>JAEEGF010646635.1_pt1 | contig 11695 bp, 14 predicted proteins | sample 9134171 | NCBI WGS metagenome assembly JAEEGF01 (sample SAMN16246542, study PRJNA631951) | gut metagenome | biome: gut microbiome; feature: rumen; material: AP-attached | host: Bos | place: Iran: Karaj | collected 2018-10 | reverse complement strand
GTGTTATAGATGATGTATTATGATCAATATGAGTCTGTCTGGGAATCTATTACATTTAGATATCGGTAGTTTGCAGGCTTTAGAGTTTTATAAGTAACTGATTATAAGTAGCATTTTTAAAACAAGAGGCACTTACGAGTAGTATATAATGCGATCGTAAGTGTCTTTTGCATTAAAAGCGCATTATTATTGCGGTTTTGTGGGGATTTTGCTATTGTATAATAGTGATGGCAATAGTATAAGTGATAACTTTAATATAAATGATATCTTTAGTATAAGTAATAGCTCTACAATATCATGGATTATTTAAGTACATCCGTGTGTTTTTACATTTTTTTGAAATCCTTACGTCTGTATATAATAAGGCTTTAGGCCAGAATACTTGGGAGATCGTATATGAAAAAGATGAATAAGAAAGTTGTTATTGCGACAACACTTGGCATAGCAAGCATGGTACTTACAGCAGCCTGCGGCTATGGGCCTTCAACATATGAACCGGATGAGGACGATAGTTCTTACGAGACCACTGCCGGTGATGATACAGATAATATAAATAGTAAGAATAGTGGTAATGATGAATCTTCACTTGACTACACCAAGGAAGATTATCCTGAACCCGAACCTGAAGATGTATATGGTCCTCCGCTAGCGAACTGAATCAATAATTTAAGGAACTGTTTTATGAATAAGAATAAAATGAAACTATCTCACCTTGATCTGCAGCACGATCTGCGACTTAAGTTCTTTGAAAAGCCTATACTAAGACAGCTTTTCTTTGAACTTACTTTAAATTGTAACGAGCACTGCTGGCACTGCGGATCAAGATGCGGTGATGTGCACTCAGATGAGATGCCACCGCAGCAGTGGAAAGAGATACTGGATCAGTTAAAAGAAGATTATGAAGGCGCTCTTCCACAGATCAATGTAACAGGAGGAGAGCCTTTATTATATTCAGGATTTGAAGAAGTTATGAGTTATGCTCATTCTCTGGGTTTTAAGTGGGGCATGACATCTAATGCTATCCTCATAACTCCGGAAGTTGCCCGGATGCTTAAAAGATGTGGCATGAACACGATATCTGTAAGTATAGACGGCCTTCCTGAAACTCACGACAGGATCAGAGGCCTTAAAGGTGCTTATAAAAGAGCAATGGAGGGCATACAGAATCTCATAGATCTTCACTGCTTTGATAATATCATGGTTACAACTGTTGTAAATCATGAGACCATAGTAGAGTTAGAATCTCTATATAAGATCATGTGCGGCGTTGATATCGACTCCTGGCGTGTTATGGGCATAGAGCCAATAGGAAGAGCTCTAGAGCATCCGGAGCTTCTTCTTACAGATGATGATCATCGCACCATTATGGATTTTATACGCAGCAAAAGAGCTGATAACGATCCTGTAAGTTATGGCTGTTGCCACTATCTTGGCCTTGAATACGAAAGAGAAGTCAGGGACTGGTACTTTTTCTGCATGGCAGGAGTTACCGTGGCCAGTATCACTTCCACAGGTGATGTCTACGGATGCCTTGATATCGATAGGTCTCAGCCCGGTATCATACAGGGCAATGTCCATGAGAGAAGATTTTCAGACATTTGGAAAAATGAGTTTAAAGCATTCCGCTATGATAAGGGCATAGAGGATGAAAAATGTGCAAACTGCGCAGATCGTAAGTACTGTATGGGTGGAGCTTTCCATACATGGGATTATGTATCTAAAACTCAGCGGCTATGCCTTAAAAATGCCTTGTTTCCATAAAAACATGAGGTTAAGTTTGAAAATGTTCCATTTTCAAACCCAAATTGATGACGCGAGCTTCATCAATTTGAACCATTAGTCACTCGCTTTGCTCGCGACATGAGGTTAAAATATGAAATCTGCACTAATAAATTTTATCAAAAAAGAAGATAATACGTATGTAGACCAGCTAAAATCCTATACTATCATCGACACTATTATTGCAGTAGCCTTATACGTTCTTATCATGATAGTCTATTACTACATGGGACTTATAAACGTAAGGACAGGAGAATATTATGGCGAGATCGTTAATATCTCTATAATTGTCATTACAATTATTCTTTGCTTAAAAGATATATCCAGAGCAGGCATAAGCTCAAGGAATCTTATAAAAAGTATATGTATATCACTTGTAATAGGAATTATATGGTTGGTATCATTTAGTATAATTCCTAATCTGAAGGCAGGATACAGTTTCCTTCCTTTGAATATCATATTAGACAATGCGGTGTACTATTTTGTTATCATAGCATTTTCTGAAGAGATCAGTTTTCGAGGATTTATACAGCCAAGGCTTTATCCTGTTTTGAAAAAAGAATGGCTTGTATATCTCATTGGCGGTCTTATGTTTGTGTCTTTGCATTATCCATTTCAGATGGCAGTTAGGGGGATGAGCTTTATGGAATATCTTCCCTTTTTCCTAGCAGGGGCACCTATGCAGCTAGTCCTTCACTATGTGTTTACATGGCTGTACAGACGCTATGGTAACATTTTTGGAGCGACTATCCTGCATGGATGCGTGGATATGACTATGGGATTATTCGGATAACAGTAAATAATAAGAGGTAATAAGTTTGAAAGTGTTCCACTTTCAAACCCAAATTGGTATCGCGAGCATCACCAATTTGAACCATTAGCCGCTCGCTTTGCTCGCGACATGAGGTTAAAGATGGATTACATACACACAGTTAATTACTACGAAACAGACAAAATGGGCATAACACATCACTCTAACTATATTAGATGGATGGAAGAAGCCAGGATAGATTTCCTGTCACAGATTGGCTATGACTATGCAAAGCTTGAACAGATGGGGATAATATCACCTGTTCTTAGCGTATCCTGCGATTATAAAAAGACTACAACTTTCCCTGATAAGATCTATATAAGCGTGACTGTTAAGGAATTTAAAGGGGTCAAACTCCACCTGTCTTATGAGATGAGGAATGAAAATGATGATATAGTCTGCACCGGAACTACGTCTCATGCCTTCCTTAATACAGAAGGAAGGCCAATCCGAATGAATCAAGAATATCCACAGCTCTATGAAATACTTAAGGATCTTGCTGTTAAGGATTAAAAAGCTCCAAAAGTTCGTTCCTTATGAAGGCTCTGATGAGACATGGCAGGGATCTGATTCTGGCGGAACATATGAAGATTCTATTACAAAGTACAGGAAGTAATAAGATACTCAAACTTCCCCCTTTGGGGATACCGGTTCGTTCAAGTGGGAAGAATGAGTAAGATATAAAAAACATCGGGTATTAGGTAGTTAACCACAAAAACACTTCTTTCTTGGACAGATATGCATCCAATAAAGAAGTGTTTTTTGTAGTTATAATATCTTTTGTATTGCCAAAATCATTATATAGCATGATAAAATAGATAATGTGAATATAATTATATGACTTCTTGAATATATATCAGAAACACGCATTTACCGCGTTATTAGTCAGTCAAGAACATGTTATTATCTATTGTCATAGTGTTTCAAAGTATTGATGATCGAAATCATCGTTGCAAAAATGAATTGTTTTAGGAGGTACAATATGTCGGATGGATCTAAGTATATTCCCTATGAATCAAGAACAGGTGCAGAATCTGTAGTTTATTTTACCAGAGATTTATCAGCTGAAGGTATCAAGAAGGCTTATGAAAGGGTCAATCAGAATATTACAGGTAAGATAGCTATAAAGCTTCATACAGGAGAGCCTAAAGGACCCAATATCATACCTTCTTCCTGGGTCAAAGAAGTGCTTGAGACCGAGGAAAGTCTTAAGAATGCAACAATTGTTGAGACCAACACTTTCTATAAGGGTGACAGATATACAACAGAAGATCATAGAAAGACTCTGTCTGTTAACGGATGGGACTTCACAACTGTTGATATTATGGATGAAGATGGCACTATCACACTTCCTGTTAAGGGTGGTAAGTGGTTCAAAGAGATGAGCCACGGTTCTCATATGACAGATTATGACTCTATGTTCGTCCTGACTCACTTCAAAGGCCATACAATGGGCGGCTTTGGCGGAAGTAATAAGAATATCGGCATTGGCTGTGCAGACGGTCATGTGGGCAAGATGTGGATTCATGCCAAGGATGGTAATGACTGGGGCGTTAATACAGAAGAACTCATGGAGAAGATAACAGAGTCCACCAAGGCTACGATAGACTTTTTTGGCAAGCATATTACCTATGTCAATGTCATGAGGAATATGAGCGTATCCTGCGACTGTGAAGGTGTCGAGGCTATGCCTGTAGTTACTCCTGACGTTGGTATTCTGGCATCAACAGATATCCTGGCTGTAGATCAGGCCTGCGTAGATCTCATTTATGCCATGACAGAAGATGAGCACAGGGACATGATCGAGAGAATCGAGACAAGACATGGTCACAGACAGCTATCTTACATGAAAGAACTTGGCATGGGCAATGACAGGTACAAGCTGATCGATATCGATAACGGTGATGTAGAGATAAGCCGCGCAGATGCTGTGAAGGATCTCAAGCCATTTGTAAGGATGGATCCAAGGAAGTAAGATTATGTAGTCCATGCTATTTATGTGGAAATGAAAAATAAATATAAAAACGTGAACTCAGCAGCTGCACGCGAGACACGATTCAATAAAATGGCTGATTTATAAAAACTCGATGTAACATTTATAGAGAGGCTTCCGTTATGGATAAGAAAACCATTGATTCCAAAGAGCAGGATTTACCGGAATTAACAGTTAAAAAGAGTCCTAAAGCAAAGGCTCTGGAAAATGCACCGGAAGAAGTTTTGGCCAAGGCCATAAGGGATGCTATGGCAAAAGACAGAAACAAACATTGAATAGAAGAATGTGGAGGTATTATTTATGCCATTTATAGATTCAAAAGTAAGTGTCAAGATGACAGATGATCAAAAGACAGAGGTTAAGAAAAGATTAGGTGCTGCTATAGCAGTCATTCCCGGGAAGAGTGAAGACTGGCTTATGATCGATCTTGCGGATCAGCAGAATATGTATTTTAAAGGCGAGGGGGAGCTTCCGACAGCTTTTGTAGGCGTCAATGTGTATGGAGCTCCGGATAAGGCAGCATTTAATAAGATGACTTCTGAGATCACCAAAATATATACTGAAGTTCTTGATATTCCTGCAGATCGTATATATGTTAGATACTCTGCTTCAAAAGACTGGGGCTGGAACGGTAGTAATTTTTGATGTTGGAATTTAAGTGATTACGCAGTCTCGTATTTTTGTTCTGTAAGGCTTTACTTAAACTTAAGTCATAAATACTAAGGAGGACATGGGAAATGGCAGACATTGCAGCAATCATCAAAAAGGTTAGTGAGAACAAGGAGCTTATGGCTCAGATAGCAAAAACTGATGCTAAGCAGGCTAAGGATCTTCTTAAAAAGGCAAATATCGATGTTGCAGAAGAAGATATCAAGAAAGTTCAGGCAGCTGTAGCTGATGGAAAGCTAGATCTTTGTGATCTTAAAGACCTTGCAGGAGGATTATTCAAAAAGTAATATAAATCTAACGGGCGGCATCGGTGATGTCGCCTTTAGATTGTTTGTAAATCGGAGGAGTTTTCTAAGCCATAGCGAATGGATGTACTTCTCGACGTAAATGTTATTGCGAGTTGACCACCAAAGGAGATTGTATGCTTCTATACCACACCGGTTTTGATGAAATAAAGCATCCTGATATACATATCGGAAGGAAAAATGCTGATTTTGGTCAAGGTTTTTATCTGAGCCCTGACCTTGATTTTACGCGCCGCTGGTCAAGGATACGTAATGATAGGAATACTTATATCAATACATATGAGCTTGATACGACAGATCTTAATGTCTTAAAGCTTGATCGTGACAGCAAGTGGTATGAGTATATCAATGCTAATAGAAATCATAAAGCTGATATATATTTGGAATATGATGTTATACAAGGTCCTATTGCCATAGATACTATATATGATATGTTCGGCATCACGACTAGTGGTTTTGTTGATTCTGATGCTGCGCTTAAGCTGCTATCTATAGGCCCTGTTTATACACAGGTGACCATCAAATCAGAAAAAGGAGCCTGTGCCCTTAAATTCTTGTCATCTGAGATCATAGATGCGGCATTGGTCGAAAGATACAGAGATGTAGTCAAAAAGGAAGAAACGGCATTTCAGACAGAATTTGCAAAGGTGATGAACGAAGTATTGCCTTCATGAACCATATATTATGCTCAATCATCCCTTTAGAGGAATAGGCATCATTATATAAATATGTCACAAAAGTATAAATTAATGTTTCCAAATGAATATTTTTATAAGAACACTTACTATATCCTTTATTTATCGAGAGAAGTTACAATTAACTTTGGAGGGTAAATATATGAAGAAAAAATTAGTAAGTGTTTTTTTGTCTGCTGCCATGACAATGGGGATCCTGGCAGGATGCGGTTCATCTGACACGACCGGCACAAACGCAAATGACAAGACGCAGTCTGAAACAGGAGATTCGCAGTCAGGCGAAGTCGAGAAGATCAAGATATATCTTCCAACTTCCGGCAAATCTGATGATCTTGAAAATGTAACAGCAGCTGTCAATGAGATCACAAGGCAGGAGATCGGTGTAGAGGTTGAATTTCATGTCTATGAATTCGGTCAGTGGTTCCAGCAGTATTCTCTTTTCCTAAGTGGAACAGAAGATGTTGATATACTTGCTAACTACGGCGGATATCTAAATGCAGTATCACAGGGGGCTGCATATGATCTGACAGATTTGGTTCAGCAGTATGGTCAGGATATCATCGCTATGGAAGGTGACTTCTTAAAGAGTGGTGAAGTAAATGGTGTACAGTATGCGATTCCTATCTATGCTTCATATGCATGGACCATGGGTATCCTCTATAGAAGCGATGTTGTAGAAGAGCTTGGACTTCAGGACATGGTTGCCAATGTGAAGTCTCTCGAAGACTGGGGAGAGGTTTTGGAAGTTGTCAAAGAGAAAAAGCCTGAGATGACTCCTTTTGTAACCAACAATGGTAATTCAGCTCCTAACTTCCAGTATGGTACTTGGGATGATCTTGGCAATAACTACGGCGTACTCATGAACGGCGGTGAAGGATCTGAAGTAACTAACCTGTTCGAAACAGATGAATACGCACAGCTTTGCACAGTCATGCATGACTGGTACACCAAGGGCTACACAAGTAAGGATATCCAGACACAGACAGATGGATTCCCTACCCTTACAAGGAACGATGCAGCATTTTCAACTCTGGGTCAGACAGATTTTAATACAAGTTTCTATCAGTCTACTACATGCGGTAAGCCTATCGATATCGTAATGCTTGGAACGCCCGCTGCCAGAACTTATAACAATGTAACATATACTGTAATGTCCAATTCCGAACATGCAGAAGCTTGCATGAAGTTCCTTAACTTCTGGTTCTCAAATGAAGAGATCGGAACACTTATTGCATATGGTATCGAGGGAACACATTATAAACTTGATGAAAACGGCATGGGTGATTATATAGACGGACAGGATTCCTCTACATGTACATATCACCTTGGAAGTGGTATCTCCAATACTAACAGGATCCGCTGGAATACAGAAAATCCGGATTATGCTCAGCTCCTTATTGATAGCAATAACTCTGCTTTGAAGTCTTCAGCGCTTGGTTTTGCTTTTGACACATCATCTGTAGAAAACGAGATCACTCAGCTTGATAATGTATGCAGCAAATATCAGATTGGTCTTGAATGCGGAGCATTAGATCCGGCTACTGCACTTGAAGAGTTCAACAAAGAGCTTAAGGATGCAGGCCTTGACACAGTTATCGCTGAGAAACAGCGCCAGCTTGATGAGTTTTTAGCTAATTGATAATTTGCTTATATGAGCGCGCATCCATAAGATGTGCGCTCAATTTAAAAAGTGGCAATTGTCACAATAATCATCCGGAAATGGAGATAACATGAACAAGAAAAAAGTACTTAAATTAAGGCGATTCATTCCGTTTTATATAATGGCACTTCCTGCTATGATATATTTTTTTATAAACAATTACATACCGATGGGTGGTCTTATACTTGCATTTGAACACTATACAGTTAAGGGCGGAATCTTTGGAAGCCCTAAGGTAGGACTTTCCAACTTCAAGTTCCTGTTTCAAAGCTCTGACGCTTTTATAATGACAAGAAATACCATCTTGTACAATCTAAGTTTTATCATCCTTGGAACATGTCTTTCAATTCTGGTTGCATACCTTTTGCATGAACTCAAGAATAGTGTCTCCAGAAAAATCTATCAGACAGTTATCCTGTTCCCAAGCCTTCTGTCCATCATCATCGTATCATATCTTGCAAATTCACTTCTGGCTGGTGATTCTGGATTTATCAATACTCATATTCTTATGCCACTGGGCTTTGAGAGCATATCTTTTTACAGCGAGCAGAAATGGTGGCCTTTCATATTGATATTCGTTCATATGTGGCAGATGATAGGAACCAACTGTATCTTATATCTTGCCAATATGTCTGCAATAGATCCCGGTTTATATGAGGCAGCAAGTCTTGACGGCGCCGGCAGGTTCCAGTGCTTTATAAAGATAACAGTTCCGTGCCTTATCCCTACCATCATCACGCTTACAATCCTTGCTGTAGGCAAGATCTTCAATTCAGATTTCGGCCTTTTCTATCAGGTGCCGATGAACAGCGGAGCTATAATTAATGTGACTCAGACCATTGATACCTACGTGTACAGAGGTCTTATGAATACCGCTAATATGGGTATGAGCGCAGCAGCATGTTTCTACCAGTCTGTAGTTGGATTTTGTCTTGTAATGCTTACCAATACGCTTGTTCGTAAGATCAGCAAAGAGAATGCGATGTTCTAGGAATCAACAAGGGGAGGTTATATTAATGGTCAAAAAAGATACATCTTTTCAGATAATTGACAATATCATCATGATAATAATGTGTTTACTGGTATTGTTCCCTATAGGACTTCTTATCATGTCTTCGATGTCAGCGGAAAGTGATGTCATCAAATATGGATATTCACTATTGCCAAGGCAGTTTGACTTTACAGCATATAAATATATATTCGGTGAGGGCAGTATATTCCACTCATATTTTATAACTGTATCTGTTACAGTGATCGGTACTGTATTAAGCGTTATAATGACGACTATGATAGCATATACTCTTACAGTTCCGGGGCTTCCAGGCAAGAAAATAATCAGCTTCTACGTGCTTTTTACAATGCTGTTTTCCGGAGGACTTGTTCCAAGCTATATGATGTGGAGTAATATTTTCCATATCAAGAACACATATGGAGCGCTTATTTTTCCTTCACTTCTATGCAGTGCTTTCCATATCATGATCACAAGGTCTTATTTCCAGAATAATATTCCGGGAGAGATTCTTGAAAGTGCCAGAATTGACGGCATGACAGAATTCGGTATTTTCTTTAAGATAGTTCTGCCTCTTAGTACACCAATAATCGCTACTATCGGATTCATGCGTGCTCTGATGTATTGGAACGACTGGACGAATAGTTTATACTATATTACAGACAAAAATCTTGTAAGTATTCAGGCTCTTCTTAATAATATGCTCACCAATGCTCAGTACCTGGCTCAGTCGATGGATGCTTCTATGGTTGCCACCGACTCTGCCAACGTACCATCGCTTACACTTAGAATGGCAGTAGCGGTTGTTGGAATGCTTCCTATGATCGCTCTGTATCCTTTCTTCCAGAAGTATTATATGAAAGGGCTCACAGTAGGAGCTGTTAAGGGGTGATTGCCGGCTTATAAGGAAAATATAGATTTAGGTGTCAAATAAGTTTTTTGACACCTAATGGTATTTTAGGGGTTTATATGTTCAAAGAGGGTAGGACTTTTTCATTTAAGAAGATGGTCAGCAGTTTCTGGCTGATCGTATATCTTGTGACTATTCTGATCTATGTTTTTACACAGATAGTCATCACAAGGCAGTATACCAATAATATAGAAAAAAATATTAAGCTAAGCGTATCAGCCAGTGAAAAGGCCATAGAGAACTCTCTTGAAATGATAGATATGTATCTGTATCAGAGCTATTATATTAGAACTCCGGGCTCCATCTTCCAGTTATGTAATACCTATCTTAATGATGAAGATTATGTTGACAGACATGCCGCTTTGCAGGCACTAAGTCATATAGTGCAGGGAGTACAGTCGTGGACTGATAATGTATCTTTTGACATGCTCTATATAACATCAGAGGACAATGGTACATGGCTGGAAGCCGGAGATAATGAAAGCTTTACTGTTCGTGAAGCTTTAAAACAAGAATTATCAACAGATTCTGTATATCTTAGTGATTCAAGCCTTGGAAGATATATGGTATATGAAAGTGGTGATTCCAAATATCTTCTAAGAGTTATGAAATTTGACAGATGCTACTGCATAATAGGTCTTTCACAAAAGTCTATACTGGATATCCTGGCCAATGCAAGATATAACCAGAATGATATATGCTTTGCATCAGATGAAAATGGTGATCTTATATTTGCATCATCCAAGATATCCGATGCGCTTATAAAACCTGAAAACGATGGGGAGTATGTGTCAATTGGCGACAGTTCCTATCTGCAGGTTGGATATCAGTCCGAAAGCACAGGGTATTATTTTGGCATACTTACTTCGCGAAGCGCCATAGAAGGTGAGCTTCTTGGAACAAGGATTCTGTTTATGGTGATACTTGTCATCACTACGATACTACTTTTTACATCACGTCTTTTTGTAAAAAGATTCGTGGAAGATCCCATAACAGGCGGCATTAGAACCATGCATGAGATCGAGCAGGGAGATTTTGAATCATCTATAAATGTTAAGACTCCGATTACGGATTTCAGGATCCTTGCAGATTCATTCAATCATATGATCGACAAGATCAAAGCCTTGAAGATCGAGAAGTATGAATCAGAGCTTGACGGCCAGAAAGCTACTATGCAGTATCTGCAGCTTCAGATCAAGCCGCATTTTTATGCCAATATGATGAATATCATATATTCACTGGCTCAGGCAGGGAACTTTGAGATGATACAGCACGTATCAAGGGCTATAGTCAATTATTCAAGGTACATGTTTACTGATGCTACCGATATGGTAGAACTGAGAAGAGAGCTGGAATTTCTTGACAGTTATATGGACATTCAGGAGATAAGATACAAAAAGCAGATAAAACTTGAAAAAGATATACCTGATGAACTTATAGAATCTCTGATTCCGCCTTTTATCATTCAGACATTTGTGGAAAATAGTGTTAAATATGCATTTAGCACAAAGAAGAGTTGTCTTATAAAGGTAAAAGTTAAACTAAGCGATGATAAGGAAAGCATGATCCTGACTATTCATGATAATGGAGAGGGGTATCCCGAAAGTTTACTTGATAATAGTTATAAGAATATGCATATAGAGGGTCATGTCGGACTTGTTAATGTCTATAGAAGATTGCAGATCATATATGATGACAAAGCTGATCTTAGGCTATGTAACGACAATGGCGCTCTTACGATCATTACGATTCCGTATATTGATCTTGGGAGTTATGATTATATCTGATCATAACTTCAAAACTAAAGGACAGGTTCTAGAGGAGTAATAATACTCAAAGATAATTATAACTCCGAACCTAAAAG
>JAEEGF010454099.1_pt1 | contig 11695 bp, 9 predicted proteins | sample 9134171 | NCBI WGS metagenome assembly JAEEGF01 (sample SAMN16246542, study PRJNA631951) | gut metagenome | biome: gut microbiome; feature: rumen; material: AP-attached | host: Bos | place: Iran: Karaj | collected 2018-10 | reverse complement strand
GGATCCGCTATGCGCAGGAGCTGATGCGGGGGAAGGGGGCGGACCTCACCCTCACGCAGATCGGAATCCAGTCCGGTTTCTCCGGGGACACGTCCTTCTTCCGCAATTTCAAGAAAGTCACCGGGCAGACTCCGTCCGAGTGGATGTCCTCCCAGAAGGAGGCCTAGAAGCGGTATCCGACGCCGAACGAGAGTTTGTAGGGGCGGGCGTATGAGCGCTCGCTCTCGTAGTTGATGATGTCGAGGATGCTGTATTTCCCGCTCAGGTTGAGCTGCAGGCCCGATTTGAATTCGTATCCCAGCAGCACCCCGATGCCGGCGTGGCTGTCGCCCAGCAGGTAGCGCGGCTTGCCGGTCACGTCATCGACGGAGTACACCCGCTTGTAGGGTGTGACAAAATTCTTGTCGCCGGGGCTCCAGGCGTGGAAGGTCAGATGTGTGAAAGGTCCGGCCCCCAGGCGGAAGCACCCGCTCCCCGCGGGGAACAGGCCGACCAGGTACAAGGGTATGTCCATACCCAGGAGCCGCATGTCCGCTACGCGGGAGAACGTCCCCTCCTTGCTCCAGAGCAGGAAACCCGGGTCTTCCTGGGCGGCCGCGTAGGTGCCGCTCTGCAGCGCCAGGATGCACTGCACCTCGACCAGCAGGCGCCGTGCGAGCTGGTAGTCCGCGAAGACGCCGGTCTCGATGCCGAGGCCGGGATAGGCGGACAGCACCGACTCGGCGATGTACATCTGTTCGCCGGCCAGGTTGCCCTGCAGGAGGATGCCGAGGCGTACCGGACGGTAGCGTTCGGGGTCTTCTTCGTCCTGGGCGCGCAGGGGCGCGAAGGCGAGCGGCAGGGCCAGCAGGAGGAGCAGTATCTTTTTCATAGGCAGGAGTTTACAGGGAGAAACGGAAAGAAACCTTGAAGCCTTGCTTCTGCGCTTTGCTCAGGCCTTCGGTATAGCTGATGCGACGGATGTAATCGACCCGGATGAACTTGAAGATGTTCTCGAGGCCGACGCTGTATTCCATATACGGGAGGGTGGTCATCATCCGCGTCCCTTCGGGGAAGGCGAAAAGCCCCTCCGACCCGAAGACCGGGTTGTTGCGCTCAGAGAGCGAACCGGTGAGGATGCGGAACGAGACGACCTCGCGCATCTTGAGTTTCTTGATGAGCGGGACGCGGTTGAGGATCCAGCCCTTGAGGTAGTAGGTGAGGCTCGCCTCGGCGTACTGGTCCATCACGAATTCCATCGGGGCCATCAGGTTGAAGGCGTCCGACTGGAGCATGAAGGACTGGTTGGTCTTGGGCGTGAAGAGGACGGGCAACGGCACGCGGTTCCAGACGATGCCGGTCGAGATGGAGGCGTCGATGTGGCCGAAGGCGGACAGCCAGAAGCGCTTCTGGGCGGAGAATTCCGTCTTGTTGTACGGGAAACGGTTGTCGAAATAGCCCAGGGTGTGGGTGAGACTGACCGCCGGCGCATCTTTGGAGAAGGAGATGAGGGATTCCTTGCCCATCCGGTTCGTATAGAGCGGCTTGCCCGGGGTGAAACGCAGGCGGGTCGTCCAGGTCCAGTCGTTGAAGGCGTTCACCGGCGAGAGGGTGCCGTCGGCACCGTAGCGCTGGTAGGACAGGGTGCCGGCGGGCGTTATATGATCGAAGTGGAGGGTCGTGTTGAGGGAGATTCTCGACGGCCATTCCCGTTCGTAGCGCGCTTCGAAGCGACGCACGTACTGCATCGGCCTGGGCGTGAAGCTGGACATCATGATGTCGTCCCGGTCGAGCAGGGAGAAGGTCTGGCCGGGGGCCGTGAGGTCGTAGGTCGCCGAGAGGACCAGGTTGTTCTTGAACGCTTCGAAGGGATGGAGCTCCTTGGGGACGAAACTGTGGATGTAGGTGAGATTGCCCTTGACGCGCCGGTCCTTGAAGCCGTAGGCCACGTAGCCGTTCAAGAAATTCTGGTCGTTCAGCCGGGCGGTGGTCGTCCCGCCGAAGCGCAGGCGCAGGCCTTCCAGGTCGTTGTAGTGGACCATGTTGTTGACGGGGCCGATGTCGAACTTGCTGTTGGCCCTGTCCTCGGGACTCTTCATCAGACGGCCCGGATAGGTCGGGAAATACTGGCTGGCAAACGATTCGACGGTGTTGTACAGGCGGCGCAGGCGCGGTACGGAATAGACGTCGAACAGCAGGCTGTCCAGCAGCTGCTCCTTCTCAGGAATGGGGCGCGGCCGGCGCTGGTCCCACCATTCGCGCGGCCGCCGCAGGTCCGTCTTAGAGATCGTCAGCTCCTCGGTGCGGTGCAGCAGGCTGTCCGGCATGGGGGTGTCGGAGAAATCGTAGGACTCGTGCAGGACCGTCTTGTGTGCATAGAGCTCGTTCAGGCCTCTGGCGAGGTAGAAGCGGGCGAAGGTGTTTTTCTCCCGCGAGGCCATCACCCCGTTCTCCATACGGTCGAACGTCTCCTCGATGGCGAGGTTGCTGACGAAGTTGAGATTGATGTGGGCGGGGATGCCCAGCGAGTATTTTTTCAGGGCGTAGGTGCTGTCGTTGACGATGTACAGGTGCCCGGTGAAGCCGTAGCTTTCGCTGTTGAAGGGTACGAAGGTCAGGTCGATGCACTCGGTCCCTTCCACCTGCAGGGTGTCGGAGATGTAGTATTTGTAGAAGGCCGTGGCGAGGGACGAGGAGAGCGGGCTGACAAAGCGGTTGAGCATCACCTCCATGTCGTCTTCGTAAATGTCCGCATCCACGAAGATCGCCTGGATGTTGCCGCCCAGGGGGCTCCCGTCTATGGTGGACTGCAGGCCGAGCCGGCTGCGCTTGCCCATCAGGGTGCGGGTGCGCCTGGGGCGTTTCTGGTACCAGGTGTCTGAGAGGCTCTCCCGCATGGCGACGTTGAGCACGTGGGAGCCCTTGAACTGGGAAGTGTCCACGTACTGCTCCAGGAAGCGGAAATCCCGCCAGGACGGGTCGCGGAAGTCCACGTCGAACTTGTCCAGCGACAGGAGCATCTTCTCGTAGTCCTGCGAGTGGAACCTGTCCAGGGAGCGGATGTCGTTGTCGGCCTTGTGGGCGATCACCTTCTCCACCAGCTCCACGGCAGGGTTGTCGCGCCGGCGGTACACGTTGTCCCGTCGGCGCTTGGGCTTCACGACCACGGCCTGGATGCCGTAGGTGTCGGGGTTGAGCTTGACCTTGAGGTCGGGGGTGGTGGCGCCCGGCCTGACGGGGACGATCAGGGTCTCGTAGCCGAGCATCTGGAAGCTGACGTTGGCGTAGCCGTGCGGCGTCTCCAGCGAGAAGGCGCCTTCCAGGTCAGTCATCGTGCCGATTTGCGTGCCCGGGAAGATGACGGACACGTAGGGTAGGGGCTCGCCGGTCTGCGCATCGCTCACCGTGCCGCGCACGCGCGTCTGCCCCAGGGCGCAAAGCCCCGGCAGCATCATCAGCGACAGAATCAGCAGGCAGAACCGCTTCATGGCGCAAAGTTAGTAAAAAATGCTTAGCGTGGCATCCCGTCAATCATTGAGGGCACTTAGCAGAAGTTGAAGTTTTTCGCTGGGAGCAGGACATGCCCGACACCGCTCCAACTTTACGGGTCGTTCTGGCGACCCGTTTTTTATTTTGTGTTTTTCAAGAGCGTTCGCCATAGGATGCGCGGAAATATTGTAATTCTGCAGGGATTAGCTATTCGGCGATTTGGTAGTCGAAATCTCACCCTATAGTCCGACATACGCATTCGTCGCGCCTTCATTTTGCCAGCGGCCTTGGCCCGTTTGAGAGCTTCTTCCGGATTCCGGAAATAGTAGGTGACCATGGTGGCAAGGTACAAATATGTCTTGCCAAACAGTGTCAATCAAGAAGAGAGATTTGGATTTTGTGCAGAAATACCTTATTTTCGGGAGTTAGTTAATTACCAGAAATGGTCATCGCAAATTCAAATCCCCAATTCATGGTTCCAGAGCCAAGGGAACAGTACATCTCGCCGGCATGCGAGGTGCTGGAGATCAAACCAGAGGGTTTAATTGCCAAAAGTCCTGATTACGACGATGCTCATGAGATTGATTGATAAGGGATAAATCGCAGAAAACAGCACGTTAATCGTCCCGTTTATATGCAAACAAGTCATTTTATAGACCTGAAAACATGTAAACGAGTACAAAAAAGAACCCGAAAACAGTGTTTCACGTACATTTTTGATGGTGAAAACTGTGTTTCGAGGTCTTAAATTATGGTGAAAATAGTAAAGCGAGAACTCTACAGAACAAATAATTGGGGAAATCTGCCTATATTTGAAGGTGCTTGATTGAATAAAGTGTAATGCTATATGGAAGTGAACAACAAACAGCCCTACGAGTCTCCCGAAATGGAGATTGTCGAGGTGAAGCCGGAGGGCTACATCCTCGCAGGAAGTAAACCGGACTACATCCCGGAAGAATGGTAACCCTGAAATGCAAGTATCATGAAAAAGACACTCACGCTTCTCACTATCCTTGCACTGGGCCTTACCGCGTGCAATAAAGTCGAACTCCAGGACACCCCGGAGCAAACCCCCGAAACCTTCACCGAGGCCCCGGCCTGCTTCTTCAACCTGTCCGCCTCTTTTGGTGGCGACGAGGCGACCAAGGCCGTGACCATTGGCGAAAATACCGCCACCTCTTCATTCGAGGCCGGCGACAAAATCTATGTCTATATTGAACGTACCAGTAATTCTCCTGCTTTTGGTTATGATGCCGGAGCATTGACTCCTTTGACCATCGAGAATATAAACGGGGCGACCTGTGACCTGAGCGGCACGCTTAAATTCTACTATAATAATGGCGCTGAAGCTTATACGCCCCAGGAGAACGACGTGGTTCACCTGCTTTACAACCTTAACGGTAATCTCAGCAGTCCTGACAATCCCTATTTCGCGATTGAGAGATTGAACGGCGCCAAGGACGGTTATGTAGACCCGACTGGCCTTGGTTACTCATCTCTGTATACCTGGGGAGCCAACCATTTCGACTTTGCCGAAGCGGTTATGATCGTGACGGCCGTAAGTGGTGCTGCCGATCCCGGTTACACGCTTACGCTGGGCAAGGTCGGAGATCCGACAGATCCCAATGTCAGCTTCGCCAGCCCGCAGTCAATGTTCCGCCAGCGACTCGAATTCACGGACAATCTCAGCAATCCTGTTGTCATCGACCCGGCTTCCATCTTGAAGTTCTCTGTCTCGACGGAAACCAACAAAGTGGCTTTCCGCTATTATCCGCTCAGTCCTGACCCGGCTTACGCTTATTCTTATACCCCCCTGGAGATTAGCAGTCCTACCGTTGATGGAAACGGGGACATCTACTTCTCTCTGATGTTCAATGATGTCAACAAGAACGAGGCCTTGATCATTACTGCCGAAGATGCGGGAGGCAACGTCTATACGGCCACGAAAAACGCGCCGACCGGGGGCTTTGCCAACGGAAAGTATTACTATGGTACCGCCACGCTGGCCTGGCTGAAATGCAAACAACCCACAGTCACCGGCACCAGTGCCACGCCAGTCTATGGAAGCTTTACAATCCCCGAGGATCCCGTCTCCCTCACCATCAGCGGCTACAGCGAAGACTATTACTTCGAAATAAGCGATCGTCACGGTGGCACCATCACCCTGGATAACGTGACTGCCACGCATGACGGCACTTTCATCAGACATGTAGGCGGCGAGCCTAATGGAGACATCTCTTTAGTCTTGACAGGCACGAACAACATCTCCTGTGACAGCTATTGGGGAATTAATGTGTATGGGAATCTGAAGCTGAGCTGCACGGGCGCCTCCGCCACACTCACGGTAACGACAACCCTTGATTGGCCCTGTGGAATCTCAAGCGCGAATTATTCAAACGGAGTCTTACCCACCGATCCCGCATACAACAACTACGCCACCACCACCGAGCTGGACGTCACCGCCCAGCTGGCTGCTCCCGGCTTCACCGTCACCCGCAGCGCCCGCACCGACAACGTTGACGGCACTTACACCTGGACATACACCGTAGTAGCTCTCCCCACTTACCCCGTTGCCCTTAATGCCGTGACAAGCAGCTATGTTGGTAGCGTAATGACGACCGACGGCTATGTGTATGCTACCGTCTCTGACGCCACCGCTGCCAGCAAGACCGCTGTGGCTATGATTTGCTATGTTGGTAGCGAGAATGGCGAGACAGCACCCTACAACCACGGCCTGGCCCTCGCGCTGAGCGATGCCAATGGCGGAAGCAATTGCGCATGGACTACTTCGAGCGGCAGCATGGTACACGGCCAAACCTACTCGACCAGTAGTTTCACCAGCGAGAGCGGCTTGCAGTACAACGATGCGACGCACAACAGCGATACCTATCCCGCTTTCAAGTATGCGATAGCCAATAATGGCACCGTAGCGCCCACGGGCTGCTCTGCCTGGTTCCTGGCCTCTGGCTACCAATGGGATCAGATGATTAGCGCAGCAGGCAGCTACAATGCCCTTCGCGACGGTTTCTATGGCGTCGGCGGTACAAATATGCAGGGAGTAAACTACTGGACGTCCTCAGAGGAAAGCGGCTACTACGCTTGGACCTACTACTTCTTCTCCGGCTCCGGCGGTGGTAAGTGGGTCAAAAACAGTAAGGCCGACGGCTACTATGTCCGTTCAGCCCTCGCTTTTTAACGTCTTGGACACACCATAATCTTGCCGTCATCTCTTCAAGGGGTGGCGGTATTGCGTTTGTAACACGCGCGTACAATCACACAGTATCAAGCCCCCCTCCCTATACGTCAATGGGGAAACACATTCACAGAGCACTTTTCTTCAGCAGATTTGGAAAAGAAAGTTTCCTATCTCCCCATCACCGCATACTGCTCCACCACTTTCCCGTCCCTATAGACAGCCCAGCCTTTCTTGCCGCTGCGCAAGGTTATACCACCCCACCAGCAACCGGGTTGCCTGCCTGCTGCCTTTGCCCGTTTCAATGCTTCTTCCGGATTCTTGAAATAATACGTAATCACGGCGGTAAGGTACGAATACGTCTTGCCACCTTTTGTCAATCAGAACGAAACATTTGGAAATCAACCGGAAAAACCATTTATTTGCAAGAGAATATTACTTCGGGAAATGGACGCAGTGAATTCAAATCCACAATATATGTCTCCAGAGACCAAGGAACAGTACATCTCGCCGGTGTGTACGGTGTATGAGATCAAACCCGAGGGCGTACTGGCCGCTAGTGGTGGCGAGTTTGACCCTTATACTGCTGGTGGCACTGCTCCATAAGGGCTAAATCGCAGAAAGCGGAACAATTTTACATTCCGTTTACATGCAAACCACCTCATATTTTAACCTCGCAACATGTAAACGACTAAATAAAAGACCCCGAAAACAGTGTTTCGAGGTCTTAAATTATGGTGAAAAGCGCGTGTCGGGGTTATTGAATAAGGAGATTTGCCTTTTACAAATTATCTGGAAGTATTTTGCGGATACGGATATCATCTACATAGAAAGGACACTTGTTATAATCTCCTGCCGCATGGAAAAAAAGAGCGTTGATTCTACCCCAAGACTCTTTCGTTTCATCATCCCATGATTCTAATTCGGCCAACGGCAGGACGATTCTTTGCCATTCTCCATCAGAGTTGTGTTCGTTACCCCGATACCCGTAACAGAATGTATTACCTTCCTGGCCGTCCATTGCCTCGGAGAGGAATTTAATATCAACCAAGAAATCGGGGTGATCATGCCTAATATAAAACTCAAGAGAGTACCCCTTGGAAACGAGATTCCTTAAATCTGCTCCATTTTGTGCTTCGCTGAGTTTAAACGAAAACCCCCAAGAGTCAGGGTCATTCTTGATACAAGACACTCCGCTATGAGGATTATCTGTACAAAGCACGTCATAGCCGGAACTACTATCAATTGGGGCCTTCGCATCATAATAAATAGAAAAGCCGTTTTGTGGAACAAAAAGTGAGTCTTCAATGACCCGTGAGAACATTCCGCCATTATACTCAAAAGTCATACGACTGTCACCATATTGTTGGCATACGAGGTACATCTTTCCGTCAACCTCTTCTAAATCAACGTTATTTATCCAGCTTTCACCTTGCCCAATGTTTTCGCCCGGTTTAAAATATACAGATGTAACACTAACGAAGTTGCTACCTGTCCATTTATAAACCTCAATATCCCAGCTATCATAATGTTCCGGAGTTATCGGGGTTATTATTTCGTCTATACCGTCATGATCAAGGTCATAAAACTCAAAGTCAAGAAATGTGATTAGATCCCCATTGGGAATAATGCTAATGGCGTTTGTGCTTAAGAAACCATGCCCATTACCCCAGATTACTTCTGCTCGCCATGTTTCACCATCCCATTTCCCGTCAGCACCGCCACCCCAGATTAAATCAAGAAAACCATCATGATTGACATCATATAGTTCACAAGTAAAGATGCCGCTAGCGGACAACACTTTAGTATCGTCAACGCTAAACATCCCCGTTCCATCGTTAAGTAGGGTATGTGTTACGCACCCCATGGCGTCGGGTAAAACAATATCCAAATCTCCATCATTGTCTATGTCGCCAATTGAACCACCATGATAGTAACCCCACAATTCTTCAAATCGAACGGCGTCATAAGTCCCAGAAGAAGAACTCATCAAAATCATAGGGTATATCCCGATTCGAGCATCTGGTTGTTCCGTCCCATGGCCAATCAATAGGATGTCAGGTTTATCGTCGTTGTTGAAGTCGGCATACATTATTTTCCTGGGCTCCTTCCCGACAAGCACATTATCATTTAATGGATCAATAGAGAATGACCCATCTGGATTTCCTGTGTAAAAATGGATATCGCAATCGCTCTCGAAGTAGTTATCTTTAAAAGTTTCAGTCGTAATAACATCTAAATAACCGTCTCGATTATAATCAATAGGAAGCCATCCTCTACCGGCTGCATCGTCGGAAAATAAACGAAAATCAAACTCTTTGTATAAACGTTTAAGGCAGGGCCATGGCTGTTTCAGTACAGGAAGGGGATATGTCTTCGCCACACCCGAAAAAGTAGCTATAATGTCCTTTGGTTCATCAATAGTCAGATTGAGTTCTGCGTTATTGCTTGTTATATCTCCACTCCATCCATCAAAAACGGCACCTTCTGAAGGAATAGCCTTAAGAATTACCCGAGTCCCATAATCCAAACGGGCCTTGGTATCCTCCACTAGAAACTCATCCACCACCCCTGGCCCAACAATCTTCAAATTATAGGCATACTTGTTCTTCGTGAACACCGCTTTCACAGCCTTAGCAGCAGATACCGTTATCTGCGAAGGATTCTCTGTCCCAGAAAGGTCGCCCTCCCAATGATCAAATGACCACCCTAAGGAAGGGGCAGCAGTAAGCTCGACCACAGTCCCTTCCTGGTAGGAGCCGGATTTGGTTTCAATGATGGTTTCGGATACCGCACCTTCTCCTTCTACGGTCACAGTCAGGTCGTACATTTTCTTGACGAACACAGCCTTGACGGTCTTAGCAGATGACACGGTTATCTGGGCGGGATTCGAGCTGCCACTCAGATCCCCTTCCCAATGGTCGAACAGCCAATGTTCCGCAGGTTGGGCAGTGAGTTCAATGACCGTCCCGGAATCATATTCTGTCTTCGTGGAAACAATCCGTTCATTGACTGTACCTTCTCCCTCAACGGAAATGGAAAGCGGATATGTCTTCAGTGTGAAATTGGCGGTAACATTCAAATCAGAGGAAGCGACGATGGTGGCTGGATTTGTTGTGCCGGATAGGCTTCCGCTCCAGCCGGTAAAGAGGTAATCACCATTAGGGGTTGCCTTGAACGTAACGGTTGTCCCATCCAAAACGGATTCTGCAGAGGGTGTTACAACAACGCTTCCACTACCAGCAGGTTGAACGGAGGCTGATATGTTGTAATAAACCGGTTTCTTGCAGGAGACCAATCCGAGAATAACCATAAGGGCCAGCGTGATCTTGCCAAGAAGGTTGTTCAGTTTCATTTCGCTGTTATTCTGTGGTGCTCAAATTTACTACTTATTTGCTTTTCGACAAAATAAGAGAGATGCGTGTTAATTCTATATCACGCTCAAGCAATCACACTGTATTAAGCCCCCCTCCCTATAGCGCTATGGGGAAACCATATTCCTGAGCATTAATTTCCAAGAAATCCGGAAAAGAATGCTTTCCAATTAAGACGAATAACCCTTAATCAGTATTTGAGCTGTTCACGATTCAGTGGGCAGCTCTTTTCGTATCACCATTTAATCAATCCTTCTATGCAAGAAAACTCTGTTTTCGCGGTGCTCAACGCTGTGGACTGCAGCGAGCATGTGGAGAAGAAGGGCAAGCTGTCCTATCTCTCGAACTCTAACACCAGATTCCGGCACCCGCCCTTCTGGTACAGATACACCCGCAGCGCCTGATCCCGCACCGATGGAAATAGGCTATAAAAGAAAAAGCCCAACTGTCGTCAATGTCCCGAAAACGGGGACATTGACGGCACTTTTTGCATGCGCCGATCAGAAGAACTTGACGATTTCGTCGAGGGATTTGTGGATCGGGGTGTTCGGCTCGCCGGCGCGGTATCCCAGGGCGATGACGGCCATCACCTCCTCGGTGTCGGGAATGCCGAAGAGGGCGCGGAGGCCGGCGAAGAGCGCCGGCAGCAGGATTTTTTTTCTCATAATCTTAAGCTTGATATGCGCCGAAGGCTCTCGTCGATGCGCGCTTCGGTCAGAATGCCGCCGCGGACGGCGTCCACGACCCCGTCGAAGGCGGCGCAGTAGTCCAGGGGGCAGAGCAGCAGGTCTGCGCCGGCCTGCAGGGCGGCGACGGCGGCTTCGGCGCTGCCGTAGCGCTGCCGGATGGCGCCCATCTCGAGGGCGTCGGTGACGACCGCGCCCGTGAAACCCAGCTCTCCGCGCAGCCTGTCCGTGAGGATGGCGGCGGAGAGGGTGGAGGGCGCATCGCTGCCGGTCACCGCGGGGGCGGCGACGTGGGCGGCCATCACGAGCGGTGCACCCGCCGCGATGCCTGCGCGGAAGGGAATCATCTCGCAGGCGTCGATCTCCGCCCAGCTCTTGGCCGTGGAGGCGAAGCCCAGGTGCGTGTCGGCGCGGGTGTCCCCGTGGCCGGGGAAGTGCTTCAGGGTGGAGATGGTCCCGGTCTCCCGGAGGCCCTCCATGAAGGCCACACAATGCTCTGCCGCAGCCTGGGGATCGTCGGAGAAGGAGCGGGTGCCGATGACGGGGTTGGCGGGATTGCTGTTCACGTCTGCCACGGGGGCAAAATTGAAGTTGATGCCGATCGCGGCCAGCTCCTGTCCGATGATGCCCGCCATTTCCTTCGTGGCGCTGACGTCACCCACAGCCCCCAGAGCCATGTTCCCCGGCCCCTGGGTGCCCTGGCCCAGCCGGGTGACGAGGCCGCCCTCCTGGTCGATGGCGGTGAGCAGCTGGGGGCGGCCCTCCACGGAACCGCTGGCGGACTGCATGGCGTCAACCAGCCGGACGGTCTTTGCGGTCTCCCCGGCGTTCTGGGCGAAGAAGATCACCCCGGCAAAGCCCCGCTTCTGCAGGATGGCGGTCACGTCAGGGGTGATCTCCTCCAGGGGCTGCTTCTTGCCGCTGGCATCGGTGTAATGCCGGAAGGCGGGCATCACCATCTGTCTGATTTTTTC
>JAEEGF012415678.1_pt1 | contig 11696 bp, 7 predicted proteins | sample 9134171 | NCBI WGS metagenome assembly JAEEGF01 (sample SAMN16246542, study PRJNA631951) | gut metagenome | biome: gut microbiome; feature: rumen; material: AP-attached | host: Bos | place: Iran: Karaj | collected 2018-10 | reverse complement strand
TGGCGTTGTTGTTAAAGTAAAGTTCCTCTATTGATGCTTCATCAGGAGAGTACTTTGCGATTATCTCCTGAAGTCCGTCATAAAGCTGGCTCAGCCTCTTGGGCATCGGCGTATCTTTATCTGTGAGTATGGAGTCGTATGCAACGGCCTTGAAACGGTTGCCCTCCACGTCCACTACGCCCCATCCCAGGATGGCGTAGCCCGGGTCTATTCCTAAAATTCTCATGCAAAAAGTATAGCATAGGGAACATTTGTTTGTCCACCGCATTTTAAAGCTCATATTTTGTTGTTTTTAATGATTTATGCATGTTTACTTGATTTTATGCACGGCAGATGTTAAAGTATATGTGGTGGATAATGCCACATGGTATTGTATTTTGCGCTGAATTGAGAGGTGGATAAGCATGCGTTACATGAGACAGAACAAGATAATCGAAATAATCGAAAACAATGATGTCGATACACAGGATAAACTTGCATCCATGCTTAAAGATGAAGGTTTCGAGGTAACTCAGGCAACAATATCCAGAGATATAAAGGAACTCCAGCTTGTGAAGGCGCTGTCACCCGACGGTAAGTACCGCTACACGGTGAACCGCTCCAATGATCTTCCCCTCAAGGAGAGGTTTGAGAAGATACTCAAGCATACTGTAGTTTCCATCGAAAGTGCTGAGAACATCATCGTTATCAAGACCCTTTCGGGCTGCGGCAACGCTGCAGGCGAAGCGGTTGACACTTCGGGGATCGCCCACATCGTAGGGACCATTGCGGGTGACAACACCCTCTTCGTTGCCGTTGACCAGAAGGCCAACGTTCCGGCGATCATCCAGGAATTCAACCGTATCCTCAAGGGATCTGACTGAGGCTAACACTTAATGATCAACCACATCCACATCCAAAACTTCGTCCTCATCGAGGATATAGAGACGGATATTTTTGACGGGCTCAACGTCTTCACAGGAGAGACCGGCGCCGGCAAATCCGTAGTCATCGAAGCTGTCAGCCTGGCCCTCGGAAGCCGGGCTGATTCGTCGTGCATCCGAACAGGCACCGACAAGGCCACAGTGGAGATCATCGGCGATCTGGACGGTGAAGAGATAGTTCTCCACCGGGAGCTGAACCGTCAGGGCAAGAACGTCTGCAAGCTCAACGGCGAGGCGGTCACCCTCACCAGGCTCAATGAGCTCTCCCACAGGATGGCGGACATCCACGGTCAGTATGACAGCCAGACCCTTCTGGATCCCGCTTCCCACATTGACCTTCTGGACAGCTACCGCCCCGATCTGGTGGCGGGTCCGAAGGAAGCAGTGGCTGCAGACTTCAAGGCATATTCTGAGTCCAAGGCACGTCTGGTCGCCCTGCTCAATCTCAGGAAGAAGACCGCCCGCGATCTGGATTTTTATAAATTTGAATCCTCTGAGATAGCAAGGGCATCCCTCACTCCGGGAGAAGACGCAGAGCTGGAGCAAAAGATCTCCATGATGAAGAATTCAGGAAGGATATTCGAGGCCCTCTCGACAGCCTCCTCTTCCCTTTCATCTGACGGCGCAGGTCTGGATCTCATATCCAGAGCCCGCGGGGCTCTTGAATCCGTTTCCTCCGTGTCCGACGAGCTGTCGGACCTTTTGGAGAAGCTTACAGGGATATATTATGACCTGGAGGACGTGTCATCTGCCATCGGAGGTCTGACAGAGTCTCTCAGCTTCTCTGAAGATGATCTGGACGAAGCCATATCCAGACTTTCTCTCATCGACAGCCTCAAGAGGAAGTACGCCATGGACATCGAAGGCATACTTTCATACAAGGATGAACTGGATCAGAAGATCAGCTCCGTGGAGAACTTCGACAGTCAGGAGGCTGCCCTCAAGAAGGACCTCATCGAGAAGAGAAACACTCTTCTGAATTCCTGCAGCGTCCTCACCGCGAAACGCCAGGAGGCCGCATCGGAACTTGAAGTAAGGATCCTTGAAGAACTGAAGGAGCTGAATTTCAACGACACTGATCTTAAGATACAGATCACTCCCATGGAACAGCCTCAGGAGAACGGTATCGACAATGTTGAGATACTTATCTCCACCAACAAGGGTGAGCCGCTGAGACCCCTCTACAGGATCGCCTCCGGCGGAGAGATATCCAGGATCATGCTGGCCTTCAGAGATGTGATCAGCGCCTATGATGCGGTACCCACCGTCATCTTCGACGAGATAGACACCGGTATCTCCGGTTACACCGCCTCGGTCGTTGCCAGGAAACTCAGGTCCATTGCCAAAGACCGCCAGGTCATCTGCATAACTCACCTCCCCCAGATAGCTGCTGCGGGAGACCACAACTTCAGTATAATAAAAGAGAGTGGAGAGCATTCAGCCTCCACCCGCATGGAATATCTCAGCGATGAACAGAAGGTCAATGAGATCGCCCGCCTGATCAGCGGTTCTCAAATAACAGAGAATTCACTGAGATCCGCACGTGAGCTCATAGAACAGAGCAGATGATCCGGTCACAAAAAGACAAAGAGCAGACAGACTTAACCGTCTGCCTGCTTTTTTATTTTGCTCCAGTCTATCTCCATTATGAATATGCTGATGAGCATGAGGGCCGCCCCCACATAGTTCCTGAAGGTCATGAACTCGTGAAGTATCAGCATGGCTGCAATGGCCGAAAACACCGGCTCCAGGGCATATATCACCCCCACGTGTGACGCCGTTGTATGCCTCTGGGCTATGGGCTGAAGTACCAGAGCCATGGCGGTGCAGAGCAGAGCCAGCACCAGGATCATTCCCCATACCGCGGGATCCCCCGGCAGTACCAGTTCGTGCTTCACAGCAGCAAGTCCCAGATCCAGAAGCCCCACGATCAGAAGCTGTATCACACCCAGCCCAGCGGCATCCACGCCTTCTGTCCTTACGGCCTTTTCAACGGTAAGCAGGTTGATGGCATAGGTGACCGCACAGATTATGCAGAGGATGTCTCCCTTGAATTCCGTCATGTCGATCCGGAAACCTTCTCCCAGAGTCATTAGGGCTATTCCTACGAAACAGATGACCACCGCCACCACAAGACTCTTCTCCTGCCTCTGTTTCAGCACAAAAAACGCAATTATGGGCGTCAGTATGGTGGTCAGAGCACATAGGAAGCTGGCCTTGGTGGACGAGGTGTACAACTGTCCGTAGGTCACTGCAGCGTACGTTACAAAAAGAGAAACCGCGCATAAAAGCGCGTATTTCAAAGTGACTCCGTTGAGCCTCACAAGGTTTTTGCGAAAGATCACAGCCACCACGACAAAACCTATGAGGAACCTGTAAGCCAGGAGCATCATGGGGCTCATGTGCTGGAGGCAGAGTTTCGTGAAAACGTAGGAAATTCCCCAGCAGAAGGTAATGAGCAGAAGCTGCATGTCAGCCTTTATCTGTCTGGACCTGTCCATGTCAGATCCTCCCCACGAGAAGTTCCAGAGCCACGCCTCCGTCGATGTCTCCCCTCTTTATGGCCGCATCTGTCTCATAGAGGTCCACCAGGATCCTCTTGAGCCTTTCAAGGCTCATCCTGTTTCCCGCGGTCATTGACTTGCGGATCCTGAATTCATGGACCTTGAGTTCTTTGGACATTGCCGTCAGGTCATAGGCGTTCTCCTTGAGTTCCTTGACCTCTGTCATCAGTTCGAACTGATTGATAAGGCTTCCCAGGATGGAGAAAACGTCCCTCCTGGCTGAAAGCATGTTGCTGAGAAGAAGGAACGCATCCGACTTCCGGTTCTGGGACATGTAGTCCAGGAAATCGAAGATGTAGGTGTCCATGTCTCCCAGCACTGCCTCGTCGATCTCCGCCCTGCCGGCGGTATCATCTGAGAGCGCCACTATCTTGTCCAGATCAGAGTTCAGGTCCAGTATCCTGTACTCGCTCTCTCTGTGGTAATAGCCTGTGGCGTCTATGAGATAGTCGCAGTCCGCGTCGCTCATGGCGCAGCCTGCTTCCTTAAGTCTCTTTTTGATGTATGCCCTGAGCGTCTTCCTGTCCAGAGGACAGAAGTCATAGCTCTTGGCATATTTAAGGAGGAGATTGTTGAGTTTCGTCTTCTTCTCCTTCTTATCTTTGGAGTCATTCTTCACTTCGTGGGAGCTGAAGATAAGGATGGTGGATGCATTGGGATCCTTCAGGTAACGTTCGATGACCTCAAGGCCCTTCTCCCCGTAACCTGCGGCATTGTCGCTCTTCAGTGCGGCAGCCTCTCTTACCCAGACGATCCTTCTGGATCCGAACATGCTGAACATCTCGCAGGAACTTATGATCTCCTGAGGGGTCACTGTGTCCCCGTCAGGTTCTTCCAGATCCATGCCGGCAGCGTCCTTAGGAAGACACCTCTTCACAATCTCCTTCACAGCCCACTCGATCAGATACTCCTCAGCGCCATAGAAATACAGAACGGGTGCGACTTCCCCGCCCTTGAGATCCTTCGCAAAAGTCTTGAAGGCATGTTCTTGATTCTGATTCTGATCGTAGGCCATTATTTCCTCCAGAGTTCCTTTTGATTTTACTATTCTGCGCGGTTACTTGTCAATGATGCCCGGTCTCGGCGTGGACTTTTTTGATGCGTGTTCCCCATATCCTGCTCACTGTGATATCCAGGCCTATGGCTCCGGAAATATCATTTCTCAGCACCTCTATGCCTCTTGCCTTGAGCTTTTCCAGCACCTCCCTTGACGGATGCCCGTAGTTGTTCCGACCCACCTGGATCACAGCCAGGCTTGGGTCTACAGCGTCCAGCAGCTCTTCCGAGGTGGAATACCTTGATCCGTGGTGGCCCACGCTAAGGACATCTGCCTTAAGGAGCCCCACTTCGCCGGACTCAGAATAACACCTTATCATCTCCTTCTCTCCCTCTGCGTCCAGATCTCCCATTATCAGGATGCGGATCCCTCTGTAGTCCACCATGAATACCGAAGAGTTCCCATTTTCCTGCTTCTCACCGGGTTCAAGCTGTTCCGGCCACAACGTCCTTATCTCCACTCCTTTTCCCAGTCTGAATACGTCCCCCCTGACAGATCCCGTCACGAAATTCTTCACATCGAAGCAGTCCGCCAGTTCTTCCAGCCCGCGGATATGGTCCAGATCCTCGTGCGTCGCCAGAGCCAGGTCAAGATCTGACGCACCGTTCTTCAGAAGGTAAGGTTTCAGAGTATTTTTGCCCACATTGAAGTCGTGATTCCCCCCGCCGTCGATCAGAGCGTCGTTTCCCCCGGAACGCACCCTGACGCAGGCTCCCTGCCCCACATCCACGAAGATCACCTCGTCATAGCTGATGGGATCATAGACCGAAGTTCCCGCTACCACAGCCGCCGCAAGGATCAGCGCAAAAAATCTCACCCCCTTCTTCCTCAGTTTTCTTATCCTGAGGATGTCGTAGTATTCTGAACCGTAAAACATGATGCCCGCCACCCCTATGACTGTCACCATAAGCGGCGGGTTCTTCACATCGAATGACAATGTGCCCATGGTGCCGGGGATCGAATTGAATCCCACGAGAAGCCTCGTGACGGATACACCGCATATCTCGAGAGCACTGCCCGCAGCACCGGGCAGTCCTGCTCCCTTCCCGGGGATCCCCAGCGCAAAAGCTCCCATGTTCAGCGGTATGCCTATTCCCGCAAGGTATATGGCAGGTAAATTGATCAGTACCGCCAAAGGCGAGACATAGTTGAAAACATATGCCTGATAGATCATGAGCACCATGTTCACCGCAAGTCCCGAAGCAACTGTTTCAGGGATCCGGGCGGGAAGTATCCTTATGGCGATCTTGATGGACAGGATCGCAAGGAAGCTGAGCTGAAATCCATTCCCGAAGATGACGTATGGCTGTCTCATCATCAGGATCAGTGCGCTGAGACTCATGGCAGTAAGACTGTCATATCTCAGCCTGAAAGTCCTGGCTGCCGCCTTCATCAGAACCATCGTTCCGGCTCTCACCACCGACGGTCTCCACATGCATATCGTTCCGTAGGAGTACAGGAAGAAGACCAGAAGCACCAGAAACACGGGATTGGAACTTGAGCGAGTAAGCTTCTCGTATATTTTGTACAGAATACCGATGTGCAGGCCGGAAACAGCCAGAATGTGAGCTGTACCGTTCCTCCGGAAGTCATCCCTCACATCCTCAGGAATATCCGAGGTATCACCGAAGATCATACCTGAGATCACGCCACGTACGTCATCCGGCAGAGCCTCTTCAAACCTGACCTTCTGGCCGTACAGAAGCGCAGCGTAAGCCCCGGCAAGGCCCTTTTCTCCGATGATATCAGGGCGCTCATTCACGTAGCCCTTGAGGAATATACCGTCACTCCTCAGTATTTTCCTCTCATCATAGCAATGGGGGTTTCTCCGTACCTCCGGGAATTTCAGGGCCGCCTTGTATGTGACCCTGCTTCCCATATACTCGGGTCCCACCGGAAATTCTCCGAAATATGAGAGTTTAACCCCGAATCCTCTCTCATCCCGGATGGTGAACACCGTGCTTCCCGCCTTCACTGTAATGCCCGTAACCGTTCCGCAGTGGACTGAAGGCTTCAAATCTTCTTTGACTGACCCGGGCACGAAGAGTTCCGGCCAGAGCGAGAGGATCAGGTACAGCCCGATCAAAACACCAACGCTGAAAGTGAACAGTTTCCTCCTGACCACCGCCTCTCTCCCCCTTTCCGGCCCGATCATCACGACACATTATATTGACCTCCAAAACGATTTACAATGTGCCGGACACTGTGATATAATGTTGGAGAATATGTTTACTTTCAAAGAGGTTTTTTGGAAAAAAGAAAGGTGGGGAACATATGAGAAAAAAGAAAAACAAAGCTGAAGTGAACGCTGACCAGACTGTTCTTAAAGAGGATCAGACTCAGGACCAGTCTCAGGCTTCCACCAGCAGAAAGAAAAAAGTCAAGAAAAAGAAGAAAAAGCATATACTGCTCAAGATCTTTGCGGCTCTGGTGATACTTGCTCTCATCGCATGTGTCGCCGTGGTCATCTACGTGGGCAATATCATCAAGGATACCCCTGAGATCGAGACTGACAACATCTACAGTCTTTTGTCCCAGACGTCCACTGTGTATGACTCCACCGGCCAGGTCATAGACAATATCTTCGGAGATCAGGACCGTACCATAGTTACCATAGACCAGATCCCCGAACACGTGCAGAATGCTTTCATAGCTCTTGAGGACAAGACCTTCAGGAAGCATCACGGCTTCAACATCATCAGGATCTTCGGAGCCATCAAGGACAAGCTGTTCCACGGCGGCTCGATTTCGGGTACATCGACCATCACCCAGCAGCTGGCCAGAAACCTCTATCTGGAGGATACGATGTCCGTCCGGTCCATGACCAGAAAGATCCAGGAAGCGTATTACGCCTACATCCTGGAAAAGAATCTGTCAAAGGATCAGATCCTCGAAGCCTATCTGAACACCATTAACTTCGGAGCCGGCTGGGGTATCCAGTCTGCTGCCACGGCATATTTTGACAAGAGCGTAAGCGAACTAACCCTTCAGGAAGCGGCGGCTCTGGCCACCCTTCCCCAGAGACCTTCCACCTATGCTCTGGTGCTCAGGCTCTATCCGGATCAGCTTGGCGACTACGCCGACAAGGTGCTCTACACCGACAGCGAGTTCGCCTACTGCTGGAATGATGCATGTTCAGACCGTATGAAGTACTGCCTTGCCCTCATGCTGGAGCAGGGATACATCACTCAGGAAGAATATGACGGAGCCATCGACTTCAGCATCAAGGACATGGTACATCCTCACAGAGATACCGCTGTGACCAATACCAACTATTTTGCTGACTTCGTCATCGCATCAGTCATCCAGGACTTCCAGGATCAGTTCGGCTACGACGAGGCCACTGCCACCAACGTAGTATACAACGGCGGTCTCAAGATATACAGCACCATGGATCCCCAGGCCCAGTCCATACTGGAAAAGGAATTCGCTGTATATTCCAACTTCCCGCAGCCCTACTACTACACCACAGACTCCGCCGGAAACATCCTTAAGCCCGACGGAAACGTGATGCTCTTCAAGTATGACAATTACATCAAGGAGAACACCTTCCTGTTCCAGCCCGACGAATGGCTGAGGAATGAGAACGGTGACATCGAGCTGGTATTCGGCAAGAGGCTGAGATTCTACATCACAGAGTCCAACGGCGTACAGTCCATATCCATCGAGATGCCCAAGCTCTACAGATGGGTGGATGGATTCATGTACATCATCGACGGTGCATATCTCAACGGACTTTCGTCCTACGCCACCCTCACGGAGAACAACAACGTACTGCTGAGCCCGGATCTTTTCACCAACAGTCCGGAGACTCTCCAGTTCGACTCCAACGGGAACCTGTACACCACCAAGTTCTCACTTAAGACTGAATCCGTACAGCCTCAGGCTGCCATGACCGTCATCGACAACTCCACCGGAGCGGTGGTGGCCATGATCGGCGGACGCGGACAGACAGGAAAGCTCCTGTACAACCGCGCCATCAAGCCCAGACAGCCCGGTTCTTCCATCAAGCCCCTGTCGGTATACTCCGCAGCCCTTCAGAAATCTTTTGAGCTTGCGGCCGCAGGCAAAAAATGGGAGTACGTCAAGACCGGTTACGACGCTCAGGGTGTAAACCTCTGGGGCGACTACATCACAGCCGCATCCGTGGTAATCGACGAAAAAATGACAGTCAAGGGCAAGGAATGGCCCAAGAACGCCAGCAAGCATTACTCCGGTGCGCAGACCTTCAGGACCGCTCTTCAGCAGTCCATCAACACCTGCGCCGTCAAGATACTTGCTCAGGTAGGCGTGGACTACTCCTTCCAGAACGTGACCAATTTCGGAATCTCCACCCTCGTCGGCGAAGGCGACGTTAACGACGTCAACCTTGCAGCCCTCGGACTGGGCGCCATGACCAACGGAGTCACCACTCTGGACATGGCATCCGCCTACTCTACCTTCGTAAATGACGGAGTCCACAAGAGCTACTTCGCATACACCCAGGTGACCGACAGAAACGGCAACGTTCTCATGGAACCCAAGAGGACCGAGACTCAGGTCCTCGATCCCGGCGTAGCCTGGATCATGAGAGATATCCTTCAGTCCGTCGTATACCAAGGCATCGCAGGCAACGCCAAGATCAGCGGCGAGGTGGTCGGAGGCAAGACCGGAACATCCGGTTCCCAGAAGGAAAACATCGATATCTGGTTCGACGGCTTCACAGCCAGCTATACTGCATCCGTCTGGATCGGCGCTGACGTGAACCTGGGACTCAGCGAACAGTCGCCCAAGGCGGCGAGACTCTGGTCCACCATCATGAGCCAGATCGAAAAGGCCCACGGAGGAACCTACTCCGCAAGACCTTCCAACGTTGTAACGGCCAACGCCGGAGGCAGAACTGAATACTTCACCAAGGGCACCGAAAAGAACGCCGGCGGCAACGCCAAGTTCATGGAGGTCACGGTCTGCAAGGATACAGGACTCCTGGCCACGCCCGACTGCCCCAACGTTGAGACAGTAAAGGGTTACTCCATCACCACCAACGATAAGGATAAGCAGGGAACCCAGTATCAGAGCGGAACCATCAGCATACTGCCCACTTCATACTGCTACATGCATAACTCGGATCCTTCCAAGTATCCTGTAGCAAGCCAGTATCAGTCACTGCTCGAGAAGTATACCAACGAGAGAGCTGAAGCCGACAGGCAGGCTGCCAACTCCGTCATCGCCATGATAGACGCACTGCCCTCGCCTGACTCGGTAACAACAGCTCACGCTTCAGTCATCAACTCCGCAAGGGCCGCATACAATGCTCTTACATCTGCCCAGCAGCTGCTGGTACCTGCAGATAAGCTGAGTAAGCTGGCCGCCTGCGAGGCTGCCCTTCAGGAAGCCATCAACAAGGAAGCTCAGGACGCAGCTGACAGGAACGCCGCGGAGCAGTTCTCAGCCATGGTAATGAACCTGACTCCGGGAGACGCAGATGCCATCTATGCCGCTCAGGCTGCATATAACGCCCTCTCACCCGGTGCACAGGCTTACGTGCCCCAGGAGATCCTGGACAGGCTGAACCAGCTGATCGCAGACCTCCAGAACGGAGGCGGCGGCGGTGATGATGGCGGAGACGGCGGAAACGGTATCAGCACCCCCAGGTTCATCGACCCGGTGCTGCTCATATCCCTGTACCAGCCTCATAGGATCATTAACAGATTCAGATAAACCACACAAAAGAGCCTCGGACAAATGGTCCGAGGCTCTATTTTTTTCTCATTCTCAATTTCCTACAACTCGTGCATCATCATCAGGTGCAATACGATCTTCATCCCGGTAATCAGAGAATCCAGGTCCACCCACTCCTCTCTGGTATGAGCCAGACTCCCTTTTACGGTGCCGATGGTATTGCCCGGTATCCCCTTTGAAAGGGGTATGTTGCTGTCAGTGGAGGCTGCGCCGTGCCATACCGGCTCGTCGTAATACTGACCTATCACATCATCGCTTAGCCCGGTGAAATCCTTCAGTTTTTCCGCATCCAGATCACCGTTTCCCGGGCGTATCCCAAGAAGCTCGACTTCCACATCGCACTCCCCTCGGAATCCATCGATGACTCTTTCCATCTCGCCCCTCATATACGATAGGCTTTCCTCGCTGGTTGAGCGGTACTCATAGAGGATCTCCGCCCTCTGAGGAATGGAGTTCACGGTGGTCCCGCCCTGGATCACTCCCACATTGAAGGTGGTCTTGTTCCCGGGTGCATCCTCGGGAAGCGGTATCCCGTACAGTTCTTCTATCAGGTCAGCCATGATCTTGATGGCGCTGGCCCGTCCGAAGTTAGACCAGGAGTGACCTCCCTGAACGTTTACGGTTATTCTGTAACGGTGTGAGCCCACCGCCCGGTCTATGCACTGCCCCAGGTAACAGTCAAAGCTGTAGAAAGCCCTGACTCTTCCTTCATACTGCCTCATCAGTTCCTTTGAGCCGTCCAGGTTGCCCAGTCCCTCCTCGCAGGAATTGGCGCAGATCACGAAGCCGCAGTCCAGAGCCGGTCTGTTCTCGATGAGATATTTTGCGCCCATGAGGAGGTTCACCAGATTGGCGGTGTCGTCACCGATGCCCGGTGCCCTGAGGATCCTCCCCTCCTGGGTCATGGGATAGGATTCCGTGTCGGGCTGCACCACGTCCATGTGGGCCGCCCAGATGATCACATCCTCGTGGTCGCCTGTGCCCGCCTCCCAGATAACGTTCTTCATCGAGTCGATCCTCACGTTCTCAGCACCCTGGCGGATCAGCCAGTCTCTCACAAACTCAGCCCTCTTCCCTTCGTCCCTTGTTGGTGCGGGGATCCGGCCCAGTTCACGGAGGAGATCCTCTGCTTCCTCAATGTGAGTTTCCGCAAAAGATCCGACCCTGCCCTTTATTGAATTGATCCTGTCTTCAGTCATGTTTTTTGCTCCCGTAAAAGAATCTCTTGGTAAACAGATATACGATGGGTATGAGGAACATGTAGTATGCGTATCTCATGGCTCCCCAGTTCACACCGAAGAAGCTCAGCGGCACGGAGCAGCCGATGCACCAAGGCACGATGCAGGCGATGAGGATGACCGAGTTCTCCATGTCGATGGCCAGTTCCTCATCAGGCGCGCCGCTCTCGCGGTAGGTGCCCTTCATCAGGCT
>JAEEGF010329195.1_pt1 | contig 11698 bp, 7 predicted proteins | sample 9134171 | NCBI WGS metagenome assembly JAEEGF01 (sample SAMN16246542, study PRJNA631951) | gut metagenome | biome: gut microbiome; feature: rumen; material: AP-attached | host: Bos | place: Iran: Karaj | collected 2018-10 | reverse complement strand
GGGTATCGAACGCATTAATAAGGTAAACGCCGTCATTTATACTGGCCATAATACCAATGTCTGGAGTGATATGAACCTTTACACCTATTGCTGGTGAAACAAACAGGTTGAAATCGGTTTTCTTGTTGGATATGGAATACTTCTGATTGGTATCTACGTTCTTTTTCCCAAACATTCCAAATCCTCCAACACGAAGATTTACAAAGGGAGAAAAACGCTTATCAAGAAAGAAGTAATGTGTACTTAGAAAGACGGGAATAGCAGAAAAGTCATACTTCTCATGGTGACTATATCCGATACCAGCTCCAATGGCAAATTGTTCGTTAATGAACACTTCGTGCAAGTAGTTCGCAGAAATGCATTTGTCGCCATAATCGCCAAGCCCTTGCGAAGCAGAAACATCAATAACATTCAGACAACCGTTCCCTGGGTCAAAGGAGACCTGGGCCATCGTAATGGTCGCTATTGAAAGCATAGACAACAAGAGCAGGAATAGTCTGATGTGTTTCTGATTTTTCATTCCCTATATTTTTTGTTTTGGTGCGCAAATATACATATTTATAGTCAAAATAGTATGGAATAGGAATATGTGGTTAACTAAAAATAACGATAAACCATTGTTTTTACGATGTTTTATAAAATCATATCGCAATTGGACAGACAAGATACTTGCCTCTATAAGACAAAGCACTATCCCGCGCGAGATAGTGCTTGACGATAGCAAAGGGAGTCAAAACACACGAAATGGGTAAAACTTCTCATGATTTTCATGTCATACTCTTGCATCATTTAGCAAAAATAACTATCTTTGCACCCGAAAACAAAGTTTTGTCTGTAGAAAACAAACCTTAAAGCAATCATATGGAAAGAATCGTATTTTTTGGAGCCAAGTCGTACGACCGCGAATCGTTCGACAAGGTCAATGAGAAGTTTGGTTTCGAGTTGAAGTATTTCAAGGCACACCCCACCCTCGACAACGTATCACTCACCCAAGGCGCAACAGCCGTCTGTGTCTTCGTCAACGACCCCGTCACCGCCGACATCGTCCGTGCCATGGCCGACCATGGCGTCAAGCTGATTGCCCTGCGTTGTGCAGGTTATAACAACGTCGATCTGCAGGCCGCTGCCGAAGTGGGCATCCGTGTGGTGCGCGTGCCAGCCTATTCGCCTCACGCCATTGCCGAATATGCGCTTGCATTGATGCTTGCCGCCGACCGTCACATCCCTCGTGCTGTGACGCGCACCCGCGACGGCAACTTCTCGCTGCAGGGTCTGCTCGGCTTCGACCTCTATGGCAAGACACTCGGCGTGATTGGTACCGGCAAGATTGCAAAAGTTCTGGTCCGCATGCTCTCAGGCTTCGGCATGACCATCCTGGGCTACGACCCCTATCCCGACGAGGAATTTGCGCTGGTCAATGCGATGCAGTACGTCACGCTCGACGAACTCTTCCAGCGTTCTGACATCATCACCCTGCATTGCCCGCTCACTCCCGAGACCCGTTATGTGATCAATGCCGAAAGCATTGCCAAGATGAAGGACGGCGTGATGATTGTCAACACCGGACGCGGTCAACTCATTGACACCAATGCTCTCATCGAAGGTCTCAAGTCGAGGAAGATCGGATCGGCCGCCCTCGATGTCTATGAAGAGGAAGGCAACTACTTCTACGAGGACACGTCGGACGCCGTCATCGTCGACGACACCCTCGCCCGTCTCCTTTCGTTCAACAACGTCTATGTGACCAGCCACCAGGCATTCTTCACCCGTGAGGCCCTGCGTAACATCGCCAACACGACGCTACAGAACGTAAAAGACTTCGTTGAAGGCAAATCGCTCATCAACGAAGTCAAGGCTACTGAATAAGAAGGTCTATACTAAACTAACTCTCCGACGCGAACGACCAAAGCAGAATCTGCTTCTTCTCGCCCTTTATCAGCTTGTCCAGATAGTTCATTCCTCTTGTGGAAACCGTAATGCAACCTAAGCAGCACTTGGGCTGCAGCGGTATGTATTCGCGCCAGCAGTTCTTGTCCACCCACTTGGCACGATGGATCATCAACCCACGGCCATAGGCTGTCTTGTTGGCCAGATCGAGGCCCTTGATCCGATAGCCTCGCTTGTTTCGATTGCCATGTTCCTTGGTCACGGCAAAATGACCGAGGGAAGAACATTTGCTGCCCGGCAGATTGCTGAAGACGGGCTTTTCTGCGGTACTTCCCTTGCCGGGGCCATGCATCGTGTAGGTGCGATACACCACTTTCTCCTTTTCAAACGACCAGACAAACACCCTGGGTGTGCCGCTGGGAATGCTGTAATCGACGAAGATACAGTAGCGCTCGTTCAAATTCCTAACCTTCGCATAATCCTTTGCTTCGACAGCGCACTTGGAAAGATACTCCGAATAATCACCATCCAGTTGAGCCGCAGGGCCTTGACAAACATAATATTTGTAGCCCCAAAATCCTAAAAAGCCAATTACCGTGGCTAATACCAAACCAATCAGAATCTTTATTGTTTTCATATCATTTATGTTTTATTCATTTATATGTGCAAGAAAGATGCGAAGGTAAACTCAAAACGTTTCTGAAACAAAAATTGGACACAAAAAGACAGGAACATCTTCGCAGATCCACCTGTCACAATGTGTTCAATAAATAGTATTACTTACAATATTACAAGGAAGGGGCAGATGCTGGTCTTCGCAGAGTACGTCTGCCCAATACTCTAACTTGAAACAAACCATGAAAACTTGTCAGAGCCTGGCCTCGGGCACAATCTGGCCATCGAGCAGGTTGATGATGCGCTGGGCAAAGCCGGCATCGCGCTGCGAGTGGGTGACCATGACGATGGTGGTGCCCTCGTTGTTGAGCTGGGTGAGCAACTGCATCACTTCCAGGCCATTCTTCGAGTCGAGGTTACCCGTAGGTTCGTCGGCGAGGATGAGTTTCGGGTTCATCACCACGGCACGGGCAATGGCAACGCGCTGCTGCTGACCGCCCGAGAGCTGCTGGGGATAGTGCTTGGCACGATGGCTCAGTTCGAGGCGGCGCAGGATTTCGACCACACGCTCGCGACGCTCCTTCTGCGGCACACCAATATACTTGAGGGGCAGTTCGATATTCTCCTCGACGTTCAATTCGTCGATGAGGTTGAAGCTCTGGAATACGAAGCCGATCTTGCCCTTGCGCACTGAAGTGCGCTGGCTTTCCTTCAGGTGTCCTACCTCCTCACCATCGAGGAGATAACTGCCCGAAGTGGGATTGTCGAGCAAGCCCATGATGTTGAGCAGCGTCGATTTACCGCAGCCGCTTGGTCCCATGATGGCCACGAACTCACCTTGTTCTACACTCAGACATACGCCATCGAGGGCGACAGTCTCCACTTCTTCCGTACGGAAGATCTTTGTCAAATTCTCAATCTTGATCATATCGTATATCAATTAACAATTAACAATTTACTATTTGAATGTTTTTGGTTCTCATTCTCGACAGGGGAGAGTGACGTCCGTTAACTCCTGTTAACTCCCGCGCAAAGCGCTAACTCCCTCCTATAACTCCCATTATTCCGTCTTGATGCTATTGATAGGATTCTCGGTGGCAGCACGGAGGCCCTGGAGGGCTGCAGTGAGAAGAGTGACCAGGCCAACAAGGACCAATGCCAATGGGAATAGCCACCAATGAATAATGGTGCGCTCTGTAAAATTCTCGAGCCACTGGCTACCCATATACCAGGCCAAAGGCACTGCAATGACAAATGCTATGAGGAGGATTTGTGCGTAACGACTTGTCAACAATCTCACAATCTGACCCTCGGAGGAACCAAAGACCTTTCGGATGCCAATCTCCTTGCGACGATATTCTGTCTCGAACATTGTCAGGCAGAACACACCGATGAGTGTGATGATGAGACAAATGATGCTGAAGACAATCACCTGGCGAATGAAACGGAACTCATCCTGATAGAGCCGCTCCATCTCCTCGTCGAGGAAATGAACCTCCACGGCACTTCCATCCCCCATCCCAGTGAGTTTGTCCTGTATCTGTCTGCGCAAGGTTAGCTTGTCAGTCTGAGGGGCAAGGCGTACATTGAGCATGCCTAATCGATCGCCCCAATCGGCATAACGTTCACCCATGATGACAAAGGCCACAGGATCAGTCTCACGGTCCTGATGGATGCTGGCATAGCGCACATTCTCGCATACACCGACCACCGGCAGATCGCCATCGATCAGCTCTTTATCCATTTCAACCCAGGTCCAACGTTTGCGTGCTGCCTCATTGATGATATAGCAGTCGCTGTCATGTTCGTTGAAATCCCTGCCCTCAACGACTTTGATGCCCATGGTACGCAGGTAGTGCCAATCGACGGGCATACTAGTGAAAGAAACACTCTTGTCGCCGTGTGCTCGGCCCCAACCCATATATCCGGTCGAACTGCCCAACGCGAAAGCTGAATAACTGACATCCTCCACGCCTCCCATACCGAGTAGTTCGGTACGGATGGCATCCTTCTTCTTGAGCAATTCCTGCGAAAGTGTGGCATAGCAGAGTTCGTCCTTGTCAAAACCATAGTCCGAATGGTAGATGAAGCGGCTTTGGAGCATAAGGATGCCGATATAGGTGACGAGCACTAGACTGATGGTAATCTGCAGACCCACCAGTAGGGTGCGCAATCGTCGTCCGCGAGGGGTCAGACCAAAGGCTCCCTTCAATGCCATTGCCGGCTGGAACGAAGTGACGAACCAGGCTGGATAGGCTCCCGCCACAACACCTGTGGCCAGAGCGACCAATGCTGTCAATCCAACGAGCGACAGATGAGCCCGCGGCTCGATGCTACCTTGTACCAGCGTGGTGATGGCTGTCCATTGGGTGAGCAGATAGACGATGACCATACCAAGCAGGAACGCCAGGAGGGCAATAACCACTGTTTCTCCAATGAAGCCCAGTCGCAGACTCGTCAGTGAGCTGCCCAGCACACGGCGTGTATTGACTCCCTTCACTCGCATCGGACTCTCAGCCAAGGTGAAGTTGAGGAAATTGATGGCAGCCACCAGCACGACAAGGATGCAGGCTCCTATCAGGATGAGGTGCACGATACGATTGCCTCGGTCTCCGCCATCCGTACCCGAGAAGTAGGTTTCGGTGAGCGGAGTTACGCGGAAGTTGTGCTGGCCAAGCATACTGTCCAACTGTTGATCCATCGCGGCACGCTCCTCAGGAGTGGCATTGTTAAACTCTTCGGCATTCTCTGCCAAAATCTTTTTGCGAAATATCGACTTGACTTTATCACAGAACTCCTTTCTGAAGGCTTCCACATCGGCCGTCTCATGGAGTCGCAGATAGCCCTTGTAGCTCCACTCGCTGAAGTCGTGCTGGCTCGCCTCGCCCAACGACGTATAGATCATATTACCCACACAGCAGTTGTCGGGGAAGTCCTGATAGACGCCGATTATCTGCAGGCTGTCCTTGCCTGTCCAAAGGTAGTGCCCCGCTGCCATCGTGGTACCCAGGAAACGCTGGGCCAATGAGGCAGGGATGATGGCTCCCTGGTCAGTATCATCCTTCCAGTTTAATTTGCCATCGAGGCAAACGGCACCGAATGGCTCCAATGAGGTTTCTTTGCGCGTCCTACACATATCACATGCTACCGAAGTTGAACCCATATAGAATTCGGACTTGCTGCCCCAATAATGGAACATGGTCCCCGACTCAACCTCGGGCATTTCCATCATCAGCTCGAGCAGAGGCACGCAGCAGTTGGTATTCCAGGGTGCCCCGTTCATCATCGCCTCCACACGCATTATCCGTTCTGCATGCGGGACGCCACGATTGTAGCTGGCGCTGTACTCCACCTGCGTCATGAATAGAAAGAGTGCGGCAAATGCCACGGCCAGTCCTGCGAGGTTCAACAGTGTCGCCGTCTTGAATCGGCGAGCCATATACAATATGTTTCTGATTACGTCCATTGTTTTTTTCTTTTATCTGCCACAAAGATACACCAAATAATTCATTCATCCAAGGCTTTTCTCCTTCGCAAAACACGATTGTCAAAAATTTATACATTATTGTGTCTAATTTTTTTACATATTGGTTTCACGTTTGAGGGAGTTAGCTGGAGTTACCGGGAGTTAGCTTCACTGAAGTTAACGGACAAATGTTTTTGGGTCTCATTCTCGAAAGGCGATAGTAACGTCCGTTAACTCCCGCTTACTTCTATTAACTCCCGCGCGAAGCGCTAACTCCTTCCTATAACTACCTTTATTCCGTCTTGATACTATTCACTGGATTCTCGGTGGCTGCACGCCAACCCTGGAGGGCAGCTGTGAGGATATTGACCGCCAGAACTATGAGGAGGGAGATCACGAGCGGAAGGGTTTCCATCTGGAGACTCAGTCCTGAGATGCTGCCCACCTTGGGAGCCAACCAATAGGCCAATGGGATGGCAAAGACAGCTGCCACAAGCGACTGGATGGCTACTGTGCGAAGCAATTGCAAGGTGATACTGCCCACCTCGGCTCCGAAGACACGACGCACGGCAATCTCACGCCGACGTTGGCTGACGAAGTAACTGTTCATGGCCATCAATCCAAGGATGGCGATGAGCAGGGCTACAATGGTGAAGACGCTCAGTACACGCAGGAAGCGCTCGTATTCCTCGAACCAATTGCGATGCAGGTCGTTGAGTGCATGTATCTCCAGACCTTCATGACCCGTCATTTCGCTGATCAGGCTCTTCATCCTGGCCTCGACCTTCTTGCGGTCGCCGTGATACTTGACGAGCACCTGACGCGGTCTGCCATAATTCTGATTGACATAGCCCTGGCTGTCATCGACATATTCATCCGTTCGGAAGATAATATAAGGAGTCGGATTCTCCTCTTCCGACAATACGTTCTGATAGACCAGATCGGGATAAAGGGCTCCCACTTCAAAGTTTACGGTTCCGTTGGCCGTTGTGATTATCTTATCGTCGTCACGCTTGCCAAATTGCCTCAGCAACTGGTGGTTCACTCCCATCCCACTTTCGCTATAGGTTTTCTCAGGATGGATATTGAGAATGTTGAAGAAACAACTGTCACCCATAAGTAGGCGAATGCTGACTACTGCGCCCTCGTCCGACGAGACAGTCTGGTTCTCGAGAAATTCGATAGGCGTGCCATATCCATATCCCACAGTCTCTACTTCTGGAAGGCTCAGCAAACGGTCGCGCAACGTCTGACGCTGGCTTTGATTGAGGCCGGAGATACCACCCCAGGACTCCAGGACACCCTCGATGTCATAGCCCAGGGGCTGGCTCATGCGTTGACGAAGACTGCTGCCAAGCAGGAGCGTTACGGTGAGCAGGACGACAGCGAAGACGGCCTGCAGCACCATGAGCGTATGGCTCCAACGCTGACGTGCACGACGGCGGAATGTGCCTCGCACGATGTCGATGGGCTGATAGCCACTGAGCACCGATGCTGGAACGAAACCCGCCAGAATGCCTGTACCACAGACGGCAAGCAGAAAGATGACAATTGCAGCAACACCTGTATCCTTCAGCAGATCCATGGGACAGTTTGCCAGTTCGATGGCCTTGTCCTGCAAGGCAAGTGCAATCAGATATGCGATGACGAAAGCGACAGCCGTGAAGAGTATGCTTTCGCCAATGAGTTTCGAGAACACCTGCAGACGGGACAAGCCCAACAGACGGCGCGTGGCCATTTCCTTTGATCGGTCGGTAGTGAGCGAGACGCTCAGATTGACGTAGTTGAAGAGGGCAAACACCAGGACGAGCAGCGCCACAATCACATAGAGTCGAGCCATATCGCGACTTCCATGATTGATGTCATCCTCCATCAGCGAGCAGCCTTTGGCATCGTAGTAGAGGGTGGAGAGCGGTGTGAGCGTAACCTCTTTCACTGCCTCCATCTGATAGATCCAGAAGAAGGACTTCAGATAGTCGCGCATCTCGTCGGTCTTGCTCTTCAAGTCGCTGCCTTCGCGTGCCATCAGGAAGAGCACGCAACTGGCAGCGTTGTTCATGCTTTCGATATAGGCCGAGTAATGGATGTGACGCAGATTCTCGACATTGACCACACATTCATAACCCGAAGGAATGATGGAACGGTCGAAGTCTTCCATCACGCCGCTGACAGTGAAGGTCATATGTCGGTCTGGATCTTCGGCATAGGTATAAGCAAGTTGAAGTTCCTTGCCCACGGGCTCCTCATCGGGCCAGCAGCGCTGAGCAAGAGCACGGCTCACCACAATCTGGTTCGGCGCTTCGAGCACCTTATGCTTGTCACCCGTTAGCAGTTGGTAGTCGAAGAATTCGAAGAAGTTGGAACCTGCCACGAGCATCTTTGTATCGACATCCTGTCCACGCAGGTTGAATGTTGCACTATATCCCGCCATGGAGCACCAGCCCTCAATCTCGGGGAATCGATCCTGCAGGCGCTGACCAATACGGAAATTCGACATCATGAAGCGCTCGTTACCCAGAACATAAGTGCGATCGCCGCGTGTCTGGTAATCCTCGACCGACGTCTGGCGATAAATCAAGTCGCCCAAGAGCAACAGGAATGCCATCGACAGGCAAAGCCCAACGATATTGATGATGGTAAACAGCCGATGACGGCTCAAAAACTTCAAATAACTTTTCATTATTCTATTTCAGAATTGCATTATTAATGAAGCAAAGATACACCAAAAAAACTAATCCACCAAGAGCTATTATCACCACGAAGTACGAATGTCAAAAATTTATACAGCATTGTGTCAAAAAATTAGACACGGCGAGCTTATTCTTTCAATGGAAGGGCGAAAACAAGAAATCAAATGCCAGCTATTCATCAAAAAGACGTAACGGGCGAAAACTATCCAAAAACTGGTAGTTTTCGCCCGAATCATACATGTTGTCTTAATTTCTAAACAACAAACAAGTCATCCAATCGAACTTGACTCTGAATCATATCGGTGTATCGTCCATTAGCAATTCCCTCGGTGGTAATCATCGTTAGCCAGGGAGTGTGACGCAACCCTGTCTCTTGGATGAAGGAATTACGGCGATTACAAATTCTATCGTATTCCTCTTTATCCAGATTAAACTCTCCCAAGCTATACTTCACCTCACAGACGTTAACGATCCTGTCTGCCCTTTCAATAATGATATCTATCTGAGCTGCAGGCGAGGATACTTTGCTTCGCCAGGAGTAGGAAAGAGTAGAGATGGCATCAATGCGTAATGCATGTTTGATTTGTTGTATATGAGCCAAACAGACCCGCTCGAAAGTAAGCCCCATCCAAGTATTGATTTCTGGAGTATTGATATGGTGAAGCCAATATTGTTTTTCCACCTCTGCCCTATCGATAAAGGTGAGATAGAAAAGACAAAAAAAGTCACTGAGCTGAAAAATGGCACCATTCCGCTTAATTTCCTTCTCACGAACAATATTTCGGCGTATCAGGTCACAGTAGACGAGATCGTCTAACCTTTTTCCCAGATGTCCATTATTAGGACACTTCAGTTTCGTCGACAATTCTTCGCGAGTCATTCCACTTCGGCTTTTCCCCAAGGCTTTAATGATGTCGATATATTTGTCGGGTTTCTTGTAGAGCGTATTGAAAAGCCTGCGGAATTCACGACGCATCTGTGTGTCCTCACTGAAGAACAAGCGATCGACATTCTGTACCAAGCTCTCGTCATGGTCAAGCAAACTCAAGTAATAAGGAATCCCTCCAAACACCATATAGGCTTGGAGTATCATCTGTCGATTCCAGACAAAATGATGGTCTTCGAGGTAAGCTTCGGTTTCCTTGAGGGTAAAAGGATGGATAGGTAACTCAAGCGTAATACGGTCATGTAAACCACCTTTACTATCGATGACGTTACTGATCATCCAACTGGTAGCACTACCGCAAATAATAAAAACGATGTTGTCCTGCAAACTGGCCCAACTGTTCCAGAAATAACCCACAGCACTGGCCACGTTGGATCCTTCGGCATCCATTGCCGGCAACTCATCGATAAATACTATGCATCGCCCGTCATCAGCCACTTTCGTTTTCAACGCATTCTTCAGCATAATGAAAGCAGCCATCCAGTCTTTCGGCTGCTCGGGCACAGCAAAGCCATAATCACTCATCGCATCGGTGAATGCTGTGAACTGGTCTTTCAGCGACCCTTCTATGACACCCGTCATCTTGAATGCGAACTGATTCCTGAAAGTCTGATTAATTAAGAAGGTTTTGCCGACACGTCTTCGTCCATAGAGGGCAACAAATTCTGGACGTGGACTGTTGGCACATGCTGTCAATCTTTTAATTTCGACATCTCTTCCAATAATGTTTTCCATCTGAATAGTTGTGTTTTGTTCAGGTGCAAAGATACAAGATAATATTGACACAAACAAACATTTTGGGCGAAAACTCCCACTTTTCGATAGTTTTCGCCCAAAATAGCACTAAATCGGGCGAAAACTACCAGTTTTTGGATAGTTTTCGCCCGAATCACATCATAATAACATTACTTTGGCATCACATTGTTGCAAGCAGATAGGAATCGAGAGTCGACTGACCTGTTACTGATACCTGCCATGCCAACCGATAGGATTTTGCATTGTGATTGCGGTGGTAATAGCTGACGTTAAAAGCTGTATTATCGGGCATCAGCGTGTAAGTCATCATCTCGCTGGCAGGGTCGAAGCTGGTCGTATTCTGATTCCAACGACTATACTCCACCGTGTAAAGATCGTCGGTGAGTGTGAATTGTAGTTGTCCAACACACTGCCATCCTTCGTTTTGCCAAACATACTTTGTACGGCTGAGTAACATCCCATCGGCAGCATAATCGTATTCATAACGGCACGAGGGCTTCAGCTCGATATCACCATTCTGGAGCACAGTCTTGTTGAAGACATTCATCGTGGTGATGTAGTTATTGTCGTCACACTCCACGTTGTAGGCAAACTTGCTGTCACTTGCGGTAGCTACCGACTGATAGGCGTTGTTCACGATCTCAGAGGTAATCACTTGTGCATTTGTGGTCATGGCCACGAGGCACATCATTGCAGAAAGAGCTAATTTTTTCATAATCGTAACTTGTTTTAATGTTTATTTTCGCCTATTAGACGAATGCCAAGACGTTTTTACTACATCACTGACGTATTTTTTTCGTCTTTTTCATATTTGCACTGCAAAGATACAACTCTTTTCCACTCTATGCAAGGTTTTTCATCTACCCGAAAGCGGTTTGTCAAAATATTATACACACTTGTGTATGATTGTTTGACACTGACATTCACCCGATCCATTATCATCTCGTAATAATATAAAAATCGTGTTGAAGAACCTGACGATCTTCAACACGATATATAATGTCATGCATAAAAGATACCCTCACTCGATACGGAAATACTCCATCAGCGACTTATAGAAGTCTTGGGCAGTAAGACAGGTATCTCGAAGATAACCTGGGATGGCAGGCCAGTTGCTCAGACCTCGATAATAGAACATCTTCAAGTCATCGGTGATGATGAACGGCACGATGTCATGTGCAAGACATTCCTTGAACATAATGAGTCGCCCTACACGTCCATTCCCATCCTGAAAAGGATGAATGCGCTCGAAACGCTGATGAAAGTCAAGGATGTCATCAAGCGCAATCTTTTGTTTTCGATTATATTCGGTCAATAACGCACGCATCTCTCCAGCAA
>JAEEGF011282968.1_pt1 | contig 11699 bp, 10 predicted proteins | sample 9134171 | NCBI WGS metagenome assembly JAEEGF01 (sample SAMN16246542, study PRJNA631951) | gut metagenome | biome: gut microbiome; feature: rumen; material: AP-attached | host: Bos | place: Iran: Karaj | collected 2018-10 | reverse complement strand
TTTGGCATTGGCTAATATTCCAAACTGACTGATGGGCAGAGCTAAAGTGCATAATAAGCATAACGCTGTTGATAGTGTGAATTTTGTTATTCTTCCCGGTAATCCCATATAAATACCTCCTTGTATTGCTACTGTTTGTATAGATTACCACCCAAAAGTATACAGTATGTAAACTATCTATAATATTATAATGATTAATTTATAATAGTATTATTAACATACAGAATTATCAGGCAATATCAATTATTACTGTAGCAAGCTAAGCACTCCCTGGTTAGTTTGGTTTGCCTGAGTCATCATAGATACACCCGCTTGTTCAAGTATATTCTTCAAAGAAAGCTGGACCATTTCTTTAGCCATATCAGTATCTCTGATTATTGATTCAGATGCCTGTGTATTTTCTGCCGTATTATTCACGTTCTTATATGTATGTTCAAGACGATTCTGCTGAGCACCTATATTGGATCTGAGTGATGATACTATTTCTGTCGCCCTTGAAGCCGCTTCTATTGCTTCGCCAGCTCCTTCTTCAGTTGTTACATCCAATCCAGTCATACCCAGTGTATCTGCATCCATAGTTCCTATGGTAATAAACATACCATCACCTAAATCAGCTCCCGATTGGATCCAAAGATTCAGTTTTTCAGACTCGATTTCTTGCTTATTTTCTGGATCTGATGGATCTTCAGGTGGATCTTCTGGATCGGGAACTATAGGTATCTTTACCTCAATTGTTTCTGTTATTACATCATGTTTCATGAAGATTGGTATATTCTCTATTTTGTCTATAACGCAACTATTATTTGCACTTGACTGTGCAGCTATAGTCTTGTTTATCGACTGACATGTTTTGTACACTGGTTTCACTATATCTTTATCATAAAACGTGTATGTGAATACTGCTGTATCACCAACAATTCCAACTTTCGAGCCACTCAATGAATCAACAAATTCCTGGAAGCTATAAGGTGTTCCCGCTTTAACATCCTCTCTTGTATCATGTAATTGCAGTCTTAAATAGGACCCTCCCTGAGTTTTAAACTCTAATTCTATACCTTCTCCGTTGAAATTTGGATCTTTTCTGATGGTATCAAAGTATTCATGCAATGCATTCATTGATTCATCAGTTATAGTAAATCCATTACTGGCATTGTATAAATAACCCATTTTATTATTTGAATTGATTATATTGGCTCTAAAATTCATATCGTGGGTTGACGCTGGAACATTAACAAATTGAGCAAATGGTAACCACCTTGCGTCCGAATCTTCTGGCGCAAAAACTATAGGAGGATTATCCAAAGATGCATCGGTAGGGTTTTCAAAATACAACACTCTACTTAATTCAGAATTAGAGCTCCCGCTTTTAAAACTAATCTGAGAGAAATTACCGGTTAAATCAAAAATAATTTGCTGGTTATCTATGGTCTCTGCATATTCAGCCTTGGTAAAACCTTGTGTTATGTTAAGCTCAAATTCTATACCGTTAGAAGCATATGTAAGTTTTTTGGATGCGGAATCCAATCCCATATCTTCCCAGGATTTTTTTTCTGTTTTGTAAGCCGGCGTGGCACCATCTCCAAACTGTAACCATACTCCATCTTCATCTGCTCTTACGAACATTTTATTCCCAACATTTCCCATCTTGTTCACATCATCAGGTGTAAATGTACTTTTAAATGCCACCTTATTAATTGGTGTACCATAATTCACATTACGGCTTGTACTGGTAATTATCTGCGTTGGAATCGTGTTTATTATTTCTGAAAAATCAGCAGTATTTTTTGGGCCAATTCTCAGACTGTAAGTAACATCATCATAAGTAAGAGAATATGATTCATTTTGTAGGTTATTTTTATCCAAAGAATTACCATTTTTATCGCGAAAATTGTCCCAGGTAATAATTTGTCCATCTATTACAAGTCCGTTGTCTTGTGCACTAATTCGTATTTGCCTACTGGTTGTTCCTTCCTTTTCCTGCATGTATGCCGACATCGAGTAGTACAATCCTGAATCAAGAGGCACTATTTTTGTAGACCAGCGTAAACCATCAATAGCACTTGCTACTTCAGAAGCTTCTAATTTTTGATCTATGTCAAAATTAATATTCATTCCTCCAAAGCTAAAAGAATAGCTTCCAGTTTTAACATCTGATAGATCGATTGAATTTCCATATATATCTTTAACCGAATCCCAACCAATGCTATCTGATCCTATCCTTATACCGGATTCATTGGCTGAAACAGTGTATGTACGATTCTCTTTAACTTCAGGAATTCCAGTAATGGTTATATTCAACTGCTTCGGTGTATATATATCTTTTTCTACTGTCTCATATTCTATTCTGTATTGAGGCTCTATTGATGGACTAGGCGCAGTACCTGTCCCAGTGGAGGCTTGTCCTGAATTTTCTATACCTTTTATATCCAAGTTGCCTCTAAATAGCTTTCTTTCATTAAATGTAGTTGTATCTGAAATTCTATTGATTTCAGATATTATTTGGTTCACTTCCTGTTGGATAGCCTCCCGATCCTCTGTCGTATTTGTTCCATTAGCCGCCTGTATAGATAGTTCTGTCACTCTATGAAGCATGTCATGGACTTCGTTTAAGGCACCGTCAGCTACCTTTAGGAGGGATATTCCATCTTGTGTATTAAGTGCACCTTGATTAAGGCCTCTGATCTGCCTCCTCATCTTTTCAGAAATAGCGAGACCAGCTGCATCATCAGCAGCTCTGTTTATCTTATAGCCAGATGATAATTTTTCTGATGATTTAGCTTTGGAGTTTGTCGTTATATTAAATTGTCTCTGGGCGTTCATTGCCGACAAATTATGACTAATTACCATTTAGACACCTAATTGCAATAAAAAGCTACACTTTGTACTAGTAATATCGGCATGATGCTACATTTTAATAACAATTCAGCACCTAATTTGCTACGTATTGTAGATATTTAATTTCAAAGTTTTCCTATACTGAGTCTAAAAGGACGCTATAGGTATGAGGGATTCATTATTATCAAAACGATTAAGAGAGTTACGAAAGGTTAAAAATTATACTCAAGATGATGTAGCAGCAGTTCTTCAAACTTCAAGACAGACATATTCTCACTATGAAACAGGTCTGAGAAAACCTTCTACAGAATCTCTATATAAACTTGCAGGATTATACGAAATTTCTGTAGAAAATCTTTTAAAACTATCTATTGAACTAGATGAGAATGTTTATTTTGATGCACCCAGACCATCGCAGCAAAGTGAGGATCTTTCAACATATCTTGAATACTTTAATGATCCGAAAAACAAAAAGAAATATCAGTATAATACAAATCTTGAAAAAGAGTTACTGTATTATTTCCAGAAGCTAACAGAGTTGGATAAAAAAGAAATTATAGAATTCACAAAGATCAAAGCAAAAAAGAAACTATTATGACTCTTTTAAACATGTAATAGGGTTAGCACTAGCAGCCATTGACAAATATGGTCCAAAATATAGAATGATAATAGTGACTAAGTTCCGGATACTCGTGAGGACTGGAACCGCGGGAGGACCTGAGGGCCCTCCTTTAATTTTACTTCTAGGAGTTTATCCTATATTCCTAGGGGGTATTAAAAGATGCTACACAAAAAAGAAAGCTGTCAGAGTTTCCAGTGACAGCTTTCTGGACTTATCAGAAAAATTATTATTCTCCAATCCTAAATACAGGATAAAAATATGTGTTCTCATTGAGCGGACTTATCTTTTCACATGAATCAATTATAAGTCCAGGCCTGATATCCATTCCGTATTTTTCAAGAACACCAAAATTTTTTGCAGCCCTCTTCCCTATGGATATTCCCTTTTTTATCTCCATGGGATATATCATCCCTGGCTTTACATACAAAAGATCTACTTCCTTCTGGTCCTTGTCCCTGTAATAAAACAGATATTCCTTCGGATCCAGGTTGTAAGCATAAAAATTTTTTATCAGTTCGCTCACAACATAAGTTTCATAAAAAGCTCCACCCATTGCTCCGTTCTCAAGCATCTTTGCATCGGGCCATTTACACAAATACGCACATAGTCCGGTATCCATGAAATACATTTTTGGCGCCTTTATTATCCTGTTTGATATGTTTGGAAGATAGGGATGGATGAGATATATTATCCCTGCAGTCTCAAGTATGGATATCCATCTTTTGCAGGTCCTTACATCTATTCCCACATCATTTGCAAGGGTATCATAACGAAGCTCTGCAGATGTCCTTAGTGCGACCAGTGATATAAAATTCCTAAAGACTGTCTCACTGTCTTCAGATATTAATTTCTTTACATCCTTTTCAATATATGTATCAAGATATGACCTGAAATATATATCCCTTTTTGACTTTCCAAGGGCAACATCAGGCATGCCTCCTACAAATATATCCTCAAATATCTGAGACCTTGTCCTGTATGTAAGCTTACCTTCTTTTTCTTTTTTTAGAAGGACCTGTATATCAGGATCAAACAGACTCCCTGGTGTATCATACTTTTCTACCTGGGAAAAAGATGCCATCTCGATCACTCCGCATCTTCCGGCAAGGGAATCAGATATCCCCTGCTGCATCTCAAATCTGTTTGAACCTGTCAGTATATACATAAGCTGCTGATCTTCATCATTCTCTGTCCATTCAAGTTTCTTATCATCTATGACTATCTTTATCTCATCCAAAAGCTCTGGAGCTTTCTGTATCTCATCTATTATAAGTGGCCACCCATGAGTCTCCAAAAACAGTTTAGGATTCTGCTTTGCAAGAGCTCTGTCGTTACCATCATCAAGCGTTACTTTTTTTATCGTATCTCCAAATATATGATTTACCGTTGTTGATTTACCAACTTGCCTTGATCCATATATCACAACACATGGAAAAGAATCTGCCACTTCCCTTATAGAATTCTCTATTTTCCTTTTCCTGTACATGGTCGTACCTCCCTTTGGCTTGTATACTGACATTGTAACACTTTACGACCAAATCTACAATCCTATGTCGTTATAGTCGCAAATCCCCAAGAACCTCTATCCATGGTACTTTTGTAATCGACCATATTTTTCCATCCTTAATAACTATAAAAAAATTACTAAAGACATCATAAAAACAGCCAGGAACTTTAGTTCCCGGCTGCTAAAACTGCTATTCCATAGGCAGGTATTACCACTTTCCCACCATTATATTCACATTTTTCCTCAGAAGTACAAAGGCTATACACAATATTCCCATAGTCTTTCGACATATCATCTGTGGAAATATCCACTTCTTTTGACTCATCTGAAGTATTTATCAATATAAGAAGTCTCTCCACATCTGTCTCATATGTGCTTTCCTCTTTTTTCTCCCTGACAAAGGCTGAAATATCACCGTCTGAAAGAGAGTCCACAACTACAGTCTTCCCTCTTGCGATCACAGGGAACATATTTCTGAGTTTTATAGCTGCCTTGTAATAGTTAAAAATTGAGTACTCATCTGCCGCCTGCTCATCAAGAGCAGGATACTTCATGTCAAACTTATCCATGTCGGCAGGACCATTGCACATGCCTGTCAGGTCAGTAGAACTCCACTGCATCGGAGCTCTTTTATTCTCATCCTTACCAGAGCCCTTCATTCCCAGTTCTTCACCATAATAGATAAAAGCATTTCCGGTCATAAGAAGGTTAAGTGCTCCGGCAAGCTTCACCTTGTCCTGGCTGCCTTTTCCGGTAAAATACCCAGCAGATCTGGCCATATCATGATTAGTATAAAAAGGCGCATCGATGGCAGTGTCACTAACTTCCGCCAGCTGACTCTCTATCTTTTCAAGAGCTTTACCGTAATTAGCTGCAGCGCTCGTTCCTCTTGCAACGCCTGCGATAGTCCCTTCACTTCCCGCAAAGTCAAAGTCAAAAAAGCTGTCTATGCCGCTCTTATAGTACTTCAGATAAGTACTTGAATTAGTCCAGCACTCACCGACAATGTAAGCATCTTCTTTTTGTGATTTAACCGTGTCATTAAGCCATGTCAAAAACTCAATGTTTTTGGAATCATCACCTGTATAATAGTAAGACACCGCATCCAGCCTGAATCCGTCAACTCCATGATCTATCCAGAACTGAGTAATATCTTTTATCTCATCCCTAACAGCCTCATTATCAAGGTTAAGGTCCGGCATTCCTGACCAGAATCTTGCCTCATAATACAGATCTGAACCGGCAAGCGCCTCATAGCCATCCTGAGGTTCAGTAGTAAAATTGTAGTACTCATTGTAAGGAGCTTCTGATGAAGCCTTAAACCACGGATGTTCTACAGATGTATGATTGAGTACCAGGTCAAGAATGACATTGATGCCTCTTTTATGACATTCATCCACAAGCTCATCGAAATCCTCAATTGTTCCGTACTGCGGATCAATATCCTTGCAATCAGTCACATCATATTTGTGATATGTCGGTGATGGTGAAACGGGCATCAGCCATATTTCATTGCAGCCAAGATCAGTATCTGTAGCATCATCCCCATCATTTATGTAGTCGAGCTTCTTGGTAACTCCCTTGAGATCCCCTATTCCATCTCCATCACTGTCGTAAAAAGAATAAACGAAAATCTCATAGGTCGTTCTATACTTGTCATCAATAACATTCAGCTCTGAAGCCATTTTTTCGTTAACTGCTTTTCCACATCCGGGTAAAAGAAGCGCCGCAACAAGAACAGAAGCAGTAACTTTATACCAACAATTCTTTTTCATGATTCTTCATCTCCTAACAATGCATATGATAGCACATCTTTAAGCATCTTTACCAATTGCAAATTCTATCGTATACGCCATTCATAACATCGATAAATCTGCTATAATAGGCAGAGATATTATCATATAGAAAAGAGGACGAACTTATGGCACAGAATCCTATTGTTACAATCACAATGGAAAACGGTGACGTTATCAAGGCTGAGCTCTATCCTGAGATTGCACCTAACACAGTCAATAACTTCATTTCACTTATCAACAAAAAATTCTACGACGGACTTATTTTCCACAGAGTTATCCGCGGTTTCATGCTCCAGGGTGGAGATCCTGAAGGAACAGGAATGGGCGGCCCAGGATATGGAATCAAGGGTGAGTTCTCATCCAACGGATTCAAGAATGACCTCAAGCACACTGAAGGCGTTCTTTCAATGGCAAGATCAATGATGCCTAACTCAGCAGGCTCACAGTTCTTTATCATGCACAAGACTTCTCCACACCTCGACGGAGACTACGCTGCATTCGGTAAAGTTACAGAGGGAATGGACGTTGTAAACAAAATTGCTGAGACAGACACAGACTGGAACGACAGACCTGTTAATGACCAGGTTATGAAGACAGTTACAGTTGATACCTTCGGCGTATCTTATCCGGAGCCTGAGAAGGCCTGAATCATAGCTTTGGCAAAAGAAAAAGCAAAGACCTGAAAGCACTTGGCTTCCAGGTCTTTTTACTATTCTTCTTCGTCAATTTTTTCTCTTATCTGCTGCATTCTCAGATCCAGCTGATTGATAAGATCTGCACTAAACTTAAGATCGTCTGAAATAACATCCTGATTCTGAATGTTCTTTTTATACTTCATCTTATGCTCAAGACTTGCCCAGAAATCCATCGCGATTGTTCTGAACTGAACCTCTACCTTCATATACTCTTTTTCCGTAGTAAGGAAAATAGGCACCTCAATAATGAGGTGAAGGCTTCTGTAGCCGCTGGCCTTGGGATTCTCAATGTAATCCTTTTTCTGGATGACAGTGATATCATCCTGCTTGGCCAGGCAATCTGCAAGCATATAAATGTCATCAATAAAAGAACATATAACCCTTATTCCGGCTATATCTGAAAGATTTTTGCTTATATTCTCAACGGTAAAATCCACACCCTTACTGCTCAGCTTGTTATAAATGCTGATAGGTGTCTTTATTCTCATTTTGATCGATTCAAAAGGATTTCTATTATTTATCAATGAAAGCTCTTTATTAAGAACATCCAGCTTAGTCCTGACTTCTGATAACGCGCAATCATATTTCATCATCAGTATCTGAAAGTCCTTAACCTGATCCTTCATCTTAAGCAGATTCTCAATGTCTATCTGACTGCCCTCTTCAGTATGACTTTTTTCAGATCTTCCCGTAAGCTTAGCAAAATCTATCTTAGAATAGTCTAATCTCTTGACTGCCATAGACTTCACTTCCTTTCGCCTAATATCTCATGTACAGTATATCAGTATACCTTAAACGTTCTGTGAACTAAATATTAAATTTTCAATAAACCCAAAATTCCGCGAAAGTGATAAACACTCTCGCGGAATCCTCATAAAAAAACCACTAGCCCCACTAATAATTTATAAAGATCATTTTGCCTCTGACAAAGACTGCGGAAGTTCAGCAAGTGAAACTACGCTGTATTCAATCTCAGCTCTTGGTCCGGCTAAGACTTTATATTTGTTCAATACTCTTCTATAAACTATTTTGCAACTCTCCTTGTTGGTTCCAGCAAGAAGGAGTAAGAACTGAGATGCTGAGTACTTGCAATATGTGTCACCCTGTCTCAAAGTCTGAGCAATGGCCTTCTGCAAAAGCTTAGCTTTTGTTTCAAGCTTGGTCTGATTAGTGATCTGCTTACCTTCATAATCAACCAAAGTGAGAAGCATCATATAAACTGACTGTCCGCTTCTCTCCATGTTGCGGCTTAAAATATGGTAAGCATCAATGAAGCTCGGGTATGAGCAATCATAAGCTCTTCCCTCTTCTGCCTTGGCACTGTCTCTTCTCTCGATGATGTCGTCTCTGATCTTAAGTATTTTTCCTGGTGTATTAGTAATCTGCCTGCTCATTTTCTCATAGCACTCCATAAGGTCGCTACTTGGAGTGATTCCTAATTCATCAGTATAGTATCTGACAGTCTCATCGTAAATAGCATATGCTTCATCGTAAGATTCCATGCCTATAAGGGCATTGATCTCACCAACCTGCCACTCATCATCCGGATATAACTGAGCCGCTTTTTTGTATACGCGGTACATTGCATTGTAATCTTTTTTCTTTTCATAGTAATTGCCAAGAGCAACTACGCACTCTGCATACATCTTCTGAAGCTGAACACTCTTGATGATAACCCATTCCTGTGTTGAAAGCTCCGGAAGAAGCTCCGCTTTATAGAGCTCTACAGCCTGCTTATAGAAAAGAATCCCCTCTGTAGTATCACCGCACAATCTGGCATTGCGCACTGCAGCCTCAAAGCTTCCTGCATCAGTGACTACCTCCACGTTCTCATCAACATAGAAAATGCCATCCTTGTTCACTATGTACTCATAATCAGGAAGAGTCGAACTCTTAAGCTGTTTATGCATCTGATAGATCAGATTATTAAAGCTGTTATTAAGATTAGACTGCTCTTCTCTCTCGTAAAGCGTGTTAATTAGCTGCTCTTTGGTGATGCCGTTTTCACCAGCAAGCCACACAAGTTCAAGGAGCTGAATGTACTTAGCTCCTTTGTTCTTTCCAACGGATACGTTTCTTCCCTCATAAGAAATCGCAAGCCCACCGAACATTTGAACATCTAATCTGATTCCTAACCCCTCGTTCATAGTTTCACCTCAACTATTGATTGCCGTTTCTACATTTCCCTCATAATTGCAGACACTTAAATTCTCGACTTCGGTACTTGTCCCTTCAATCCTGAAGTTAGACCACTTGCAACACCAGCACTCCCTCAAAGGAACCAAGACCCCTTTATCTGGCTCCCAATGCTCGCAGCAGTAGTCTTCGCGGACAACTCTTAACCCCTCATCATTGTAAATAGGATTACTCATATTCCATCTCCTATACAACTACACTTTTATTTCTCTGATTTTAGATTAACATGAAATAAAATTACACCAACAAAGATTGTCGCAACTTGTATTTTTTTTGTCGTCTAATGTTCATATTATGATATGAAAAGAGCTCCTGATTTTTTTACCAGATCAGAAGCTCTTGAAAATGCCGTATATTTAAGGAACTATGCGTCTTACGACAGGGATTTTCCTCATGACTGCCGCCACCACAATTATCATAGGAATGATAACAAATGGCGCCCCAAGTCGATACAATAACGACCTGGTATCAACAAATGGAAGAAGCGGAATCGTCTTTATGAAAATAAATTGCATAAGGTAAATGGGATAGGTGTATCCACCAAGAAAAGAAATAAATCCCCTGGCCTTACTCTCCATAACCTTTCTTCCAATGTCTTTTAACAGGACAAAAACTCCGACAGAGTAAAGGACACTTGGAACGTTCTCATATCCCTTAAAGGTCCCATCGATCATTCCGATGCGCATTGACAGCGAATAGGTACCAATTATATGGAGCAAAAGACCTGCAATAGCAAGTCCATATATGGTAAACTTCTGAGGTTTACTGAACTCCGTATCATGAAGCAGCCATCCGATCGGTACCCAGATAAGCACTCCCATTACACTTGTAACTGCATAAGGTGTATTCATATCCAGCTGAAAAACGCCGGTAATAAATGGCGCCAGGATATTCAGGGCAAACCCCGCTGCAACAAGATAACTAAAAACAAGCCTTCTCTTCTCTTTTTCCACCGCTGCATACAAGGGCATACTAAGATACAAAACAAAAAGTGCAGAAAAGAACCAGTAATAATCAACAATGGTCGTTCCGGTGACGCTCTGATAAATGAAGTGCGGATTCACCTGCTCCCTAGGTATCTTGTGGCTTAAAACCTTACCAAACATAATGATAAGACTCCAGGCAAGAAATGGCACAACTGCCTTATTCCATCTTTTTATAAAGAACTCTTTTAACGAATATCTCTCATAGAAATCCATAAGAGTGATACCGCTTATCATAAAGAAAAGCGGTACTCCAGGATAAAAAATGCACTCAATAATGTTTGCCGAAATCCAGTATTTCTCGGTTGCGCTAAAGTCCCAAAAGCATTTGTTAGTATGAAGCACCAGCACGGAAAAAGCCGCTATCACGCTAACAAACACTATGTAATCAATTTTCTTTTTCCCCATAACAACACAACATCCTTCCCGTTTGCTTTTTACAGCATATCATAAAACAGATTATTGGAAAATCCAAAAAGAGCTACCGGCCTTGCGACCGATAGCTCTTTTTTGGATTTCTTAGAGTTTAATTACTCTTCTTCTTTTTTCTTTCTTGTAACGAAAAGTGATATTGCTACTGCAGCTGCGATGACAATTGCAAATGCTCTTGATGTGTCATCTGTCTGGTCATCAGTTTTCGCTCTTCTTGATCCAAGAACTGCTGCGCCATTTGTTGCGGCTGTTCCTTCTCTTGTTGCTCCAAGTACTGCTGCGGCTGGAGCTGGTGCCGGTCCTGCTGCTACAGGTGCAGGTGTAACCGGTGTAGGTGCTGCCGGTGTAGGATCATCTCCGCCTGCTGGTGTTGGATCATCTCCACCTGTTGGTGTTGGATCTGGAGTTGGAGTAGGTGCTGGATTTGCGGATATTACTGTGTAAATTACTGCATTGTATGCAGGAGCCTTCATGGTTGTACCTGCTGCACTTGCTTTAATCTTACCAGTAATTATATCCAGGAACTTCTGGAATGCATCTATCATCTTGCTAATTACCGATGTATTCTCTTTGTCCTCTTCCATGCTCCAGAATGTCAATGTATATCCTTCAATAGTAGGAACATCAATGACA
>JAEEGF010815833.1_pt1 | contig 11699 bp, 10 predicted proteins | sample 9134171 | NCBI WGS metagenome assembly JAEEGF01 (sample SAMN16246542, study PRJNA631951) | gut metagenome | biome: gut microbiome; feature: rumen; material: AP-attached | host: Bos | place: Iran: Karaj | collected 2018-10 | reverse complement strand
TCAATACCTCAAATATATAAAATTAGTGTGTATAAGTTTTTGTGAAAATTTTTTTGTGATTATTTAGCATTATAGCCATAATATATGAACGAAGAAAGAAAAAAGATCTATGAAAACCTCATGGAGGATATTTCTGAATTAAGTGAAGATTTACAAGATTTGCTTTTGAAATGAGCTGAAAAATGAAGTCTTTTGGAGGAAGACTTGATTGCATCACTTGATAACATGGAAGGATCAATTAGAATTTTGGAAAAATTCTATGATTTGTGTGATAAACTCAAAATAAAGGTAATTACCATCGAGGAGGAACTCGAAAATAGAGAAAAAGAGGATAAATCTACGAAGAAAGAATCTAGACTTGGAAAGGTCTCTTTGTATGGGAAGACTGATTTACCTCCTGACATGCAATATAAAGACTACATTAAGTTATACTTCAATGATATATCAAAGATTCCTCTGTTAACAGCAGAAGAAGAGAAAGAAGTTGCTAGAAGAGTGAAAAAGTGAGATGAGGCAGCTAAGCAAAAATTAGTTGAGTCTAACTTAAGATTAGTAATTGCAATTGCTAAGCGTTATTTTGGATGAAGACTTGGATTTGCTGATTTAATTCAGGAATGAAATATCTGACTTATTAAAGCTATTGAAAAATTTGATCCTGATAAGGAATTCAAATTTTCAACTTATGCAACTTGGTGGATTAAGCAGTCTATCACAAAAGCTATTGCTGATATGTGAAAGAATGTTAGAATTCCTGTACATTTAATAGATGAAATCAATTCATATAACAAAACTTATTCTCTATTATTCCAAAAACTTTGAAGAGAACCAACAAGTAAAGAAATCTGACAGAAATTATGATATCCTATCAAGAAAGTTAAAAAGCTTGAAGAAGTGATTTTTGGTAATGTATCGCTTGATAGAGAAGTTGGAGATGAAGGTAGAGATACATTAGCAGATTTGATTGAAGATGGAAATACTTTACGTCCAGATCAATTAGCAGAAAGAGACACTCTTAGAGCTAATTTAGATCAGATTTTATGAATGTTGGATGATAGAGAATCAAAAATTGTAAAAATGAGATATGGAATTGATGGTCCTAAATATACTTTGGAGCAGGTTTGAGAAGAATTTGAGGTAACTAGAGAAAGAGTAAGACAGATTGAGCAGAAAGTGATTCAGAAATTAAAAGAGCATCAATGATTGCAGAAAATGCTTGGAATTGAAGATGATATTGAGAAAATGGAAGATGAAAATATAAAGAAGAAAAGAGCTAAAAAAGCTCAAAAAGCTCCAGCCAAGAAAAAGATTGAAGATGAAGATGAAGACGAATTCGATTTCGAAGGATGGGATGATGACGATGATGATGATTCAGAAGATCACTTCCCTACTGATGCTGAAGATGATGATTTTGATATAGAGGGTGGAGAAGAGTAGAAATCACTTTATAACATATAAAATTACATTATGAAAAAGAAAATAATTATCGGTATTGTTTGTTTTCTTGTTTTATTGGTATGTTTATTTTGACGATATTATTTATCCCACAAAGAAAACTCAGATTACATAGTAGATTTATGAGGTAATAATGGATGAATATATGATACATCATGGAAAAGCGACTGAAGTATTCATGTATTAACATCAATTGATGATGAAGTATTGGGTGATAGTATGTGGTGTGGGACTTTTCAACTTGTCTGGAATGATATGGTGAATGAAGTTGTTAAAAAGGATGTAGAATTTAATCCACAGCTCAAAATTGTTGAGAACCTTAATAAACAAACATTCACGAATAAACAACTTTCTCCAAGTAGTTATTATTCTAAATTTTGATTGTTAACTTTAGATTTAAAAGCCGAGATAGAGAATTGAATAAAAGAAAAATTTAATGAAACTAGTGATGTTTTAGATCAATGAGCTGATTGGTCTCATGTCCCACAAAGTGATGATTATTATGATTGAAAGCCTTTAAAGAAATATTGATTCTATGCTATGTTGAAAAAAATATTTAAGTTTGAGAATGTATTCGATCAATTAGATAAATGAAAGTTCAATAATAAATACAAAGATGTTAAATATTTTTGAATAGATGATGACTCTAGTAGTAAACTTTACAAACAAGTTTATGTTTATTACTATAATTCTGAAGAGGATTTCGCCGTAGCATTAAAAACAAAAGAATGAGAGGACGTAATATTAACTAGGTGAATATGATGAAATTCATTTACGAATATATATAGTAATATATTAAATAATGAGAAAAAATACAAATGAAAGCATTATTTCACTGAGGATGATTATTTAAAAGTTCCTGAATTAAAAGTAAAAACCTTAACAGAATTTAGCGAACTTGAGAATAAGGAGTTTTATGCAAATGACTGAGATATATGTAAAATCGAAAAAGCATTACAGACTATAGAATTGAAGTTAGATAAGGAATGAGGGGAAATAAAGAGTGAAGCTCGAATTGATTTTGAAAAAACAATGTGAATAGAGATGAATCCACCAAAAATAGAGCATCGTTATTTCTACTTTGATAAGCCATATGTCATGTTCTTAAAAGAATCTGACAAGGATTTACCTTATTTTGCCGCTCAGATTTCTGATATTACTTTATTTCAGAATTAATATTGATTATAGGATATAGATAATTATAATTAATTTTAGATTCAGAATGTGGATGGATTTGTATCGCTTGCAACCACGTAAAAAAATTGCTAAAGACAATTAAATTTTACGCAGAAGTTTACTCAGCAACGCTGATGTCTAACGACTTCACGAATCCAAAAATACGTTCACGAATCAGAATGTATTTTTATTTTTTACTACGAAAAAGATGACTTACCTATTTACTTCAGAATCAGTCTCTGAATGACATCCAGACAAAGTTTGTGATCAGATTTCCGATGCTATCGTTGATGCGTATTTAGCTCAAGATTCTCATTCAAAAGTAGCCTGTGAAACTCTTGTTACAACTAATAAAGTTGTATTAGCATGAGAAGTAAAATCTACTGCACATGTGGATGTGGAAAAAGTGGCTCGTGATGTGATTCGCAGAATCGGTTACACGAAAGATGAATATTGATTTAATGCAGATACTTGCGATATCGAAGTGCTTTTACATGAACAGTCGGCTGATATTTCTCGTGGAGTGGAAAGAGAAAATGCTGAAGATCAATGAGCTGGAGATCAAGGAATTATGTTTGGATATGCATGTAACGAAACTGATGATTTAATGCCTTTGACTTTGGATTTATCGCACAAATTACTCAGAACTTTGGCAGAAATTCGCAAAGAAAAAAAGGAAATGCTGTACCTTCGTCCAGATGCAAAATCTCAATTCACGATTGAATACTCCAATGACGATAAACCTTTGAAAATCAAGACGATTATTCTTTCTACTCAGCATGATGAATTCGCTTGAGATGAAGAAATGCTTGCCAAAATTCGTGAAGATGTGAATAATATTTTGTTACCTCGTTTTGTGGATTGACTAGGAGATAAAGTAAAAGCATTATTCAATGATCAGATTGATATCCAGATTAATCCTACATGAAAATTTGTAATCTGATGACCAAATGGAGATACATGAGTGACTGGAAGAAAGATAATTGTGGATACTTATGGTGGGAAATGAGCGCATTGATGAGGAGCGTTCTCTGGTAAAGATCCAAGCAAAGTGGACCGTTCTGGTGCTTATATGGCTCGTTATATAGCTAAAAATTTGGTAGTTGCTGGGATAGCTGACAGAGTTTTGATTCAAGTTTCTTACGCTATTTGAATTGCTAAACCTCTTAGCATATATGTAGATACTTATTGAACCGCAAAAGTTTCATTAACCGATGGAGAAATTGCTAAAAAAATCTGAACATTATTTGATTTAAGACCTTATGCTATAGAAAAAAGATTTGATCTACGCTCCCCTATTTATGAAGAAACTGCTGCTTATGGTCATTTCGGTCGTGAATGCAAAGTGGTAGAAAAACATGGAAAGAATGTTGAATTATTTCCATGGGAGAAATTGGATTCAGTAAATTTATTAAAAAAAGAATTTGGAATATAATCACTATAAATATTTTATGATTTTAATGTTGAGTCATCTCATGCTTGTATAATTATTTCCTGTACTTGATTTGATTCAGTTGTGAGTTTATCTTCACTTGTGGTATCTCCTGTCTGTATTACTATTTCTTCCAGTTTATCTGATTCAAGTTCAGCCCTTTTTTCTCTTATACTGTCTTCTCTTTTTATCGCCTCCTGAACATTATTTTCTTTAAGCATAGATTTTTCTTTTAATGGAAAATTAAATAAAAAACTATCTTCTAATGCTTTTACTATTCTTGCACAACAAAGAGGTTTCTCTCACCTATGTTTTCTGGTGCGTTTTCCATCTAAATTTCCTCTGGTTCTGTTTATTCATGTACCACGTCACATAATTATGTATTATTAAGAAATTAAAAAATTGTATGTACGTATATAATTAATTTTTTATATATGTCAAGTTAAAAATATTTGTTTATTAGTATGTATTTGATAATATTGGTAATTGCTTTAAAATATTTGATTTTTTGGCATGTTAAAATAATATATTGTATAATTTTTTATTATAATAAATGTTAAATGCACGTAATATTGAATATTTCAGATTCTGATAAACATTTCTCGTCTGCTATTGAAGAATATCAAAAACGTCTGTGAAAAGATGTAAATTTTGATACTTTGAAACCTTTTAAGGATGATAATCATAGTCTAGTTATCCAGAAAGAAACTGAATCCGTAATTAAAACTATAGAAAAAAAATATCTTAGTTATAAAAAGGTTTTACTAGCAAAAGAGTGAAAACTTTTGACCACTGAAGAACTAGGAAAACAAATAAATTCTCAGAATTGTGTGTTTATAATTTGATGACCATATGGATTAGATAGAGACGAATTGAAAAGTAAATTCTCAGACTTGAAAGAAATTTCATTTGGAGCAATTACTATGCCACATTGATTAGCTAAACTTGTATTGATTGAGCAACTATATAGGTGCAAAACTATTCAAATGGGAAAAAGTTATCATTATTAAAATTGTTTTTTCTATTGTTTAAGGGAGAACCAGAACAACCAGTTCTCCCTTGAGTAATTTCCCCGATTATTTTTTACCAACAATTTTAAGAATGTTCAGGAATAAGTTGATGATGTCCAAGTAGAAATCTACACAAATATCGATAGCATTGCTAACTGTTCTTTGAATTGTATTGGCTCGATACATATCATAACCGATATACAAACAGAATAGTAAGGCTGCGAGATAATCGATCCAAGCAAAATCTAACGGCAAGAATATTTGCAATATTCTTATCACTAAAAGTGAGATTAGTGCGATGAACAATACACTCCCTAATTTGCTAAAGAAATTTGGGAACAATACACCGATGACTCCCATAAGAATTGTGCATCCGCATGTAATTTCCATTGCATTTTTTACAACTTCAGGACTGTATTCTTTTAATACCGGCCCCAGCAACAATCCTAATGGTACCACGATAAAATTGTATCCAATGAATGATACAATCGCGTTGGAGCTCGTGCATGCCATAACAATTCCGATTATTGGTATCACTAAGCCTACCAAGAGAACGGACGCTAAGTTTGGCGCGAAGCCAATCTTGATTGCATAATTAGCACAGATTGCCGTCAAGCCAAACCCCCAAGCTAACCCAACAGCAATCAATGCATAAAAAGCATTTAAACTAATTGAGCTTCTGCCATAACGGTCAAAAGCTCCTGTTGATAATGTACTAAATTTACTCATTTTGTATAAAAATTTGGTTTAACATTTTGTATCATAATAGTATTAAGTATAAATATTTTTATATGTAAGTCAAGTATATCCAAAAAAACAATATAATCTGGTTATACCATTTATTTAAGTAACTTTACAGTGTACTTTGTAGCAATTTCTTAATTTGCATTTTTTCTACTCCTCTTTGTGCTAGTGGGATAGCTTTAAGTAGATAGATTTTTGCTCTTTCTAAGTCGTTTTGCTGTAAATAGTACTCTCAGAGAGCGCGGTAAAGATATCACTGTGGATATTCAGTGGCTAAATTCAATAATGACTGCTCTAATCACTCAAACTTTCACAAGGCAATATTTTTACCGATACCACCATAATTACAAACGACATTTTCTTCTTTTGGTAATCTGATAGCACATAAACGAATCATTTTTTCTGCTAAGTCTGTATCAATTGCATAAAGTTGGTATTGAGATCATTCAGAATATGGACGATAGAAAGCTTCATAGAAATATGTATAGAAATCTGAAGCGACTAGGTTATCGTATCCAAGCATTTTATTCCAGCTTAATATCAGCTTATTATTCTGATTCAAAAGTAAATAATCACGAATCAAATATCTCTCTGTATCTACACGTAATTTTTCTGACTGAATCAATGATAGCATTATGACAGATTGTTCATATTTCTCGTTCCAGTAATATGCAACTCACATCAAGAATTGATATTTTTCTGCGTTATTCGGATCTAAATCTACGAGTTTTTTGAGATATTCAACGGATGTATCCCGAGAATTTGTAAGGAAATTCGCATATGCTAGAATCTGATATGGTAATATATATTCAGAATTTTGTTGTAATGAGTAAAGTGCTAAAACTTTTGCAGGCTGGAACAGTCATTGATTAAATAGTTCAAGAGCAACTAGAGTATCAAAATAATATTCTGGCATTCACATCTGCTTTGAAATCTGGTCTTTGTATCATTGCAATTTAGCTGTGAATGATTTATGATTCTCTGATGTGAAATTATTTGCGATAGCGAAGAAACTGTCATAATCTCTCTGCATTAAAGCGATAACTCATAAATATCGATTTCAATCTTCCTGAGAAATCTGATTTTTAGACAAATAATTTTGAATAAGTGAAGTTAGTGATTCATACGTAGTTTTTGAACTTAAAGAGAATGAATTGAATACGACACGTAAATTCAATGAAGGTTTAAGACTTTCTGAATACATTTCTGGAAGCTCTTCGATGAATTTTTTGGCTTTAACAAACTGATATTCGCTGAGATATGTCTCAACAATAAGATTCATAACGTCAGTATCTTTCGTCTGCTCAAATACTTTTTGTAAAAATTCATCATTTTCGCTCTCCAGTGTATCTACATCTATTTCGTCGTTCTGCATTAGACTTTCCAAGAGTTCGTCAGTCATAGCGTTTTCTGGAGTTTGCTCTGGAGTTGTATCTTCAACTACAAATTCATGCTCTATAGCTACACCAGTTTTGAGATTTAAGCTATGATTTTTGAGTCTGTATTTTCTTATGCGTACTTTTGGTGGCTGTTTTCATAATTTTAAGCTAAGAAAATGCTGATTTAATCCATATTTGTTGATTTGTACTCTCTCGACGATTCAGGTTCATTTGCTGAGTGATAAAGTATGCTTTGAAAGCTGATATTTTAAAGGTAATAAATCCTCTCATGTATTGATAGACTTTCATAGATTAATTGTGTGGTTTGTTAGTTCATATTTCGCTATTTTTACTTTATTTCATGATGTTTCAGAATCATCTGATTTGAAGAAATTTGATATTGAATTTTTATCGTTCACTGAAATTATACTTGGTCATGTATAAACCTGTTTTCTTCTATCTTCTTCAAGCTTTTTCTTTTCTTGCTCGAGTTTGGCTAAATACTCTGGGGTCAGTCCATCTCATTGGCGTAGAGTTTTGGGATCTTTGAATTCATAGTTCAAATGGATTAAATCTGAATTTTTATAAACGAGATTTTCTTCGTTAACTGGTTCAGATTTTTTTTCTGTTTTATTAAAAACAATACGATTTTCGTCCCACTGAATTTTATATCACTTTTCATCACAAATAATAAAAAATACGGTGCAAAAGATAAATATCATTCATAGTAATTTTCACAATCTATGCATTATTTGTGATTTTTTGTTTATATATAAATTCAATATTTATTTTTACTAATATTAACTTAAAAAACAATAAATTAAACTAACTTAAATCTGAATCATCTTCAAATAAATCCTTCAGAATATCTTTTTCATCTTTTTTGGATTCTTTATCGGAAAGATATGTCTCCAAATATGGCTTTTTCTTCAATAATTTATCCACACTAGCTAATAAGTGAGAATAGTCTCATGATTTAGGATAAACATATGTAATAGGATCTAACAGTCATGTTGGACGAATAATCTGTTCTACTACTTCATCTGATAAGTTTAATTCATATTCTGCTGGAGTGGCAGACAAGAATATCGATTTAGCTCAAGTTTTAATCTTTGATGCTAAATTAGCACGCTGATTCTCTGCACGAGCTTTTTTATTTATTAACGATCCACTTTGTCATTCTGAGCGTAGCGAAGAATCCACTGCCTGCTTGTTATTCTTTCTGGATTCTTCGGCTTCGTTTCACTCGCCTCTGAATGACGCACTATTTTCCAATACTTTCAAGTGGGTTGTAGAAACGAGTTCAAGATTATCTGTAGCTTGATCTAATTTAATTTCATCTAATGATTTCCATCATAATGTTGCTTCTAGCTCCTCGAAACGTAATGGGCGATGATCAATAGCAGATGGAAGACGGAATCAATATCTAATTAGATTATTTTTTCTAGCTCTATCTCACTGTGACATTGCATTTAATTGTGGAATAGTCATATGAGACTCATCTATAATTAACAAGAAATCTTTAGGGAAATAATCAAAAATAGTATTTGGAGCTTCTCCTGGTAAACGTTTATCAAAATATAGTGAGTAATTCTCAATACCATTAACGAATCAAGTTTCACGAATCATACGTAAATCATATTCTACACGTTTTTTGATTCTTTCAGCCTCCACTAGCATTCAGGCTTTTTCAAATTCTTTTATTCTGAGTTCTTTTTCCAAATCAATCTGTTGAAGTATTGTTTCCAGATCATTTGTATCCTGTAAATATTGAGTAGCAGGCCAAAGAATAATCTGATTAGCTTGAGATTTTAATTCAAAAGTAACAGAATCGCGGATTTCAATCCTCTCTATCACATCCTCATCAAAGAAGCAACGGTAAACTGATTTTTCAGTAGAAGAATAAACATCCAATCTTTCTCATTGTAATTCGAACATTCATGCTTCAATCTTACCATGAACTGGCTTATATTGCATATGCAAAAGTTGATGCTTAATCTCTTTGAAATCATAAGACTGCCCCACTTTTAGTTGGAGCATATTTTCCTGGAAGAATCTACTCTGTCATAGACCGTAGAGAGAAGAAGCTGATGCTACTACTATTACATCATCACGAGAAAGCAGACTCGCCATTGTAGCTAATCTATACATCTCTATTTCATCGTTAATTGTTGCTTCCTTTTCTATATAGGTTCATGAAGATGGAAGATATGATTCTGGTTGATAATAATCAAAATATGATACAAAATAATGCACAGCGTTATTAGGAAAAAAAGCTTTAAATTCAGTAGAAAGCTGAGCAGCAAGAGTTTTATTGTGTGAAATTACGAGAGTTGGTCTCTGAACTTTCTGGATGATATTTGCCATTGTGAAAGTTTTTCAAGTTCCTGTAGCTCAGAGTAATGTGATATTTTTCTTTCAATTTTCAAAAGCCTCTACAATCTGATTGATTGCTTTTGGTTGATCTCATGCTGGTTTATAATCGGCTTTTAATTCAAATGGCATTATTTTGTTTATATAAGAAAAATCTGATTGAATGATAGTTTTTCATATAGAAAATGCAAGGAGAGAAAAATCTTTCCATAAATTTGACAAATATCGTATTTAGTTTATAATAATATATGATTTATAAATAAAATTTAATGGTCATGCATGAAGAAACTCTAGAAACCAAACCAAAAAACAACAACTATCGAATAGCGTTAATTATATGAATTCTTTTCTTTGCTTTATGAATATTTTTATCAATTAAGCCCGTTAAGTTGTTTATATCGTGAGAGAAAGCAACAGGAACGATAGTTTGAGTAACACCACATGAACAAGAAGACGATGACTGAGGAACTTATTATACATACACTCCAACTATAGAATATAATTGCTGATGAGAAAAAGTAAGATCAGAACCTAGGTCTTCTTCAAGTACTAAATATAAAGTTTGAAGATCTATAACAGTATTCTGTGATCCTAAATCTCCTAAAACGATATTTATACCTAGTGATTTCTTGATTCTAACAATGCCTATTATGGGACTGCTTGTTCTCATTATATTTTGATATAATATGATATCCAATCGTAGGCAAACAGAGAAAAAACCTGCTCCTTCAGGAAATTTTATGTCAATTATGGGAATATCTTTCGGATTTTTGATATTTTGAATGGCCTTATGTTTTATGATTTATTCGGGTATCAACGATGGTGATTTTGGGAGCTTGATTTGAATTATTTTATTCTCCATACCTATTCGATTACTCCGAGAGGGATTAAGTATTCAATTAAAGGATTATATTCGTATCAAAAAAGCTAAATCGAAGATTGAAAAATGAGGAATGGTTATGATTCAAGCTACGGTTATATGATTTCAGCATGCGGCTACTTTAATGGATAAAGCTTTCTATAGAATAAAATGCTCTGATTGAACAATGAAATATGATAGTGAGGAAACGCAGTGAATGATATCATGACATGATGATAGTCCTGTGGCATATTTGGATATACTCGAAATAATATACGATCCTAAAAATCCCCAAAAAACATTAGCGGAATTGGATGCTCATCCTAAATATATGAAGTTTCCTAGGTTTTATGAACAAACCTCTCAACGATTAGTCAAACAAATAGCTGCATGAGAAGATTATGAATATCCTTATTGAATATTTAACTGAAAAAAAGTAACTGTATGAGATAGTATAAACGTATATATTGATCCTAATAATAGGAAATTGTATTTGGTAGATTTATCTTTCTTAAAATAAAATATGGTCCTTGAGAGCTTTGATAAAAACAACCATAATAACAAACTTAATAGAGATAGTTCTATTGATGATATTTTGCTTACTCTCAAATATCCAGAATTAATAAATACAAAAGAATCAACACCAGAAATAGAACTCAAAAGAGAAACTATGAATATAGGAAAAGATATATCTAAGCGAGTGAATGAGAATAATGAATTCTTATTTAGAATGCATGTGGAATTACTAAATCAAGAAAAAAACGAAAACTATACAATAAGATACTGGCCGGAAATAAAGGGAAATAAGCTAGGAAAATTCAGATTAAAGACTTCTAAGGGGAAAATCGATATGTGATTTCAAACTTTTATATGGAATGGAGAACTAGGTATAACGTGTATATGTGATTATACTCCAAAAAATATGACAATAGATAAAAAGTTAAGCTTATTAAAACAATTACATGAATTGATTAATAGCAAGCTAGGTTTATAATTTCTGCATCTTCATCCAACCTTTCATTAGCCATTTATCAGGCAAAATACTAGAAAGAAAACGCATTCATTTAGAATAACCGCTATAAAGTGAAATATCTTTTCATTTTTTAGCATCTGAAATAGCTGTTTGGACTACTTTCTCTGGAGGGACAGTTGGCTCGTAAACTGTAGGAGCTTTTTTGAGTCAGATATCCCCTACCTTCATGAAGTTAGTTTTCATCCAGATTGGGCAGACGGCCGTGACGGAGATTCAGCTTTTTTTGAGTTCTTGATTTAGA
>JAEEGF010793964.1_pt1 | contig 11699 bp, 7 predicted proteins | sample 9134171 | NCBI WGS metagenome assembly JAEEGF01 (sample SAMN16246542, study PRJNA631951) | gut metagenome | biome: gut microbiome; feature: rumen; material: AP-attached | host: Bos | place: Iran: Karaj | collected 2018-10 | reverse complement strand
AATCTAGTTCCGTCATAGCATGCTCCCCGTGAAAGAATAACAGGGATGAGGAATATTGTAAATGCGACAACCGTCAGGCCTGCACGCAAGTGATGCCGCTCTCATCGATGTCCCAGGATGCGAAGCGTATGCCAGCCTGAGATGCGAATGCGAATGAATTAGTCAGGTGTGCCGCCACATCCTTGGGCCTGTGGGCGTCTGAGTTGGTGACTATCTTCAGCCCCTCGTCTCTTGCCATCTCCCAGAACTCACGTACCGGGTATGGGTGCCTGGGACCGTTCTCCGTCTCGACTATCTTCTTGCGCAGTCCGTTGTCGTTGATCTCAAGTGGGATGTCGCACTCCCTGGCGCACTGGATAATATCCATGGATGCGGCTTTTGCGTCTGCATCCCAGTGCCTGTAGCCTGCAAGAAAGAGATCCGGATGGCAGCCGAACAGAAAGAGTCCTGATCTCAGGGCGTCTGTGTAGAGCCTCACGTATTCAAGCATATGACCTACCGGCATGTCGTTGATGTACTGGATGAACTTCTCCATGCCGTCAGAGGGGTCGACCATGTGGTGGATTGAGCAGCAGAGATAGTCGTAGCCTCTCTCACCGAGAAGGCCGTCCCTGTAGAAGGACTCCTCGTCGGGCAGCCAGTCACATTCGGCGCCCAGGAGGACCCTGATGTCCGGGTCATTCATCTGGGCTCTGACATCTGCCTCATAGAAGGGGAGGTCCGGGTAGTCCATGCGGTTTCCTTTCTGGTATTCCCTGTCCGGAAGCGGACAGTGCTCGGAGAAACCAAGGACCTTCAGGCCGTCTTCCTTAGCACGGCTTACAAACTCGGCGATGGTGCCTGTTCCGTGCTTGCAGTAGAAGGAGTGGGTATGAAGATTGACAAGTGACTGATTGTAAAGCATTTTTGTCTCCGCACAAGAGTACTACATTCGGGCGAACGTGTCACCAGCAAGACAATTGTCCTTGTAAGGTGACATCCGTGATGATAGACTATATTTTAGAAAAATCTGGTTTCACGGGAGGCACCATGGATTATTTGAAGGAATACAGGCGCTGGCTAGAGTGTGCTCCGGCTTTCAAGGCCGAGCTCGAGGCAATGGATGAGAAGACAATCGAGGATGCCTTCTACAGGGATCTGGAGTTCGGAACCGCAGGACTCAGAGGAGTTCTGGGTGCGGGAACCAACCGCATGAACGAATATGTGGTTGCCAGGGCATCACAGGGACTTGCCAATTACGTCAATGCCTCATCTCCTGACAACAGGACCATAGCGATAGGCTATGACAGCCGCATCAAGAGCGATGTGTTCTCAAATGTGGCCGCAGAGGTCTTTGCCGCAAGCGGGATAAAGGTTTATCTCTACCCGGTTCTGATGCCGGTTCCGTGCGTGTCATTCGCAGTCAGGTATTTCCACTGTGCCGCAGGCGTGATGGTGACTGCCAGCCATAACCCGTCAAAGTACAACGGCTACAAGGTCTACGGACCTGACGGATGCCAGATCACTGATGACGCTGCAAATGCAATTCTGGCGGAGATTGAGAAAACTGATACCTTTAATGATGTGAAACATGGAGATTTCAAAGCCTTTGTTAAGTCTGGAGCCATCGAATTTATCGGAGAAGACTGCTACAGTGCCTTCATCGCAGAGGTCAAAAAGCGCAGTGTTCTCTTCGGGGACAAGATTGACAAGGACGTGGCCATTGTCTACTCACCGCTCAACGGCGCAGGACTTAAGCCGGTGCTCAGGGCACTGAACGAGTCAGGCTTCACCAACATCAGCGTTGTCAAGGAGCAGGAGCAGCCTGACGGGAACTTCCCGACATGTCCTTATCCCAACCCGGAGATCAGGGCTGCACTTCAGCTGGGTCTTGAATATGCCGCTCGCCTGAATGCGGACTTGATGCTTGCAACAGACCCTGACTGTGACCGTGTGGGAATCGCCGTGCGTGACGGAAATGAGATGAAGCTTCTTACCGGAAACGAGACAGGAATGCTCCTTCTTGATTATATCTGCTCACAGCGCAAGGCCCATAACCAGATGCCGTCCGATCCTGTGTTCGTCAAGACAATCGTCACATCAGACATGGCTCAGCGTATTGCCACAAAGTATGGGGTGCGCACCATCAATGTTCTTACAGGATTCAAGTACATCGGAGAGCAGATCGGGCTCTTGGAGGCCAAGGGGCATCCGGAGAGCTACATCCTGGGTTTTGAGGAGTCCTACGGTTATCTCTCAGGCCCGCATGTCAGGGATAAGGATGCGGTGAACGCCACGTTCCTCATCTGCGAGATGTTCGCCTTCTACAAGACACGCGGAATATCACTTCTGGACAAGCTCAACTCCCTCTATGCCGAGTATGGCTACTGCCTGATTACCCAGCACTCCTATGAGTTCCCGGGTTCTGCCGGCTTTGAGAGGATGAAGGAGATCATGGACAGCCTGAGAAAGGTTCCCCTTATCTCAATCGCAGGCAGAAAGGTCCTTCAGATAGTTGATTACGGAAAGGGTGTGGACGGGCTTCCGAAGTCAAATGTCATCAAGTTCGTCCTTGAGGGGGACTGCTCAGCCATAATCCGCCCGTCAGGAACAGAGCCAAAGATCAAGAACTACTGCACCGTAACCGCCGCAGACAGAGCTTCCGCGGAGAAGGTGGAGAAGGTGATTGTAGACGAGTTCGAGAAGATCTTCGGAGTCTGATGAAGGCTAAGGGTTCATCCCTCGGCGGGGATGAACCTTGATCCGTCACCTTTGATCCTGCCCTCACGCTCAAGGGCGTGAAGCACGGATGTGAACAATGTGTCCTTGCTCTGAGTCTCAGAGACCGTGTATGATCCGGTTTTCTCCATTGTGCCCATGATGTCTCTCACTATCTCCATCTCAGGAAGGCTGCTGTTTCTCATGAGGCTTCTGTGATGGGATGCAAGGCTATGGGCTACCGGCTCAAGAAGGGCAGTGAGGTCCTCCGTGCATTTGAGGTATACGGCGTTCTTGTCCTCTGTCCCTGAGTTCCTTGATACAATCAGGGCAACGACAAGGCCGTCTCTGACAATCTGGTATGCCAGGACATTCCTGTCCTTGAACGCACGTCTTCCGAATGACAGGCCGGTTTTGCCTCTCAGAGCTTCTGAGAGCTCCTTTTCCAGCATCAGGGCGTCCTTCTCAAAGAGATCAGAGCCTGCACAGAAGAGGTCCTTGTCCACGAAATAGGTGTAGTAGGTCTTTGAGAAGCCGCGCCTGAAGGACCCAAGTCCGCTGTCAAGGGCAAAGGCGGCAAGGGCCGCGGTCAGAAGGCCGTTTCCTGAGAGTAGAGTCCTTCCGTTTGCTGTACAGACTGGGATGATCACATGGCCTGAGGACTCGAATCCTATGGCAAGGTCATCGAGGCCGCAGTTGCAGATCCATTTGTCTCCGACATCCGTGATCACGGACTGGCTTCCGAAGCTCTCGGAGAACGACACAGACGCCATGATGTCTGACTCAAGCGTGCAGACGATGTGGCCTTTGCCCCGGCTCTTTCTGCTCAGAAGCCCCATTATCAGGAAGGCCTCCTCGTCTCCGTCATAGACCTTGACGGTGTCTGATGGAGCATCATACTTGAGAAGCATGCCCCTGTCCCCGTCTCCGTCAGTGACAATCCCATAGGACTCGGGATTCTCAAATAATGCCCTGATTATCTTAGGAGCATATGGAATCTGCAGCCTTGTATAGGATTCATGACCTTCAATCTCTGCAACACCGCAGCTGCGGTTTATGTTGTGGCCCTCAGGGTCGGCGGAGATCCTAGTGAAGACAAGACCGTTTCTGGTGAAGAACATGTCGGCATATCTTGTCCATGCTCCGGCGGCAACATCCAGTATGAAATGCATGTTTCTCATGTCCCTCACGGGGATGTTGTCCTCAAGCATCTTGAGTATCATGTCTGCAGGATCCTGAAGATGTATGTTTCCGGCACGTTCTTTTGCAGGTCTCTCTTCTGCCTTTGCTATCTCCAGCATGATGGAGGAGAGTCTCTGGTCCCCGAGCTTTCCCTCGGGCAGGAGTTTCTTGCCATCATAGAAGAACTTGATACCGTTCTGGTTTGAGGGGTTGTGGCTTGCGGTGAGCATCGCGGCCCCGAGACAGCTGTTTTCCAGCTGATACTGGGGAACGGCTGCGGTGGGGACCACGCCCAGATAATCCACCCTGGCACCAGATGATGCGAAGGCGTTGTTCATTGCGTTCACGAAGGCATTGCCTGTGACCGAGTCCCTTCCGTCGGAACCGGTGACATAGATGTCTGACCCTGTACCGCCTATGAGCCTCACAAAGGCCCTTACGGAGAGATCAATCAGAGCAGGCGTTATGACAGCCTTCTTCTTGAAAAGGACAAGCGCGTCCATGTAGGACAGATCGGCGGTGTCGGTCTTTCCCCTTATGCCGTCTGTCCCGAAAAAGTTCATGCCCTCCAGATTCATGGCTCAGCCCATCCTGACTTCCACGAAGTGCTTGGCACCGTCACATGCTGAGAGCGGGATGACATTGCCGTCAATCTCCTGTCCGTCAAGGATCAGCTTCTGCACTCCGCGCTGGACGCCTGTGCTGTTGATGTACTTGATGCTGAACTCACTTCCTCTGAAGTTCCTGACCGCGGTGAATTTCTTCCAGCTTGAAGGAACACACGGGTCGATGATCAGGCCCTCATAGGAGGGGCGCAGGCCGAAGATGTTCTCGCACAGGACGCGCTCTCTTGTCGGAGCTGTTCCTGTAAGCCATGTGTGGCCGGCCTTGCCGTAGTCACAGCTGGCGGGGCTGCACACGTACTCCGGGAACACGAACGGCTCTGCGGAGTAGTTGAACGGGTCATCCTTCGCAAGGACTGCAGGCAGGGTGTTGTAGTAATAGGACCAGGCCTTGTCTCCCTCGCCGGCGTAGCAAAGTGATGCGATGAACCAGCTCTCCGTATGGCGGAAGAAGCTTCCGTTCTCCTTCTTTCCGGGTGCATTGCGCTTGAATGCGGTGTAGTCCACAGGCGGCTTGCCCTTTGACAGGGTGAGGTCCGCGGTGCAAAGTGCAATTCCGCCCTTGGCAGCAAGCTTCTTCTCAACCTGCTTCTGGCTGTTTCTGAATTCCTCTTCTGTGGCAAGCCCGCTGTAAAGCGCCCATGCTGTGGGCTCCATGAAGAGTCTTCCGTCCGTATCGGCGGATCCGACATCCTGACTCTTGTCCTTGCCCGGCCCGAGGAGCCTGATGAATGCCCCGGTGGAGTCAATGCAGTAGTTCTCTACTGTTTCCTTGATGATCTTTGCCTTTGCCTTTGCATCCTCAGAAAGTGCCGGAAGGTCTATGAAGGTGCAGAGCTCCGCGAAATCCTCATATGCCTTGTAGAGCATCATGGCTGCCATCACCGAGCCGTGATCCTCGAAGCCTGAGAGGTCATCGTTCCAGTCGGCATCGAACATGGTCGGGATTCCGTCATTGCTGTGTGTCCAGACCTGGTCAAGCGCCTTGCAGCAGTGCTCGAAAACTGAGCCGCTGGCAGCGGGCTTTCCTTCCTTCTCATCGGCGTAGGGGACGACCTCGTCCAGAAGCGATGTGTCTCCGGTCTCCTTGACGTACTCGCACACCGCATAGATGAACCAGATCGGGTCATCGCAGGCATGGAAATCAAGTGTTCCCGGAGCAGAAACATAGAAATTATGATAAGTCGAACCATCGGAGAACATCTGCTCTCCGATGTACTTTATGAATGATCTTGTCTTGGCGCTGTCAGAAGAGAGTCCTGCAAGGATATCCTGCAGGATGTCCCTGAAACCGAATCCGTACTCAAAGCCTGAGTGGTAGCGGCTCTTCATCCTGTTGAGGTTCAGGACCATGGCGCACTGATACTGTATCCACCTGAAGGACGGGCCGAACAGCCTGTTGCCGGGAACGCTGAAGGTGAGCTTGTCGAAATCAGCTTTCCATTCCTTCATCTCATGCTCAAGCATCCTCTCTGCGGTCTCCGTGTTGGAGAGCTTGGAGATGATGGCCTTGAACTCCTTCTTGCCCTTGTGGTAGTAGTTGTCCGTGCTTCCTGCGGCGCTGAAGATGGTGAATGTCTTGCTTCCGCCTGCAGGCACCGTGATGTCGAAGCACACCACCGAGAGAGAACTTGTGGACTCCTGGGCGGGAGTGCAGGGGAGCTTTCCGGTCTCAAGGGCCACAGGGTTGGCCATGGACCTTGTGTAGTGACCCACGAAATCCTCATATCTCATGCTGAACTGCGTGAGCTTCTCGCTGGCTCCATGCAGGAGGAGCTTTCCGAACATCCCCAGATCATCATCCTCGTCATCGTCGAACGGGATTCCGTAGCCGTTGTACCAGATAAGGGCATCGAGCTTCTTGTCCGGGAAGCCTCCGGCCATCATCATCGAGTTGAAGCCTGAGAACTGGATTGCCCTGGCGTCTCCTACGTTCACCGGATTGACTCCGAAGACCTGGATCTTGCGCTCCTTGTCCTCTTTGTTCGTGACGGTGACAAGCTGGACCATGGCGTCGAACTCATTGGGGATGAAGCATCGTGTCTTCACATCAAGGCCGATGTATGAGGTCTCACGTGTCACGCAGCCGAAGGAGTAGGTGGTAGTGAGCTTCTGGTCCTGGTGAAGGACCGGATACCAGCAGTCTGTGAAGTATCGGCTGCCTTCCTTGAAGTAGACGAATGAGCCGAGCTGGCGGCACTTGTACGGGTCCTCATGGATGAAGCCGTTTACCAGGTCTCCCTCCTGGGTACCGATCCTGGCAAAGGAGGAGCCGTTGTTTGTAAGACCCCAGCAGAGGGTTTTTGTAGGCTCCTGGTTCCTGCGGGTCTGAAGCATCAGCCACGGCTCGCGGGTCATGTTTCCTGCCTCTTCCCTTATGCAGACGTCACCGTTCTTGAGAAAGCAGAAATCACCGTTTTTCCTGGTTTTGGTATTCTTTGGCATAAAAACCCCCGTTTTATTTATTTTCACGTGAAAAGAAAATGAGCATCAAATCAGGAAAAATCGAATGCCGCCTTGGTCCATAAAATATATAATATTATGAAACAAAAGATGTTATTGTGGACAATTCCTGAAAAAACGTCAGATTTAACGTGAAAATTTTTCTTGACATTTCACCTCGGAGAATACACCATAAAAATGCACTTGTCAAATTAAAATTAAGATGGGACAGTGCTGATTCGTATTTAGAAGGAGAACGCTCAAACATGAGAAAAGCTTTGACCTTTGTTCTTGTTGCCCTGTTGCTCATGTCCACCTTCATGGTCGCTTCATGCAGCAAAGGCGGTTCCTCATCATCTTCAGGCAGCCAGGCCAAGACACCTGCCAAGGAGAAAGTCAAGATCCAGATCATGGTCGGTTTCGGAACAGGAACCGATCCATCACAGATAGCGGTCCATGAGGAGCTGCAGGCCGAGTTCAACAATACCGTCGGAAAAGAGAAGGGTATTGAGATCGAGTTCCTGACAGTTCCTTACTCAGATGCCGCAACTAAGTTCACCACCCTGGTCGCTGCCGGAATGACACCGGACATCTGCGGACCTGTAGGAGTCATGGGAGTTGCCCAGTTCATCGATGAGTGGCTGGACCTCACACCGTATATCGAGAAGGACAAGATCGACCTGTCCGTCTATGATGATCAGCTTGTCGAGAGCAACCGCTACAACGTAGACGGCCAGAACAAGCTTGTCGGACTTCCGATCGGCTACTATCCGTCAGCCCTCTTCTATAATGAGGACATCTATGACAGGGCCGGCCTTGATTATCCGCCAGAGGAGTGGGGAACGGCAGACTGGACATACGACAAGCTCTACGAGCAGGCAAGGCAGATGACGCTGGACATGTGGGGATCCGATGCTAACGATCCTGACTTCGACATGGACAATGTGGTTCAGTACGGCTATGACGGAACAGACTGGTCTCCGTGGAGGGCATGGGTCGGAAAGTTCTTCGACGAGAACGGAAAGAGCGTCGCACTCGGAATGACTGATGACTACAAGACAGCCACGATGAACAGTCCTGAGTGGATCAGGGCATTCGCCGAGCTTGAGAGAATGATTTATAAGGAGAAGGTCAGACCGAGATCATACGCGGCAGCCGGTGCCTCCCTCTTCGGAGACGCTGATCCGCTCGGATCAAACAGACTCGGTGTCTGGGAGACATTCTCATGGATGAGCTATGCGTTTGAGAGCTGGGACGCCAACTTCAGCTGGAACATCGGTGCAATCCCGTCAATGGACGGTCATGTGGTATCGGCCACAAACATCGACACATTCGTCATGTGCCGCAGCGCAAAGCATCCGGACGAGGCCTGGGAGGTCTACAAGTGGCTGTTCAGCGACAAGGTCTACTCAAGGCTGAACCACAACTACGGCGGAATTCCTGCCATGAAGAACCTTCAGGCTCAGTGGCTTGACGAGCAGAAGGCTGAGAGGCCGAACATCAACTGGCAGGTCCTCCTTGACGCAGGCGCATATGCGGACAATCCGAACAACGAGAGCTGGGTCCCGGGCTACAGCGAGGTCTGGAACGAGATGGAGTTCGCCATGGCCAGCATCATAAGCGGTCTGTATGACACACCTGAGCAGGTCGCCGAGGATCTCAACGATGAGGTCCAGGACATTCTGGACGAGTACTGGGCATCAAAGTAAACAGGGGACTTTATGAGCAGACAAAAGAGAATTGTACCGCAGTCCGAGCGGTATTCCAGATGGGGTTATGCGTTCATAACCCCCTGGATCATCGGCTTTCTGGTTTTCACCTTCCTGCCGATGTTGTTTTCCATGTATCTTTCATTTACGGACTATGACACCATCAACACACCGAGGTGGGTGGGATTCCAGAACTTCGTGAAGATGTTCACGAAGCCGGAGATGTGGCACAGCCTCTGGATCACCGTGAAGTTCGGCGTGATATCGCTTCCCCTGGGAATCATCACAGGCTTCCTTCTGGCCTATCTTCTGAACCAGAAGATCCCTGCGATGAAGTTCTGGAGGACGATCTTCTACCTGCCGGCAATGATAAGCGGTGTTGTCGTCGCCATGCTCTGGAGAGGTCTGTTCGATGACCAGTACGGAATAATCAACTTCATACTCAGGACTGCGGGCCTCAGGGGTCCGCAGTGGCTTCTGGATCCGAAGTACACGCTGTACTGCTTTCTGTTCCTCTCAGTGTGGGGCGCAGGCGGCGGAATGGTCGTGTACCTGTCAGGCCTTCAGAGCATACCGACCGCCCTCTATGAGGCGGCGGAGATCGACGGCTGCACCAAGTTCCAGCAGCTGATCCATATCACTATCCCGCAGATGACCCCGATCTTCTTCTTCAACCTGATCATGGGTCTTATCGGGACATTCCAGTACTTCGCAGAGCCTATGGTCCTCACCAAGGGAGGCCCCGCCGATTCGACGATGTTCTACAACCTGTACCTGTACAAGCACGCCTTCCAGTTCAGGAACATGGGCTATGCATCCGCGCTTGCCTGGTTCCTGTTCGCCATAGTGCTGATACTGACACTTCTTGTGTTCAAGTCATCTGAGCTCTGGGTGTTCTATGAGTCGGAGGTGAAGAAATGATCATAATTGCCTTTTTCCTTGTGATTATCAATCTTTTCCTCTGGGCATTCGTGGTATCGAATTCCGTCGGAGTCATGACAAAGCAGCGTCTTGCCAGGCGCAGAAAGATCGTTGCCCTGATCATCATAGTCTTCATGGCCATAGCGATCATCTACCCGGTCCTGTCAATGCTTGGCGGATCCGTGTCATCCAAGCAGGTCAGCAGGACGGTCCCAGAGGTCAAGCTGGGAGACTTCTTCAACATAGTCAAGACCATGGCCAAGAACCTTGTCCCGATCGAGGGAAAGAGGGTCAAGATAGACCAGGAGGACATTGACAGGGCATTTGCGGAACTGCCTGCCTCAGAAGGCAAGCAGAGCAGGGAGAACTCCCCTTATTCAGTCTACAATATTGAGATTGACGGAGAGAATCTCCATCTTGCCAAGATCGGTAAGGTCGGTAAGCAGTGGCTCTACATGACAACCGACTCCAGCAGGGACACATACCTTGCGGCCCCGGCATCCGAGGAGCAGCGCGTCAAGGCGGTGGTGTTCACATGGTCCAACTTCCCCGATGCACTCTCAAAGGGTGATTTCGGCCGCTATGTGATCAACTCGATGATCCTGGTCGTGATAAACACCATAGGAGCGCTTCTGTCGGCGACGCTTGTCGCATACGGATTCTCACGCTTCAAGTTCAAGGGCAGGAACTGGCTGTTCATCGTGCTTCTTTCAACCATGATGCTTCCGGCACAGGTGTCCCTGATCCCGAGCTTCATCATCTACACCAAGCTCGGATGGTACGGCACATATCTGCCGCTGACAGTCGCGGCCTACTTTGCCGCAAGCCCGTGGAACGTCTTCCTGATGAGGCAGTTCTTCATGGGACTTCCGCTTGAGCTGGACGAGGCTGCCAAGATCGACGGCTGCGGACCTTTCGGAATCCTCTTCAAGGTCATTGTGCCGCAGTCAACCGCCGTCATGCTCACGATCACGCTGTCAACCGCGGTGTTCTGGTGGAACGACTACTTCTACTCACTGATCTACCTGCAGGACCAGAAGATGTATCCTGTGGCACTTGGCCTAACCGCCTTTGATGCGAAGTACTTCAACAACAGCGCGCTTAAGGCCGCTGCAACGGTCATGATGCTTGTGCCGCCGGTGATGATGTTCTTCTTCTTCCAGAAGTTCTTCATCCAGGGCACCGTCATCTCAGGAGTCAAGGGCTGATCCATGGATAGAATGTACGGTGTGAAGCTATACGATCCTCAGTACTGCACAAGAAGCAATCTTGACCTGATGGAGCAGTGTGGCTTCAACACCGTCTTTCTGGGAAGAGGGGCGCTGAGTAAGGACTTCACCGAGGAGCTCACAAGGCGCTCCTTCTTCTGGAACATAGTCGAGCCTGTGTTCCTCCTGGATGAGGGCGATCCTTCTCCTCTTGCAACGCTCAAGGACGGAAGTCCCGCAGAGAGCAGCTGGGTGCGCTTTGCCTGCCCCACGGATGAGAATCATCTGAGGCATGTCAGGGAGAGGATCAGGGATGACATCAGTCAGTACGATCCTCCGGGAGTCTCGCTTGATTTCATCAGGTTCTTCCAGTTCTGGGAGACCACAGATCCGGCCGCCGATCCTGATTCGCTTCCCGCAAGCTGTTTCTGCGAGAGGTGCACAAGGCAGAGGAAGGCCTTCAGGAGCATCACGCACTGGAGACAGAGCGTGATTGACCAGACAGCCGCGCTCCTGTGCTCGGACATCCGCACGCAGAAGTACGGCACCAAGATAGGAATTCACTGCGTCCCTTGGACAAGAGACATGTTCGATGGCGCAATTGAAGAGATAATAGGACAGAATCTCAGTGTTCTGTCAGACATCGGCGACTATATCACGCCCATGATCTACCACCACATGATGCGCCTTGACAGCTCTTACGTCAGGACCTTCATGGATGATGTCACCGCCCGCGGATGCAATAACGTGCTTCCGTCAGTGCAGGTCAGACAGGCATACAGGGAGGATGAGATGGGTCCGGATGAGTTCGCCGCAGCCCTTCATCTTGCGTTGGAGGGGACTTCCATGGGAGTTGTTCTCTATAAATGGGGGGAGCTGGCAGCCGAGGAGGTGAGGCTGGATATAGTTAAAAAGGA
>JAEEGF010557191.1_pt1 | contig 11699 bp, 9 predicted proteins | sample 9134171 | NCBI WGS metagenome assembly JAEEGF01 (sample SAMN16246542, study PRJNA631951) | gut metagenome | biome: gut microbiome; feature: rumen; material: AP-attached | host: Bos | place: Iran: Karaj | collected 2018-10 | reverse complement strand
TGCACATCGCGAGATACTAGATCCTAAGTCTAGCGCGTCTACCAATTCCGCCACAGGCGCATCCTTTCGGCGCATTCTTTCGTTTGCGGGTGCAAAGGTACAACAATAAATTGAGAATTGAGAATTGAGAATTGAGAATTTTTCCTTTTAGCCTGTAATTTTTAATTTGTTAACAGTTCTCGGGCTTTCTCAATGATGAGATCAATACCTTGTGCTGTGGCTTCATCAGTAAGGGCGGCGGGAATATCTGGGTCGATACCGAATTCTGTGTGCTGCTTGTTGCGGTCGTACATGGGGCAGGCCGAAAAACGTACGCTCCAGCCATTGGGTAGTGAACTGGACATGGGCAGACCTGAACCACCACCAGTACGATCACCTACCAGCTTGACATTCGGTAGGGCATGCATCATGACAGCAAAATCGTTGGCAGCACTGAAGACACTCCTGTTAGTCAGTACACAAACGGGCTTGTGCCAGCGAAGATTACTGGAAGGTTCTAAATAACGGGCTTCGAGCGATGAGAAGTCGTGGTGACCTGTTCCGGTCTTATGTTGCATATAGCTCACCAGCGTTTTCTCTTGTACGAAACGTCCTGCCAACCGCTCGGCAGTCGTAAGATTTCCGCCGCCATTATTGCGGATGTCAATAATCAGTCCACGACAGAGGGCCATATAAGAGAGGGCATCGTCAAGCCCGCCTTCTCCGACAGGTAACTGGAAAGAGTCGTAGCGAATGTAGCCGATATTGTCGTCAAGGATACGATAGCTCATGCCGCTGCTGATTTTATAGTCGGTACCTAAATATCGCCGTTCCAGCGTGTCGCTGAAATTCTGTGGATAAGCCTCGTGCCAAGTCCAGTAACGTCCTAAATCATAGGATGTATATAGGTTGACGTGACCGTCACGTAATTCTGCCAACATGTCTTTCAGTACCTCGAAGAGTTCCGGCTCGCTCATCTTGTCGCTTACGCGTACCTTATACTTATTATAAACTTCGTTCCAGTCGAGACCGTACTCGTGCTGTTTGTAGTCGAAGAAGCAGTAGTGCTCGTCGATAATCTCCCAAAGGGCTTCGAAGTTGCCGGTAGGGGTGTCATCGTGCTCTTCCGTATCGACACACGCAGTAAGAAGTATGATGGAAGATGTAAGAAGTAGGAGAATCTTGTTCATAGCGTACGGGGAATGATAGAGAACTGTTTGGTAAATCCTATCAGCAGACGATGGGTGTAGACATGCTGGCGCAGGTTGTTGACCTTTGCTTGCTGCATATTACCCAGATAGCCGATACGTAGCGAGCCTGATTTCCACAGACGGACGTCGAGGGTAAACATCTGGCGCCATTCCGGTGCTGAGACGAACGTCGTAGGCACGACGTTATGGTCGTAGTTGCCCAGCGAGAATATCTCGTAGTACGACTGACCGTAGTTGGGCGAGAACATGATGCCACACAGGGGCAACGCCAATTCATAGCGTGCGGTGAACGGCTTGCGCCATAGGTTGAAGTGATAGGTGGCAACACCCGTCGGCATCACATTCAGATGGGCACGGGCCTGAGCGGGGTTGTTGCCATTGCTGGTGTTGTAGATGAAACCTAATGAGGCGTTCAACAGTCCGCCAGCCTGCAGCTTCAGACGGTTGTCGAACAGTTGCCAGCTATATAGCTTACCCCAATAGAAGTTATAGGCTCCTTCCAACTCGCGTTGTGAACCAGCGCGGTCTTTTGTCGTCGAGAGGTTGGCTTCGTGTTCCATCAGCGTACTCCATCGCTTGTCAGGACGCTGGCGCTCGATAGTGGTGACAAACGACAGCCCACCGCCCTTAAAGTGCTCAGCTGATAGGTAGGTGTCGAGGATGTTCGTACCGCCCAATCCCAGCATGGTACTACGTGTGATAATTTTCTGGCTATTAGCTGTTAGCTCTTGGCTATTAGCAGGTGTGCCAATCGTCAAAAGCAAAAGGCTAAAAGCCAACTGCCAAAAGCTAACTGCCCTTTTACGCGTCTTCATCGTTAGGGAATAGTCTAAGTTGTCCTGTCAGTTCGTCAAGTACCTGCTGTTGGCTCTTGCCGGCATCGGGGTCAAGGTTCTCTTCTTCCTCTTCCGTTTCTTCCGGCTCTTCTGGAGGCTCAGGGAAACGTAGGGGCTCCAGTTCCTCAATAGAGGCTATCTGCCAAGTGGTCAGTCGCTTGCCCTTAGCTTTAAAGCCCTTGACGCCGATGAACTGCTCGACGTCGATTTCCTCTGAACCACGATACTCATCGTTGCCTCCATAGGTAACTTGCAGACGCGGATAGACGGTATCTGTCAGCAGTATCTGTCGCGAATTCTCGTTCTCGCCGATGTAGTTTTGCTTGCGCTTCGAGGCTTCCATGAGGAAACGCTTGACGTAGGGGTAGCCCTGATTGTCAGCATCGTAGAGCACACAGCTCCATACCTTGTCGACCTCGTATTTCTCCAATCGGTCGATATTGTCCTCGAAGTGGACGTTGGCATCGAAACCGCTAAGGTAGTAGTCGCCATTCTTCAGGATGACCAGTATCTGGTCGCCGTCGTTGAACTCGCCCAGCAGTCGTCCGTGCTCGTCGTAGTTCAGACGGTTGACGTCTGGGTCGTACCACACCTTGCGACCACCCAGCGTCGAGTGTCCGTGACTCTTCAGTCCGATGCGGTGTATCTGGAACTTGGTCAGCAGGTTACCCTTGGCGGCACGTCCCTTAATCATAATCTCCGAGAAGTCCTTGTCGAAGAAGATACGTTTCAGCTTGGGTGCCGGGTCGAGCGTGACCTTGATGACTTCTGCCTCACCGTTGGGATTAGCAGTGAAGTAGAGTACGCGGGAACCCTCTGTGCCAGCCGTGATGTCATATTCACGGTCGCGGGTGACGCTTGACACATTGAAGCGCTTGATGTAATAGTAGCCTTTGCGACCGTCGCGATAGACGGCATTATAGATGGTGCGCTGGTCGTTCTTCTTGAAGACGCCCAACCAGATGACGTTCTTGCCGACAAATAACTTGTCGGCCACACGAACCACCTTGAACTTACCGTCCTTATAGAAGATGATGATGTCGTCGATGTCCGAGCAGTTGCACACGAACTCGTCCTTCTTCAAACCCGTGCCGATGAAGCCGTCCTGACGGTTGATGTACAACTTGTGGTTGGCCTCGACCACCTTCGTCGCCTCGATGGTGTCGAAGTTGCGGATTTCCGTCAGTCGCGGATGGTCCTTGCCGTACTTGTCTTTCAGGAACTGGAACCACTGGGCGGTCACCTCCACGAGGTTGGCCAAGTCGCGGTCAATGTCCTCTATCTCGGCCTTGATACGTGCCATCAGCTCGTCGGCCTTATCCTTATTGAACTTCAGGATGCGTTGCATCTTGATTTCCAACAGCTTCAGGATGTCGTCCTTCGTCACCTCGCGAACCATCTGCGGATAGTAGGGCGTCAGTCGGTCGTCGATATGTTCGCAGACGCTGTCAATATCAGGCGCCTGTTCGAATTTCTTGTCCTTATAAATGCGCTCCTCGATGAAGATTTTCTCCAACGAGCAGAAGTGTAACTGCTCCATGAGTTCACCCTTGCGGATTTCCAACTCCTGACGAATCAGATCCTTGGTGCGGTCGACGGAGTGACGCAGCACGTCGCTGATGGTCAGGAACTGAGGCTTGTTGTCCTCGATGACGCAGCAGTTGGGCGAGATGTTGATTTCGCAGTCCGAGAAGGCATAGAGGGCATCGAGCGTCTTATCTGAAGATACACCGGGTGCCAGCTGTACCTGTATCTCGACTTTGGCTGCTGTCAGGTCCTCCACATGGCGTGCCTTGATTTTACCTTTGTCGATGGCTTTCAGTATGGAGTCGATAAGCGTTTCGGTGGTCTTCGAGAATGGAATCTCGCGGATGACCAGCGTCTTCGGGTCGAGTTTCTCGATTTTGGCACGCACCTTCAGCACACCGCCGCGCTGTCCGTCGTTGTATTTCGATACGTCTATCGAGCCTCCGGTGGGGAAATCGGGATAGAGGTGGAACTCCTCGTCGTGCAGGTAGGCTATGGCCGCATCGCAAATCTCCACGAAGTTGTGGGGCAGCACCTTTGTCGACAGTCCTACGGCGATACCTTCGGCGCCCTGTGCCAGCAGGAGCGGATACTTGACGGGCAGGGTGATGGGTTCCTTGTTGCGTCCGTCGTATGACATCTGCCATTCGGTGGTCTTGGGATTGAACACGGTGTCCAAGGCAAACTTGGACAGGCGGGCCTCGATGTAACGAGGCGCTGCTGCCTTGTTGCCTGTGAGGATGTTACCCCAGTTGCCCTGAGTGTCGATGAGCAGGTCCTTCTGTCCCATCTGCACCAGGGCGTCGCCTATCGAGGCATCGCCATGGGGGTGGAACTGCATCGTGTGTCCCACGATGTTCGCCACCTTGTTGTACCGCCCGTCGTCCATGCGCTTCATGGAGTGCAGGATGCGTCGCTGCACAGGTTTCAGGCCATCTTCGATATGTGGCACGGCACGATCGAGAATGGTATAGCTGGCATAGTCGAGGAACCAGTTCTGATACATGCCGCTCAGATGATGCACGGCGGCAGCATCGAAGCGGTTTACGGGTTTATAGTCAGAGTGGCCTTCTGCAGATTCAGTATATTCTGCATTCTCGGAACCCTCTATGTCTGTTATGTCGTCTCTTGTTTCGTCGTCCATTGATAGTGGTTGTTGGAATATTATTATTATTTCTTGCTTCTGTAGAATTTCTCGAGTGTGCGGAAGGCATTCTCGCGCTCGGGGGAAGCCACCTCCTTCGACTCGACATCAATCTTCATGACGGGAGCGTTGTCGAGGTTATTCTTGGTAATGACGGTCCACTCGGGAAGGCCTTCGCCATTAGGATTGCCCGTCTTACAGAAGTTGGCATAGTAGGTAAGAAACAGTTTGGAAATGTCGTAGTCCTCCTGCTGCCAGTCGTAGTATTCGTTGGTGTCAAGCGTACCCATGGCATATTCGATGTCTGCAGAGTGTACGGCACCAGGAGCGATGGCTGGCTGCGTGGCTGCGGCCTTCTTCTCTTCCTCGGTCTTTTCGCGTACACCACCGGCCAGAGCACCGGTCTTGTCACCCATCTTGGCTGACACCTGGGGGCGCGGATGCATGTAGTGATAGCGGTAGACGGGCAACCCCGATTTGGCGTGATAATCGCACACCTTCCATGTGGGGAAGCCAACGAAGAGGTCAGAAGCAAGGTCGAGACCTTGCTGGCTCAGCACATCCTCATCGGTGGTGATGCCATAGGCTGTGAAGATTTCGTCAGTCATATCGCCAAACTGAGCCTTCATGGCGTTCTTGAAGTTTGCAAGCGTGGGAGCCTGCCCCTGCAGAGCCTGGGCGGGATGACCCTCTAACGAGTTCCAACCTGCCAGCAAGGGCACCTGAGCCTGCTCGTTCTTCTCAAACACATTGTCGGCACTCTCTTTCATAAAGTAGCCGTCGATGACAACCCTTGACATGCCTCTTGGAGGGAGTACTTTTTGCAGTGAGTCGGCACTAAGGGCCATTGCATCGGCCAGGCTGGCAATGCCTGCTCCCTTCAGTGCGTCGATACCTGCCGCTTCGGCTTCAGCCAATGTGGCAGGCTTATTTGGCATTACCTCAGCACCTGATGAGAGCATCGCTCCTGCGATAAGGCCCTTTGAGAGCGGTGAACACATCAGTAGCGACACCGAGAACGAGCCAGCCGATTCGCCCACGATGGTAATACGGTTAGGATCACCTCCAAAGGCTGCAATATTTTCCTTCACCCATTTGATGGCAGCCACTTGGTCGAGGAAACCGTAGTTGCCGCTGCCCTTATAGTCGGAAGCTGCTGTGAGCTCCGGGTGTGCAAAGTATCCGAACACACCTTCACGGTAGTTCGCCGTCACACCGATGACACCCTGTTTGGCCATCGCAGAACCATCGTAGCGTGGTTCGCTACCCGAGCCAGCCATGAGTCCACCACCATTGAAATAGATGAGTACAGGCAGACTGTCGGCCGTAGTGGCTGCTGTGGTCCAGATATTCAGATAGAGGCAGTCCTCGCTGCGTCCGGCACCTCGGAACGCCATATCGCCGAAGATGTCGAGCTGCATGGGGTCGGCACCAAAGGCCTTAGCCTCGCGCACGCCCTCCCATGGCTGCAGGGGTTGGGGAGCCTTCCAGCGGAGTTCGCCGACAGGAGCCTGGGCAAACGGTACGCCTAAGAATTTCTTCACTCCGTCCTCCTCGAAACCTTCGAGGATTCCATACTGGGTTTTTACCTGAAGCGTGACATCGTCACCCTTCTTCTGCGTGCAAGCACTTAGGATTGCAAGTCCAGCGACGGCCAGCATCGCCATTGTTTTAACTGCTTTAGCCATATGAATTGATAGTATTAAGTCCAATCTGCGGGACAAAGATACGAATAAGTGAGGAGAAAACCAAATTTTTTGTAATTTTTCTCTAGCGCTTTTTTTTTGATAGAAGTATTATTGACAGCATCAAGTCATGCCCCCAAATAATAAAAAATGATAATTCTGCCGTTTTCTCTTTTGAATTTCGTACCTTTGCACCCAAAATCAGTTTTTTGTTTAGAGTTTAAAGTTTAGAGTTTAGAGATTAAAGTTTAGAGTTTAGAGATTAAAGTTTATAAATATGGCACAAGAAGATGTTTTTAAGAAAATCGTGAGCCACTGTAAGGAGTATGGTTTTGTGTTCCCCAGCAGTGAGATTTACGATGGTTTAGGCGCTGTTTACGACTATGGTCAGAACGGCGTAGAGTTGAAGAATAACATTAAGCAGTATTGGTGGAAAGCCATGACGATGCTCCATGAGAATATCGTGGGTATCGACAGCGCCATCTTTATGCACCCGACGATATGGAAGGCTTCAGGACATGTTGATGCCTTCAACGATCCCCTCATCGACAACCGCGACTCGAAGAAGCGTTATCGTGCTGACGTGCTGATCGAGGATCAGATTGCCAAGTACGACGAGAAGATCCAGAAGGAAGTAGAGAAGGCTCGCAAGCGTTTTGGCGACTCGTTCGACGAGGCTAAGTATCTGGAGACTTCTGAGCGCGTGAAGGAGACCAAGGAGAAGCGCGACGCGCTGCATGCCCGCTACGCTGCTGCTATGCAGGGGCCGGATCTCGATGAGTTGAAGCAGATTATCCTCGACGAGGAGATTGTTTGTCCTATCAGCGGAACCCGTAACTGGACGGACGTTCGTCAGTTCAACCTGATGTTCTCGACGGAGATGGGTGCCAGTGCAGATGCTTCTATGAAAATCTATCTGCGTCCTGAGACGGCTCAGGGTATTTTTGTTAATTACCTGAACGTGCAGAAGACCGGTCGTATGAAGATTCCTTTCGGAATCGCCCAGATTGGTAAGGCTTTCCGTAACGAGATCGTTGCCCGTCAGTTCATCTTCCGTATGCGTGAGTTTGAGCAGATGGAGATGCAGTTCTTCGTACAGCCAGGAACAGAGCTCGACTGGTTCCCCAAGTGGAAGGAGACGCGTATGAAGTGGCATCAGGCACTGGGCTTTGGTGCTGAGAACTATCGTTTCCACGACCACGACAAGTTGGCTCACTATGCCAACGCTGCTACGGATATCGAGTTCAAGATGCCATTCGGCTTCAAGGAGGTGGAGGGTATCCACTCTCGTACGAACTTCGACCTTTCGCAGCACGAGAAGTATTCTGGCAAGTCGATTAAGTACTTCGATCCTCAGACCAACGAGAGCTATACTCCGTATGTGATTGAGACATCTATCGGTGTTGACCGCATGTTCCTGAGCATTATGTGTCACGCATACGAGGAGGAGAAACTGGAGAACGGTGAGACCCGCGTGGTGCTGAAGTTGCCCGCAGCCCTGGCTCCAGTGAAGTGTGCTGTGATGCCGCTGGTAAAGAAGGACGGTCTGCCCGAGAAGGCTCGCGAGATCATCGACCAGCTGAAGTTCCACTTCAATTGCCAGTATGACGAGAAGGACAGTATCGGTAAGCGTTATCGTCGTCAGGACGCCATCGGTACACCGTACTGTGTCACCGTTGACCACGATACCCTGAACGATGGCCAGGTCACGCTGCGTTTCCGTGACACCATGGAGCAGGAGCGTGTGAAGATCAGCGACCTGAACTCAATCATCGAGGACAAGGTAAGCATTGCATCCTTACTGAAGAAACTGCAGTAAATCATCAAAATGAACATCAAGCAATATCTATTCATTGGTCTCTCACTGCTCGGCATGGTGTCGTGCAGTGAGAGCGATGAAACCAGTGCGGAGTTCGAAAACTGGCAAAACAAGAACGAGAGCTATTTTCTGGAGAAGTATAATAGCTACTTGCTGGAATATCAGACTAAGGGAGAAGCTTCTTCTAAGATGGTTATTCCTGCTTGGTCGATGCCCAGTGAAACTCTTCTTGAATTGATAGCTCCGACCAATTGCATCTTGGTTGAGAAAGTCGCGAAGACCGAATTACTGTGGACTGACAATACTCCGGCGTATACAGACTCTGTGGCCGTCCATTATCGTGGTAACTTGATTCCTTCGCCTCATTATCCGGAGGGCTACGAATTTGACCGAAGTTATATGTCTACGGACAATTTTAATCTTGCTGTCGACGTTCCTTCCCGTTTCAAGGTCAGTGGAAGCATTCTTCCCGGTTTCTCTACGGCCTTGCAGCACATGCACCGCGGAGAGGGGTGGATTGTGACGATACCATACCAGTTGGGCTATGGTACCACCGAATCGGGGGTGATTCCTGCCTATAGTACACTGGTCTTCGAGATATTCCTAATGGATTTTTGGAATAAAGAAGAAGGTGACCGGTATTAATCGGTCACCTTTTCTTTTTCTGCCTCCATATCGCGTCTGGACTTTGACTTTGTCACCAGCCAGACACCGCTGAACACCAGCACTACAGCTAAAGCGTGGGTCGGCTTCAGAATGCCGATACCCATCAGCAGCGATGCCGCCACTGAGACGATGGGCTGTACGTAGTTATAGACGCTGACTACCGTAGGCCGTAGCGTGCGCTGGCCGATCATTGTCAGAATATAGCCGAAGAAGGTCCCGATGCCCACTACATAGGCCACTTCCCACCATGTTGTTGTAGGTATTGGTTTAGCCAACACCCCACTGACGTGACTGAACGTAAAGGGCAGCAGCATGAGTGTGGCCCACGAGAACATATACTTATTGATAGTGAACACGTTATAGCGGCGGATTAGTGGATTGAACAGCGACAGATACAGGGCAAACGAGAACTGTGCAAACAGGCAAAGCAGGTCGCCACGGATGTCGCCCACCTTGTCGCTGCTGTGCGCCGCACTTGTCAGAATCAGTATCAGTGCTCCCGAGCACCCCATCAACACACCCAATGCTTTCTTGCCTGTGATAGGCTCTTTCAGGATAAGAGCAGCCAACAGCATGGCGAAGATAGGCATCGAGGTGGTGACTATCGATGCGTTGATGGGCGACGTGATGCTCAGTCCGATGGTGTAGCAGCACTGGTTGCACAGCAGTCCGAACAGTCCAGTTCCGATAAACATCAGTTTGTCTCTCATTGGGACGTGTTCCTTGGGAGCAAACAGCGATGCAAGCCAGAACAGCAGGCAGGCACCCACCACGCGGAAGGTTACCATCGTGATGCCGTCGAAGCCATGTGTCATGGCATCCTTGCCCACGGGAGCCATCAGCCCCCATCCGGCACAGGCTCCGAACATACTTAAGTGCGCAATGAGCGCTTTATTATCTTTCATGGGTGCAAAAATAAAAAATAATTATGAATTATGCATTATGAATTATGAATTATTTTGTATCTTTGCACCAAAACTTACGACTATGAAGTATGCAGACTACATTAAACAGATAGAAATCGACTCGTTGTGGAGCGGCAAAAAGCATATTCTGTGGCAGCTGGACCCTCATGTAAATATTCTAAGCGGTATCAATGGCGTGGGTAAGAGTACGATATTAAATAAGGTGTTTAAAAGCATCTGTACGAATGGTGACTTGGTGAACCACCTGCTGAAAGGCGTGCATATTACTGCGGAGCCGGAAGATGCTACCCACGTGCGTTTTGACATCATCCGTTCGCTGGACTCTCCCATGCTGGACAACGAGACACTGAATATGGTGGACACACGCATCCGGTCTGCATTGGACTTCCAGCTTTACCATCTACAACGAAAGTATCTGGACTATCAGGTGAACATCGGCAACCGCATCATTGCTGAACTGCAGCAGGGTAATACTGATGCGGCTCAGCAACTGTCACAATCGAAGGCACGCTTTCAAGACATGGTAGATGACTTGTTTTCAGAGACGGGCAAGAAGATTGTCCGCACGGAGAACGAAATCCGTTTCTCGCAGATTGGCGAAACACTGGTGCCCTACCAGTTGTCGAGTGGTGAAAAACAGATGCTTGCCATCCTGCTAACAGTTTTGGTAGAGGACGCACAGCCGTATGTGCTCTTCATGGACGAACCCGAGGTAAGCCTACATATCGAGTGGCAGAAACGACTCATTGATCTCATCGTGGAGCTGAATCCCAACGTACAGATTATTCTGACGACACATTCGCCAGCAGTGATTATGAACGGCTGGGTGGACAGCGTGACGGAGGTGAGCGATATTACAGTTTAATTATCAATTAGTAATGAGTAATTAGTAATTATGATTTCTTTGCAAGCCCTTCACAAAATGCATACTACTGCCATTGGCACTGTAGCAGGAGTAATCATCATTACTCATTACTCATTACTCATTACTCATTTATGTGATGCCGAGTAGACTGAAAGATAATCTCAATAGCCGGTATTTTGAGGCGGCGAACGGACTGACCTCGAAGTCGGCCCGTCGTAGGATAGTTGCCTACGTCGAGAGCTACGACGATATATACTTTTGGCGGACGGTATTGACGCGCTTCGAGAACGAGCGGCGCTACTTCGAGGTCATGTTGCCCTCGCATAAGAAGCTGGAGCGAGGGAAGAAGTCTGTGTTGATGAATTTCGTAGGCGAACGAATTGGTCCGGACATGATAGCTTGTGTAGATGCCGACTACGACTATATGTTGCAGGGCGTTACCCCTCAGTCGCAGAAGGTGCTCGAGAGTCCTTATGTGTTCCATACCTATGCCTATGCCATCGAGAACCTGCAGTGCTATGCTCCATCGTTGCATGACGTCTGTGTGGCTGTAACGCTAAACGACCATCGCCTGTTCGACTTTGTGGACTTCATGCAGCAGTATTCTGAAGCTATCTTCCCGTTGTTTGTCTGGTCGGTGTGGGCCTATCGCACGGGGAATCACAACCGCTTTTCGCTACAGGATTTCAACCGTGTGGCCGATCCGGGACACGTTAACGTGATGGATCCTCAGAAGTCTATAGACCATCTGCGAAGGAAGGTAAATAGCAAGGTGCACCAGTTGCAGCAAGAGTATCCTGACAATAAGGAAGCATATCTGGAAACCAAAGATAGCATCAAGGAATTGGGTGTCACACCGCAAACGACTTACCTCTACATACAGGGACATCACTTGTTTGACAACGTCGTTGTACCTATATTAAATAATGTATGTAACCGTCTGCGCCAGGAACGTCAGGACGAGATAAATAGTACTGCCCGACACCATATGCAACGGCAGAACGAGATGTCGTGCTACGAACACTCGTTGCCTGACATCAA
>JAEEGF010795323.1_pt1 | contig 11700 bp, 9 predicted proteins | sample 9134171 | NCBI WGS metagenome assembly JAEEGF01 (sample SAMN16246542, study PRJNA631951) | gut metagenome | biome: gut microbiome; feature: rumen; material: AP-attached | host: Bos | place: Iran: Karaj | collected 2018-10 | reverse complement strand
TGAAAATCCTGAGCTGATCGCTGAGGCAAAGGAAGAGTTTGAGAAAAGAACTGCTTCAGGATATGTATGTCCTATTCCTGCGGATGCGGTCGCTAAGGCACTTGATATTCTTTAAATGAAATCGCAGCATACCTTATTTTTACCGCTGTCCTTTGCTTTATAGAGCAGAGCATCCACGCGGTTTATGGTATCAGAAAGGTTTTCGCCATTTTGATGCTTGGTGGTACCAATACTTATAGTAAAAGGAACTACGGAGGCAGATAGAATGCTAATCTGCTTCCTGATATTCTCTGCGAGCTCATATACCTGAGCATCGGGGTATCCGGGCAAAAGGATCATGAATTCTTCACCACCCCAGCGTCCGGCTTCAACTCCGGGAAGAGCGCAGATATGCTGGATAAGATATTCCGAAACAAGCTGTAATGCTTTATCGCCCTCGCTATGGCCATATCGATCATTGATTTGTTTGAAGTTATCTATGTCAAACATGATCAGATGACATACGGGGGTACTTTTATCTTCATTTATCTCATCTATCAGGCGATCCATAGCTCCGCGGTTAAGGAGGCGTGTCAACGCATCGTGAGACGCCTTGTAGAGCATATCGCCAAGCTGAGTATTCTTCTCCATCAGTTCTTCTGTTATGGTATTTATGAAAATAGCAAGGCGGGCAGCAAGGGGCATGCCCGATGCTTTTTCGCATTTTTCTATATTGAGTTCAAGCGGAGCTTTTGCTGCGCCTTCTCGCATGGCAATTGCGACAATAGACAGGTTGTGCAGAACAGTATTCCCCTTATAGCGCACAATTTCACCAAGAGCGCTAAAGCCGGTAATCTTCATATATTTTGATACTTCTGAGATTTCTATGTTTTCCTTGCCTCCCCAGAAAAGCTTACGCCCCATGCAATTGATAATGAGTACGACCTGAGGTGCAAAATCTCTGACAAGCAGCCCCGTTTGCTTTGTGTGCGCAATAATTCTTCTGGGATCGCCATAGGTCAGTCTTACATAGCTGCCCTGGGGGACGTTGGTGGACATAACAATAGAACCGTCGGGATTTACGGATTTTGCATGTCTGATATATTTGGTATCCTCATCCACCTGAACCTCAAACGGGAATTCAAGGGCATCATAGAAAAAATTGGAATCATTTTTAATCTGCAGATAATGGTCATATACATCGTATGCAGGCTTTTCATCTATTTCATATACCAAATCGCCGTCTGATCTTGTTACCTGCATGGGATAACCGATGGCCTTCCAGCCAAATATGCGATGCGGCTGGATATATAATTCAGGTCCCACATAAAATACAAAGACGGACCCTGTATTGCTGCATTCATGATTGTTTGCAAAAACGAACTGCTCGTGATCAGAAGTGCCTACTGCAACCCCGCCAAAAAATACGATTTCTTCAGGAAGCTTATCGTAGATATTACCGGCAGCTTCAAGACGCTGATAGGAGCATGCGGTGAGAAGCTCAATGCCTTTAAGACCTGAGAGATTCCGCGCGTATTTAACAACCTCATAATCATCGTATTCCTCTGGGGCAGCGTAGGTTGAGAACACTTCCACATGAGTTGCGGGATCTTCGAAAATCATAAGTGTCACAACTATATCATCATCATTCATTTGACCTTCAAGTATCTCACCCGTTGCACTGCAGCCTATAATCGGAATATCAGGCGCTATACGAAGGATAGTATTACGGGCATCATTTACCAGTTCAATAATGTTCTCACGGTTATAAGGCGCATATATATGAAAAATGGCAGCATTATCCCTCTCAGGGATTTCTGCCGCCCATTCACGGATTGTTTCTTCAAATGTAGACGAAAATGCTGTCTGTTTGAACTTCATGCCGGCTTCTCCTCTTACTGGTGTAAGCTATGATTGCATGTATCTACTTTATTTTACTATAAAAAGGATTGATGCTTTGGGTTTTTATGAAAATTTCACATATACTCTCTTTTCCATACATTATTTTGACGAGAGAGTTTGGACTCATAATTTTTTGCTATTTTAGATCAGCTATGTGTATTGGGAAATAAAAAAACAATTTGAGTTATTTGGTACCCTTTTAGGCTGATATTTCGGGATTTTTTATAACTGTTTGGAAAAAGGAGTGTTTTTTTATTGGTTTGGTATCCCTGTTTTTAAAAATCACGGATACCAAATCGACAGAAAGCATGTTATATTTCCTTTTCTTATCAAAAAGCCTATGAAATAAGCCATAAATGGATACCAAAGTCGTGAAAAGATGCATATATTTCCTTTTCGACTTGCTATGTTTTTAATAATCTTTTTGGGATAATTTGCATCTATGGTTTTTTGAAATACTGTCCAATAATTATCACACTCAGTTTGCTATAATAGTGCACAGGTTGATTGATTAAAAGGGGGATTACCATGGCGTATATTGATTTTGCTGTAAAGAGCTTTATTGGAGAGCATGCGGATGTCATAATATTCTGGATGGGATATATTCGCTTGGTAGCGATTATATCTGTGCTTCTACATGTAGTATTATTAAAACATACTATTGATGAAGGTCAGTTCAGAGGCACGTATGAACAGGAATGGCCATAAGAAGATTGAGTAATATGCCCCGGAGATTTATTCACCGATGCAATTAGTATATGTGAAAAAATATATGAATTTATACTATGAAATCATTGACTAAAATGCACTACAGGCGGTATATTATTAAGGCTAGCAGAAGTGATGGAATTGGCAGACATGCAGGATTTAGGTTCCTGTGCCGCAAGGCGTGTGGGTTCAAGTCCCATCTTCTGCATGAACACAAGAAAACCAGCTCATATGAGCTGGCTTTTTTGTGTTCACACCGAGGAGTCCCTTGAACCCAGGGTTCAAGGTCTCCTCGGTGCGGAGCACCTCGTCGGTCGGTTCGACGGGAAAAATGTCCCCCGGACATTTTTCTGTTTCCGTCTCACCCCATCTTCTGCAAAAAAAAACTCCAAGAGAGCACAGGTATAATTGATTTTTATAGCGTGAGATAAATTAAACTTAATAGCCAGTTCGTCACTCGTGTTGTATATTATGTCCAACAAAACAATAACGAAACGAACGATACTGACTGGAAAAACCAGAGGTAGCTTGAACAGCCCCTCTGGTTTTTTGTTGCACAAGACCGGCAAGCGAATGGATGCTTGCATACAAATTCATTTGCCGGTTGTAAGAACATGGAGCACGAAGTGCGGAATGTTCGTGTGCGAAATCGAGTAGGAGTCAGCCTGCTCGATTCGTATTCAGGCAGTTTGCTGACATGGGCCAAAGGGATCAATGAAGGGAGGAAATGAAATTGGTAAGAGAAAAAGAGTCAGTAAGCAAACTCATAAGGATAAACACCAAAACCGCGCAATAGAAGAGTTGACAGGTCTGATTATGAAAGGCTTCCATACTAAATAAAAAATACCCCTATGTAGGATTTATATTTCAGTGTCCTACTTAGGGGTATCATCATGGTGCGACAGTTTTATTTTACTTTGGCATTAGTATATTTTTTAATTGCCTTTGCAAGCTTAGCTTTCTTCTTGCCCTTAATATCTTTGATCGAAATAGAGGCATCCTTGTTTATCTTTTTGAAGGCATCCTTCTTGACTGAAAGAGATGAATTGGCAGAAATCTTTACCTTCTTCAGCTTCTTGCAATTCTTGAATGCAGCTTTGTCGATAAGAGTTACGTTATTACCGATGGCCAGGGATTTAATCTTCTTGTTGCCCTTGCCGGCGTTTGCGGCAATTGTGGTAACGGGATAAGTCTTGCCGCCGGCAGAAACTTCATTTATGGATATCTTACCGGAAGCTTCGATTTTGGTGGCTGTAGCATTGCCGTTTTCATCAATGTTATAGGTGATACCATCGACGGTTGCAGTGAATGCCTTTGGAGCTGCATCCGCAACCTTTTTTGCATCATCAGTTTTTGTTTCTGTCCCGGAGTTTTTTGCGGGAGTTTCATCAAGTGGCTTTTTATCCGTAACACCATCTGAGAAATCAGCGTTGTCAAATGTCTTAGGGGCTTCTACAAAAATATAATGGTGACATACAGATGATACAGGTAATTTATCATATGCAGTCTGGCTATCCGGTATTCCGTTCTGGTTATCGTCTCGATAAAGCGCTCTGGGTAATGTGATTTCTTCATCAAGTTTCTTTGGCGCATATAGCTGCTTAAGATTATCGCATCTGGCAAATGGGGTATAAACATCAGTCCCTTTACTAATCTTCATAGTAGACAGGTCTACACGCTGTAATGACCGGCAATCACGAAATACCCCTTGGAAATCTGTGACTTTGGAAGTATCAAAGGTGTTAAAGTTTATATTATTGATATTTACACAATCTGCAAACATGAATGTCATGTTCTCGAGATTGGGAGTCCTAAAGGTACTGAGATCAATTGACTTTAAGCTGTAGCATTCCCAAAACATGGATCGCATACTTTTGACCTTTGAAGTATCAAAATGGCTTAAATCAATTTTCTTTAATCTGTGAAGTAATGAAAATGTGTTATCAAAGGATTCTACTCTCGAGGTATCGATCTTGTTTCCAAAATCAATTTCTTCTATCAGTTTATTCTGACCAAACAGAGTGTCACAATATTTATCAAGATATATCTTAGGATATGAGCTGTAAATAAGCATGGACTCTGTTTTGAGGTCATAATATGCAGTTAAATTCTGACCAGCAGGGGCCTGCGGAAGTGTATCAGATGGTTTTGCATCTGTTGTGGATAAAAACTTTATTTTTTTTACGATTTTATCCTCTTTTAAATTGGTGAATTTTTTTATTGCAATCCTAAAAGAAGAATTGCTAAGAACTGCTTCGCGTGATGCGGCTCTGGCAGAAATGCCATTCCCTGTGGAAACAGCAAGAAAAGACAGCATTACAGCTGCTAAGAATAATAAAACTTTTTTCTTCATTACATAGTTCTCCCCAAATTGATTTGTGCCTGTGGCACAATGGACATTTTATAATAATGCAGCTCTTAGTACAACAACAAAAGAGAATTATACGTAAATTTGTAAATTATAATATGGTATAAAAATATGGGTTTATTTGGGATTGAATAATTCTATGCATTAGGCGATAATAGACAACGTGGCACAGCCACGCGAGGGGAACTTTTTGAAGTGGAGGGAATTTTATAGTTATGAAGAAAGTTTTGGGAACAGTGTCTACATTTTTCCTGCTTTTAGTCCTGTCAATGGGACTGTTTACTATCAAAGCGCAGGCAGCCGAGATGAAGTATGTGAATGTCAGTGAAAACGGAAAACTTATGGGAGGAAGTAAGTTTAACAAGACTGTAAGGGAACTGGCTGCAGGAACGAAAATAGGCGAGAGTGGATATAGAAGAAGTGAGAATGATACACTTATCAAGAAGATTAAATTCATGTCAGCCGGAGAGACACTTACAGATAAAAATGTGGATTTGATCTCATTCCTTAAAGGTAAGGGAGTGACAGACTTTGGCTCTACATATGCCGTTTATGATGATGGAAATGTCTATGTTATAAACAGAGATAAAAAAATAATCTTTAATGAAGACTGCGGTGGTATGTGTACGTCAATGATGGCTTTGGAAAACATTGACTTTGGAAATAAGGTCGATGGATCAAATGTTACGAGGACGAATTCTTTTTTTTATGACTGTGAAAAATTGAAGACAGTGAATTGGGGCAGTTTTTCATCAACTAAGGTTTTAGAAGCGAGATGTATGTTTTATAGGTGTAAAACGCTTGAGGGTGTAGATTTAAAACCCATTTCAAAGTCTAAAATTGAAGATATGGGTTATATTTTTTCTTACTGCAGTACATTGAAAAGTGCTGATTTTTCAGGCTTTGATACATCAAATACCAGACGTTTTGAGCGTATGTTCCAATGCTGTTACAAACTTGAGAGCGTTAATATCAGAAGCTTTGATATGAGAGCAGCAGAGGAATGTGCTGGCATGTTTTCAGGATGCAGTTCACTGAAACATCTGGACTTCTCCGGCATGTCACCGAAGTATGTTACTGATTTTACTGCCATGTTTAGCGGATTAGGCTCAAACTATAAGGAGTCATCTTTGTCACTTGAAGGCTTTAATGCAAAAAAGATTACGGTGGCCGATGTGATGTTCGCTAATTTCAAAGGAAAATTGGATATATCTTCACTTGATCTATCAGGTGTGGCTTCATGCAGGAGCTTTATTACCAAAGGTAATTATACATATCTGACAGCAATTAAGACACCTGCCAAGATGCCTGAAATATGCAGAATCCCGCTTGGCGGAGTTTTCTATAAATCCAATGATGGCGGAAAAACTTTGGATAAAAGTGTAGCTTACACTTATCTTGACAGAACAACGCCTACCAAGACCTGGTTATATTTGGATCCTAAGGAGAAACTTCCTGATACAGAGGAAGATTATGACTATGAATGGATTGAGAAAAATGATGAGGCCGGAAGTACAGATGGCGCAAATGGAAATCAGTCCGATAAGCCCCTCGAAATCGGTAAGGAATTTACAGTAGGAACTGAGACCTACAAGGTGACTTCAAAGGATAGCGCCGCTCTTATAAAGTCTGAGACAAAGTCTAAGAAATTCACTGTAGAGTCTGAAGTAACCTGCGAGGGACATAAACTTAGTGTCTCAGTTATTGGACAGAATGCTTTTGCAAAGAATAAGAAGATAAAGGCTGTTACAGTTCCTTCTTCCGTTAGCACTATTGAGAAGGATGCCTTTAAGAAATGTAAGAAGCTTTCAAAGATTACACTTGAATCTGATTCAGTTGGCATTAACAAAAATGCATTTAAAGGAATAAAGAAGGACGCAACCTTTGTTGTAAAGACAACGAATAAAAAGGCTGCCAAGAAGCTGTTTAAGACAATCCGCAAAAAAGGTGGCGCCAAAGAAGCGACTTTAAAGATAAAGAAGCACTGATACTTTTGGAAACAGCCTGTATAATTCAAAAAATACGACATAATAGATAACCCTCTTGCATAGAAGCAGGAGGGTTATAATTTTCTGTCAGAAGCCATCAGTATACAGTTCCCACCGCCTTTGCAGGGAACGATCCTGGTATATTTGAATATATTCTTGAGGCTGGCATTAAGTAGATGTGTCTGCATTGAGATAACATCCTGAGCCTCGTTTATCATGTTAAGAGCGTATATTCCGTTTGGACTTAGAAGGGAATATACGCTTTTTAATGCATATTCTGATAGGATAGTCCTGGAAGCGGAGCTTCCGGTGTAGGCATCAAAGATCACCAGATCGTATTTTACCGCAGAGGGAGCATTGCTATAGCGAACATCACGGCTATAGTTGCTTTCTATGCCTGCATTGTGCATGGTGGTATTTTTTATGAATTCAAAACCATCCTGAACGACAATCTTGATACGCTTGTCGTTTGTATCAAGACCGAAGTATTTCTTTGCAAGCTCAACGTAGGTGCCATCCACTTCCACGACAGTTATGCGACGCTCGGGATGGCCCTTTAAGTAGAGTTTGGGGATGATGAAACCACCGCCTCCTATGAGAAGGCAGTTATTTAGTCCGGGATTGTGCGCGACCATGGTCTTTAGAGTTTTCATGTAATTAAACAGAGGGTCCCTGTCACCATATTCGTCCAGATACATGCCGGACTCCCTTACTCCATCATACAGAAGAAGCCTTACGGCGCGGTGGTTTTCGATAGTATCCCTGATTTCAATATGTCTGTCCGCAGAGCGGAAACGTGTTTTAGGAAAAATATAAAGTGATAACTGTTCTAAAATATTCATGAGGAAATTTTACAACAAAATGCGGTATATAAAAATATAAGAAAAATGTTAGAAAATGGTTAGAACTTACGCATTATATCCATAATTAATTTATTGGCATAGGGGGCATAGCAGATTTAAAATTAATGTATAGCTTTGGTTTTATAGTTGGAGGACTATTGTCTTTGACTGTTTTTGATCAAAGTAATAATAAGTCATTTCCGGAAGGAGGTGCCTATGAAGCTTAGTTTCATCGGTGCGGATCATGTGGTTACAGGTAGCTGTCATTACTTGAATATTGGTGATAAGCACATTCTGGTAGATTATGGTATGGAACAGGGAAGCATTGCTTTTGAGCATGCAGAGCTCCCTGTAAGCGCTGCTGAGATAGATTATGTTCTTCTTACGCATGCGCACATTGATCACTCGGGTAATCTGCCGCTTTTATATGCAAGAGGATTTCGCGGCAAAATTTTCATGACGAGACCAACGGCTGATCTGTGTAATATAATGCTCCGTGACTGTGCACATATTCAGATGCAGGAGGCTGAGTGGAGAAGCCGCAAGGGTAAAAGGAATAAGAATATCAAGCAGATAGAGCCGCTTTATACCATGGAGGATGCAGATAATACGCTGCGTCACATTGTGTCCTGTGAGTACAACCAGAAGATAGACATTTGTGATGGTGTCACGATAAGATTTACTGATATCGGTCACCTCCTGGGATCTGCCAGTATAGAGGTGTGGGCTACTGAAAAAGGGGCACAGAAAAAGATCGTATTTTCGGGAGATATAGGAAATTACGATCAGCCGATTTTGAAGGATCCGGAGCTTACTTCAACCGCCGATTATGTTGTTATGGAATCCACCTATGGCGACAGATATCATGAAAGCGAGAAGCCGGATTATGTTGCTGAACTGGCAAAAATATTGAACAGAACCTTTGCAAGGGGCGGAAATGTGGTAATACCTTCCTTCGCGGTAGGAAGAACCCAGGAGATTTTGTACTTTTTAAGAACAATAAAAAAGGATCACCTCGTAACTACGGTGGATGATTTTCCTGTTTGGGTTGACTCTCCAATGGCAGTGGAGGCGACGGAGGTGTTTGGTGACCATGCGCTTGACTGCTATGATGAGGAAGCGCTGGCTCTGGTAAAAAAGCATATTAATCCGTTGTCATTCCCGGGGCTTAATCTTGCGATCACTACGGAGGAGTCCCGCGCGATAAATGAGGAAGAGACGCCAAAGGTAATCATCTCGGCTTCGGGAATGTGTGAAGCCGGAAGAATCAGGCACCATTTGAAGCATAATCTGTGGCGTGAGGATTCAACAATTCTTTTTGCGGGCTATCAGTCAATCGGAACAACTGGTCGTGCTATTCTCGAAGGCGCAGATGAGATAAGGCTTTTCGGGGAGACGATTGACGTACGGGCAGAGATTATCAAACTGTCCGGCCTGTCCGGTCACGCAGATAAAAACGGCCTTATCAACTGGATTCAGGGCTTTAAGGAAAGACCGAAAAAGGTTTTCATAGTTCATGGTGATGACTCGGCATGTACAGCATTTGCAAGCTGTCTTCGCGATGAATACGGATATGATACCTATGCTCCTTTCAGCGGAACTGAGTTTGATCTGATATCGGGACAGATCATCAAGGAAGGTGTTCCGAAGGCAGTGGTTAAGAAGACCAGCAAGCTTGTATCTGATGTATTTACAAGACTTAAGGCAGCAGGTGCAAGGCTTACTGCGATTATTGCAAGAAGCGAGGGCATGACTAACAAGGATAAGGCAAAATTCGCTGACCAGATCCTCGCTCTGTGTGATAAATGGGAAATTAAGGGTGATAACCGCAAACAGGATTGGTATTAAAAACACAATAGTCGAAAACAGGACGGGGATTAAAAAACAGAAGTGTGAATTGAGAAAAATTCCATAAATCGGTATACTATAGAGAGTGTGTTTTAATAAATGCACTCTCTATTATTTTATGGGAATTCCTATGAAATAAAAACATTTGAGGAGGATCGGCATGAGTAAAGCAGATGAGATTTTCATAAATATGTGTAAGGACATTCTGGAGAACGGAACCAGTACTGAGGGTGAGAAGGTAAGACCCCACTGGGAGGACGGAACCCCTGCATATACGATTAAGAAATTCGGAGTTGTTAACAGATATAATCTGGCAGAAGAGTTCCCGATCATGACACTCAGGAAGACAGCTCTTAAGAGTGCCACAGACGAGATGCTCTGGATCTGGCAGCAGAAGTCCAATAATGTGAATGATCTTCACAGCCACATTTGGGACGAGTGGGCAGATGAGACGGGCTCTATCGGAAAAGCCTATGGTTATCAGATGAGCGTTAAGCACAAGTACAAGGAAGGCATGTTTGACCAGGTTGACAGGGTTATCTACGATCTTAAGAACAATCCCTTCAGCAGAAGAATCATGACAAACATCTATGTTCATCAGGATCTGTCCGAGATGAATCTGTATCCTTGTGCTTACAGCATGACCTTTAACGTTACACAGAAAAAGGGCGAGGACAGACTTACTCTTAACGCGATTCTGAATCAGCGCTCTCAGGACGTGCTTGCAGCAAACAATTGGAATGTGGTTCAGTATTCGGTTCTTGTTCATATGCTTGCACAGGTATGCGATATGAACGTTGGTGAGCTTGTTCACGTCATCGCTGATGCCCACATCTATGACAGACATGTGGATATCATCAGGGAACTTATTAAGCGCGAGCCCAAGCCGGCACCGAAGTTCCACCTTAATCCTGATGTTCACGATTTTTATGAATTTACAAGAAATGATGTTTCGCTTGAAAACTATGAGGTTGCAGGCGAGCAGATCACAAATATACCGATCGCGATATAAAAACGGAGGAGCAAATGAAAATAATTTTATCTGCAGACGAGCACTGGGGAATTGGCAACAAGGGCCAGCTTCTTATCAGAATCCCCAACGACATGAAGAATTTCAGGGCGGAGACCATGGGCAAGGTTCTGGTATACGGAAGAAAAACTCTTGAGACCTTTCCCGGGCAGCAGCCACTTGAAGGAAGAAAGAACATCATCCTTTCAACCAACCCTGATTACGTGGTGAAAAATGCCACAGTTGTTCACAATCTGGACGAGCTCAAGGATGCTATCGCAGAGTACGACACAGACATTGTTTATTGCATAGGTGGAGCGAAGGTTTACGAGGAGCTTCTTCCCATGTGTGATACCTGCATCGTTACCAAGATAGACAGAGTATTCGAAGCGGACAGATTTTTCCCTAACCTTGATAAGGATCCCGAGTGGGAGCTTTTCGAGGAGAGTGAAGAGCAGGCGTATTTTGATACCACCTACACATTCAGAACATATAAGAGAATATGATATATTGCTTTTTGTTTACAGCCTTTGCAAACCTTAAGAAATCTTAAGGTTATGCAAAGGTTTTTTTTATATGAAAATAGTAAGCTCTTTCCTGGACAATAATTCCGGAAGGGGTAGGAATAAATGAAAATTAAAGAGATTTTTCAAAAGAAAAAGACAAGGGCAATTGCAATAATAGCAGTGATAGTAATGACAACGACCACCGTAGGAACCATGGGGTATACCAGAGCCAGACAGGCTGCTGCTATGGAGGACAGTATGCCTGTGATGATAGAAACTGCTCAGGTGACAAGGCAGGATCTTAAGAAGACCATAAGCCTTAATGGTACGATTGCAGCACTGGACAGTCAGAGCGTTGCCAGTGAGCTGACCGGAGTAAAGATAAATTCACTTAAGGTGCGCGTGGGTGACAGGGTGAAAAAGGGTGATATCATAGCAACCCTGGACACAACAAACATTGAGAAGTCTCTTGCACAGGCAAAGGAAGCACTGGAAATAGCGAAGAAGAAAGACTCTCTGGAGCTTGCAACTGCACAGAGGAATTATGATG
>JAEEGF011835318.1_pt1 | contig 11702 bp, 8 predicted proteins | sample 9134171 | NCBI WGS metagenome assembly JAEEGF01 (sample SAMN16246542, study PRJNA631951) | gut metagenome | biome: gut microbiome; feature: rumen; material: AP-attached | host: Bos | place: Iran: Karaj | collected 2018-10 | reverse complement strand
CGCGCATGGCGGGACGAGGACTCCCACGGGTATCTTCACCCTCGCCGTGGAGGAGGACCGCGAGCGCTGGCATGATTTCCCCTTGGGCGGCAGCGCGCAGTACGCCACTCCGTATTGGGGCAACCTGTTCATCCATTCGCCCATGTACGGCTCGCAGAACCCTTCGAAGATCTGGCCGCGCTATTATAACGGCGAGATGGGCATAGGCACCGAGAACACGGGCGGATGCCTCCGCATGGTTACGGAAGCGGCAAAGTTCATTTACAAGCACTGCCCGCCCGGAACTAAGCTCGAAATAGTCAACGGCTCCCCTAAGGGCACCCAAAGCCCCGAGCCGCCGCCCATCACCAAGAAGGGATACGATCCCACCGATAAGGAAGCGCTTGAAGCTGCCGGAGGCAATTAAAAAAATGAAAAAGGTATTGGCCTGGCTGATGATCGCCGCCGTGCTTGCGTCGTTCGGAGGCTGTGCAAAACCGAATAAGCCCGAGCCGCCGGTCGTGGTAGTGTCGACTGCGGAGCCAACGCCGGCCCCCACGCCGACTCCGACTCCCACGCCGACTCCGACTCCCGCGCCGACCCCCGCTCCCACTCCTGCTCCGACTCCCACGCCGACTCCCACTCCCACGCCGACCCCCACTCCCGAGCCCACTCCGGAGCCCACGCCAAAGCCCACCAAAACTCCCGAGCCGACTCCCGCGGTGCTCTACAAGAGCAGGGTGAACACGCTGAATCTGCGCAAAGCGCCCGATATGGATTCGGAAATAGTCGGGAGATTGGGCTATGAGGAAACGGTCGGCTTCGTATGCGAGCTTGAAGGGGGCTTCTCTCAGGTAGTTTACAAAAACAAGACCTGCTACTGCAAGAGCTCATACATAGTCCCCGCGGAGGAGACCCTTTACGGCTACCTTTCCCCGAGGTTCGAATATAAGACGGATAAGAACGGGGATCTCGAGCTGGATGAAAACGGCGATCCCATAACCCTTTCGGCTGAGTTCATAGACATAAGGCTCATTATCCCGAATATCGAGATCTATCAGATATTCGCCACTCCCGAAAATTTTACGGGGCAGGTGCTGTATAACTCTCCCGTTCCCGTAATGCAGATAGCGACGGCTTATAAGCTCGCGGCGGCGGCAAAACGCTTTGCAGAAGACGGCTATACCATCAAGCTTTACGATTGTTACCGCCCCAAATCCGTCCAGTACATCCTTTACGATATAGTGCAGAATTCCGCCTATATCGCAAATCCCTACAACAGCGCTTCAAATCACAACAGGGGCGCCGCCGTCGATATGACCCTTATAGGGCCGGACGGCAGGGAGCTTGATTTCCCCACTCCCATGCATACCTTCACGAAGCTCGTCTATCGTTCGAGCCGGGATCAGTGGACGAAGGAGCAGCGCAGGAACGTCGATTATATGACCAACGTGATGCTCGAAAGCGGGTTCAAGCTCATAAACACCGAATGGTGGCATTTTTCCGATACCGATTACAAGACCTTCATGGTGCTCGATATCGACATGACCGAGATACCCAGATTTACCGCCGCGCAGCTCGGCTTTACACCGAATAATTAAAGGAGAATATACATGAAAACCTTCGTAAAACTCACCGCTCTTTTGCTCGCCTTGGTCTTCATCGCCGCGCTTGCCGCCTGTAAGACGGAGGAAAAGCCCACCGAAGAGCCCGTCGATATGACCGGCAAGCCCTTCGACAACAATTTCGATATGGCCGTTGTAATCGGCGGCAAGACCTATCCCGTCCGAGTTGACAGCAAGGAAGTGCTCGAAGCGCTCGGCTCCGATTATAAGTATGCGGAGACGATAAGCTGCGTTTACGAAGGCTATGACAAGACCTTCACCTACGAAGGCATAGTCGTGAGCACTGTTCCCGTTGACGATAAGGACGTTATTGAAATGTTCTCCGTCACCGGCGGCGATTACAAGACCACCCGCGGCATAGGCATAGGCGCTTCCCGTGAGGAGGTCGTAAAGGCCTATGGCGAAAACTTCTTTGACGACGGCTGGTATGTGACCTATACCGAATCCGGCGATCCCGAAAAGATCTCCGAAATGAGGATCCAGTTCCGTTTCGTGGACGACGTCCTCACCGAGTTCTACGTCTATTCTCCCAGCTACTCCGATTGATTGGAGCCTGATAATTGGAATTCGCGTCAACAACCTTCCTGTTCATATTCCTGCCGGCTGCGTTTCTTTTGACCCTCGTATTGCCGTGGGCAAAGGCGCGCAGTTGGCTTCTTATTGCCGCAAGCCTCGTGTTTTATGCATGGGGCGAGCTTTATTACGTCATTTTGATGCTTGCCTCCGCGGCGGTAAACTTTTTTATTGCCCTGTGGATAGGCAGGCGGGAAGGGAAGGGCCGCAAGCTCCCTCTCGTGATCGCGGCGGTATTCAATATAGGCCTGCTCGCCGTATTCAAATACGCGGCCTTTGCAGTGAATTCCGTGAATTCCGTGTTCGGTGCGTCGCTGCCCGTCCCCGGGATACCGAGCCCGCTCGGGATAAGCTTCTTCACGTTCCAGACGCTCTCATACGTTATAGACGTTTATCGCGGCGACGTGAAGCCGACCCGCGATATAGGCAAATTCCTGCTCTATATCTCATTCTTCGGCCAGCTCGTTCAGGGGCCTATAATCCGCTGGTCCTTCATTGAAAAGGCGCTGGATGAAATAAAGATCACGGTTGACGGCGCGGCCGAGGGCATCCGGCTCTTCATTATCGGCCTTGCGATGAAGCTCATTATCGCAAACACGATGGGCAGGGTGACTTCGTTCGTGTGGTCGCTTGCGCCTTCGGAACTCAACGCCGCCTTCGCGTGGGCGGGCGCGATATGCTTCCTTCTGCAGATCTATTTCGATTTCGCGGGCTATTCGCAGATGGCGATAGGCATTGGAATGATGTTCGGCCTGCCGATACCTAAGAATTTCGATCACCCCTATATCGCATACAGCATGACCGATTTCTGGCGCAGGTGGCATATCACCCTTTCAAGGTGGTTCCGCGATTACGTCTATATCCCACTTGGCGGCAACAGAAAGGGCGCCTTCCGCACGGGCGTCAACAAGATCACCGTATTCCTTCTGACGGGCCTTTGGCATGGCGCCAACTGGACCTTCGTGCTTTGGGGAGCGTATAACGGCTTGTTCCTCCTTGCGGAAAACTACCTGAAAAAAACCAAGCTCCGTCTGCCGAAGATCATCACGTGGGTCTATACGATCATCGCCGTTACGGTGGGCTTCGTCATATTTAATTCGCCCGACGTCTCATACGCCTTCTCCATGATAGGCAGTATGTTTTCCCGTTTCGATATAGGCGGCGGCACGATCGCCGCGCTCTCCTCGGTATTGAAGCCGACCGTTATCGCGGCGCTTATTGCGGGCGCCGCTGCGGCGCCTCCCATCGCATCCGTGATAGACGGCAAGCTTGAGGATAAGCCCAAGCTCCGCTTCGCGCTTCGATACTCCGCGGCGCTCGTATTGCTCGTGCTGTGCCTGTTCTTCATAGCTTCGGGCAATTACAACCCCTCGATCTATACGCAGTTTTAAGGAGGAGGACGATGAAAAAACTCAAGCTTGCATTCATAATGATCGTTCTCGCCGCGCTGCTCGTGCCCTCTGTGCTGATGTTCTGCGGGTATAAGAACGCGAACCGCGAAAACCGTGTGCTGGCAAAGCTCCCAAAGCTTTTTACGGAAGAAGGCTTCAACACACGCTTCGCCGCTCAATTCGATAAATACGTCGATGATAATTACGCCCTGCGCGAATACGTCGTGACCGCGTTCAACGCCGCCGATATAGCCCTTTTGAAGGACGTGAACGGTACGAACGCCGTAATAGGCAAGGATCACAACATTTTTTACGGCGAGACGGTCGAAGATTACCTCGGCATAAACGGTCTTACGGAAGAACAGATAAACACCATAGCGGATTATCTTTCGGATATGCGGAATAAGCTCGAAGAGCGCGGGATGCAATTCGCGTTCATGACGGCTCCCAACAAGGCCACCGTCTATCCCGAGCTCATGCCTTCGTATCTTCGCCCGACGGATGCTCCGCGCAATATCGATCTGCTGCGGGAGGCGCTCATTGCCCGGGGCGTCGATTATATTGATGCAAAAGCGATCCTTCTGGAAGCGAAGCAGCGCCGCTCTGTGTATTACAGGCACGATTCCCATTGGAACAATTACGGCGCTATGCTCGTTTATAACGCCATTGCGGAGCGCTTCGGGCTCGAAGTGCGCGATCCCGATCTGTATGAGACCGTTACCGACAGGATGGGCGATCTTCACAACTTCGTCTATCCTTCGACCGATTATCCGGAGGAACGCATCATCTATCCGAAGCTGCGCAGCTATACCTCCGCCCGCCCGATAAATTTCGACAGGGATAAAACGGTCGAGACGGAATCAGGCGCGAACTCAATAAGCCTCTTGTTCTATCACGATTCGTTCGGCCGCTCGCTGCAGCCCATTTTGAGCGAGGGCGTGGGCAGCCTCTTTATGACGAGCTATTTCCCCTACGATACCTCTTGCATTGACGAAAGATCCCCCGACGCGGTGTTGATAGAGCTTGTTGAAAGAAATCTCGATAAGCTGTATGAGCACGCCGCTTCCCTGGGATTTTGATAAAGGGGCGGAAGCCCCGGTAAAACGATAACCAAAGCCCGCGTCCGGGCTTCAAGGAGGATATGATGAAAAAGACTGTCGGACTGATCCTTGCGCTGATCATGGCGTTCTCGCTTGTGGGCTGCAAGTTCCTCGAGCCCCTGTTCCCCAAGCCCACCGAGCCCGCCAAGACCGAAGACCCTTCCGGCGAGGCGACCGCCGCTCCCACGGAGGCGGCAGCAGAGACCGCAGCTCCCACCGATGAAGCGACTCCCGCGCCCACTGAGGCCGCCGTTTCCGCCGAGGATGAGGCGTTCCTTGCGCTCGATCTCGACTTTTTCAGGGAGCAGGTCACGGCAAGCATCAGCAATTATAACCAGTACATAGTTTCCGATCCCGCCAAATACGGCATCGACCGCGCAGACGTCGATCCCACTTGGGGCGAGCTCACATATGACGCGCATAAGGAAAGCATCGAAAGCGCCCGCGATTATCTTGCAAGGCTCGGCGCGATAGATCCTTCCAAGCTTACCGAAAGGAACGCCAATGCTTACGAGGCGCTTAAATGCTCCCTTGAGCTTGCTGTCGAGCATGAGGACTTCTATTACTATGACGAGCCTCTGGAGCCCTTGAACGGCCTCCACACCATGCTGCCGCTTTCGATCGCGTGCTTCAACATACGCTGCACGGATGACGTTGAAAGCTATCTCCGCCTCGTTGAGGATATTGAAAGGCTCCTGGGTCAGGTAGAAGTGTTTGAGGCGGAAAAGGCCGAACAGGGCCTCTTCATGTGCGAGACGGCTTTGGATCAGGTGGTGGAATCCTGCCGCGGCATAGCGGAAAAGGGCAGCGAGAGCATGCTCATAACCTATTTTGAAGACGTTATAGAAAAGGCCAAAGAGCTTGGCTTTACCGACGCCGAATGTGAGGCGCTCCGCAGCCGCAATACGGACGCCGTCATGAATCACGTCCTGCCCGCATACAGCCGTCTTGCCGATACCCTCGAATCCCACAGGGGGGACTGCACTCCCTTCGTCGGAGCTGTGAAGCGCGGCGAAATGGCCGTTAAGTATTTTGAGCTCAAGGTCAAGGAGGAGGGCGCATCTCTGGACGATCTAGACACCATCTTCGATAAGATCGAGACAATGGGAGCCGATACCTTCTATGAGCTCTCGTTCGCCGTCTATAACGGCCCGGACGATCTTTTCGATAAGTTCGGCGATACCATAACCTTCGGCTCCATAGACGATAACCTCGTTTGGCTGAAGAAGCTGGCGGAGGATTACTATCCCGCAATGCCCGAATACGATCTCAAGTATATCAACGTGCCGGAGGATATAGCCGAGGATTTCAGCCCCGCGGCATATCTTACCGCCTCCTTCGATGATTACAATGATAACCTCATGCTTATCAATCCCACTTCGGAAGGCTCCGACGACGTTTTCACGATAGCGCATGAGGCGATCCCCGGGCACATGTACCAGTACCTTTATACGAGGGATGCGGGCTTCCCGCTCTCCCAGCAGATAGCTGAGCCCACGGGTTATGCCGAGGGCTGGACGGTATTCACGGAGCATTTCGTAGCGGATCACTGCCGCGATCTCGGAAGGGATCTTTGCATCCTCACCAATACCAACAGCACGTTCTGCAACATTTTTATCCCCGCTTACGTCAGCTTCATGGTCAACCGCGAGGGCTGGACGGAGAAGGATACCGCCGATTATCTTTCCGATTTCGGCCTTGAGGAAGCGGCGGACATATTTTATGAGTATGCTGTAACCATGCCCGATTACGCGATGCCCTACGCGGTGGGATATTCGTATTTCCACGAGATCTACGAGAATGCGAACCCCCGCAATGAGGAACAGCATAAGGCGTTCTTCGATAAGTATTTGAGCTTCGGGCCCACTTACATGAACATCCTTCTGGATAAGATGAAATAAAATGAGGCTGATAGGCTATTACAGGGGCGGTCCGCATGATGCGGGCCGCTCCGTTATTGAAGAATACGCCGCGCAGAGAGGCGCCGCGCCGGAGCTTATCGCCTGTGACGGGCCGGATGATTACAGGGCTCTCAGAGGTCTGCAGAACGCGGCGAAGCTCGCGGAGGACGTAACGATCCTTATGCCGTCCTATTCCCACCTCGGTTCGGATAGGTATATGTGCATTGAAAACGAGCTCTTTTTCCGGCGAAACGGCACGCGCCTCGTTTTTGCTGACGGCTCGTTCAGGGATCCGCGGCATGACGCCGTGCTCGTTACCGATCTTTATTTCAAGGGCGATCTGGCAGGCAGACGGGAATACGGCTCGGTAATACCGTATCCCGAAGTGCACGAAAACAGCCTTCAAAAAACGCCGATAGGATATGCGAATTCCGAAAGCGGCATTTCGGAGGATCCCGTTCTCGCTCCCGTGATACGCGCGGTTTTCGAAGCATTTGCAAAGGGTGTGAGCGTAAGCGCCTTGCGCGAGATGGCAAACGCCCTGCTTGATGGCCGCAGAAAGCCGTTTACCAATACGACGGTCTATACGGCGCTCAGAAATTCTCGTTATCTCGGGCTCCGATCCAAGCAGGGGACCGAGACGCCTCCCATCATAAACCTTGCGCAATGGTTCGCCGCAAGGGAACGCGACCCGATCGAGGATAACGATCTGCGCGCAAGGTGTATTCTGCGCGAAAGGCTGATCGGGAGCGGGGGAGAGGCGATCGCGGTTTTCACAGCGGACAAGCTCATAGGCGAGGCGATCCTATGCGCCGCCAAAAGCGCGTCGAATTGCGATACGGAAAGGCTTTTCAAAGAATACGTCCGACCCGAGCTTGAAAGAGCAAAGCAAGCCGAAGAACGCGCCGCGCATGAACTGAGGCTGTCCGAACGCGGCTTCAAGAGGGATATGGCCGCCGTTTCCGAAGGTTCGCGGTCTGAAAAGCTCCAATCAAGGCTCGAACTTCGCGCGGATGAACGCGTTATGCTTGCACGACGTCTTCGCAGGATACGGAGGGAGATAAAGCTTCTGTCCCTTCCCGAAGAACAGGCGGCGGAATTCTTCTCCCGCGCTGCGGCCATGAAGAAGCTCTCTTTCGAGGAGACGGCGTTCATGCTTCCCGCATTCATACGGGGAGTCGATATCCGCAGGGAACACGCTTATATTTATTACGGCGATCTTGAAAGCGGAAAGCTTAAAAGACACACGGTAAAGCTGTGAAGGGAGCCGTAAACGCAAAAAAGCCTGCGCCTTATGAGGCGCAGGCTTTTTGATGCTTATTCCGGGATGTATCCCGATCATTGCCGAACCGGTCTATTATCAGTGTACTTTACCGTGCACATATGCGAACTCACGGCACTGAGTCATGATCGCATAGAGCATCTTTCGGGGTATATCCTCATACTCCGTGCCGCCGTGGCTGTAGGAGTCGCCCCAACTGGGAGAGAATCCGAAATGTCCCGTGGCAGCGGCGGCTGCCGGCGGTACGTTTATAAAACAGTACGGGCCTTCCTTGGATCCGCTTTTGAACTTTCCGAGCTCCTCGTCACAGCAGGTCAGGAAGAACTGGATCACGACCACCGCGTTTTTCAAGGCCTGATGCAGATCTCTGCCTGCGCCAGTGCTGAGCAGTATAGAGGTCATAAGGGAATCCAGAAGGTTCTGACAGGCTGTTAAAAGCGATTTGATCTGGTCGGACCAGTGTGTAACTCCGATGATCACCTGCATATACTTATCCTGGACTCTCATATTGGCGATCCATTCCGTATGGACTTTGAATCTTCCCACGCCATCGTAATAGTTTAAGAATTTGCCGGCGGGCCTTTCCATCACGACCTTGGCGTAAGCATCCATCCTCAGCTTGAAATACTGCTCCTTTACTTTGGGAGATTCGATCTGCTGCTTGTTCTCATTGTAGTACCTCTCCGCGGCTTCGGCTTTGCTTTCGAAGACGTTCCATCCCATTCCGAGCACTTCGTTTACCGAGGCGATTATCTTATCGATGGTATCGTACCACTCGGCTCCGTATTCCTTGCTTTTCATATTGCTTACGACGCGAAGCACTCTGAAAACCTCCTTGAGAGGGATCCGCGTCAGGATATCCACTAAGGGCTTGAAGAAGGCGGTGAGCTTTACCGCGTCATCCATATAGTCGAAGATAAGGTCGTACTGCTTCCTTACCTCGGGAGTTTTCAAAAAGTACCAATCGGGCCTCGCCGCCCTTTTCGACTCATCGCCGCCGGCGTTGGGAAAAGAGCTCGAGTTTTCGGCGATAAAAGAGGATAACCACCCGGACGAGGTCAGGTCCTTATCGCGAAGAGACTCGACCAATCCCTTTGTCGTATCGAAGCCCTTCGCTTCCTTAGCCAGCGTCTGCATAGCGCTGCCGAGCTCGCGGAGCTTGTTGTCAACGCCTGCGAATCCATTTCTTATCGAGCTCTTGTCGATGTCTTCCCAAGACATTGAATTGACTTTTTCTTCAGCCGCCGGAGCCGTATTGTTTACATTGTTCTCCATATCTTTCTCCTTATTCGATCTGTCCGGTTGTTAGAATCTGATCTCATAGTCCCTGACGTACCATCTTCCGCCGTTGGTCCTTATGCAGTTCCTTCTGACAGGGCTTCCGAGCTGCTTGCCGTTCTTATCGAACGATACGGTCTCAACGGAGGCGTATTCGATCTTGTCGCCGTATCTTTCGGCGATCTTCTTCTGATCCTCTTCGGAAAGGAAGAAGGAATCGAGGCCGTTCGAATCGTCGTAGCCCTTCACCACGGTGATCTTGGTGGCGTCGGGGTTGACTATCGCGTGGACGTATTCGCCGTGCAGGCGCTCCTGGTGAAGATCCCAGTGATAGAGCAGCTGTGACTTTTGTATGGGATTCTGGCATCTTTCGGGCTGTATGCAGTCCATGTAAAGATCGTAGTTCTTTTCCTTGATGGCCTGGCGGAATATCTCGACCAGCCTTTCGGGAGTGACGTCCTGCGGCACGGACTTGACCGTGTACCAGCTTTCCTTGATGGCGGGCACCTCGTCCTCATCGACGAAATAGCCGCTCGACTCGCGCTCCTCGGAATAGAACGCTATCACGTGACCGGGCACGTAAAGCGCGACCGGCTCGACTACCGGAGCCATTACGGGAGCGCCAACGGTCTGCTCGCCCGCTTCGGGGACCTCCATGGTGAGGTCGGTTATCACACCGAGAACGGTCCATGCGTCCACCTCCGCCATTGTGGCGTCCACAAGCCTTCTGTAACGCTTGACGGCCTCATAAGGCCCGAGCCATTTCCTCGAATCGATCTTGATAAAGTACATGCCCGTCGAGCGTTTGCCAACGTGGATGAATTCGCCCGTGGCGCCCATGAACTGGTTCATGGGGTACCTTACCTCTTCGAGTATGACGTGCTTGCCGACGTATTCCTCGTAATCGACCTGGGTAAAATCGGGCGCGGGGAATACCCTGTCGATCATTTCCCCGGCATGCTCCGCCTTGGCCTTCTCCCACGCGGCAGCGCTCTTTTCGCAGAAGAGCTTCCTTATGTTCTCCTCATTGACGAGGTACTGGGTCATATCGTCGGTTATGGTGATGAAATTGCCCGTGGAGCCCATAACGCATGCCTTGGCCCTGTTGAAAAGCGCCTGCACGCGGGGATCGTTGGGCGCGAACTCACTCAGTATCTTTATGCGGGAGAGCGCGTCCTCCTTTGAGCGGAACATGCCCGATGCGCCCTGAGCGCGCATTACTTCGTTTTCGAATTCCTTCAGATACATCTCCGCCTGCTGTATGCGCATGGTAAGATTGCTGTCGTTTACGGTGAATATGGTATTATCGACCATTTGTTGATTCTCCTTTCCGAAAGGTGATGCGGGGGTAGAGGGGGGAATAAACAAACGGCATAAGGACCGCAAAGGCCCTTATGCCGATCTATCCGATCACAGATCAAAGTATTTTTCAAACTCCGCGGGATGCGGTATGGAGGTGATCCTCCTTGCTTCGGCGCGCTTGCGGTCGATCCAGATCCTGATGAGCCTCTCGGGGAATACTCCGCCGCGTGTGAGGTAATCGTGATCCTTTTCAAGATCGTCCAGCGCTTCCTCAAGGGTGGTGGGCAGCGCGTCGATCTTGGCCTTTTCCTCCTCGGGCAGATCGAAGAGGTTGAAATCGTAGGGGCCCCAGCCGCAGACGGAGGGATCGATCTTGTTGATAACGCCGTCGATACCCGCCATGAGGATGGCCGCGTAAGCGTAGTAGGGGTTGCAGGTGCCGTCCGGGTTGCGCAGCTCGAAGCGCTTCGCCATGGGGCTCTTCGCGTAAGCGGGGATCCTTATTACGGCGGAGCGGTTCGCGGTGGCGTAGCCTATCGTGACGGGCGCCTCAAAGCCGGGCACAAGGCGCTTGAAGGAATTGGTGGAGGGGTTTGTGATCGCGCAGAGGGACTTCGCGTGCTTCAAAAGGCCGCCCATGAAGTTGTGCGCGAGCTCGGAAAGCTGAGCGTAGCCGTTCTCGTCATAGAAGAGGGGCTTGCCGTCCTTCACAAGGAGCATGTGAACGTGCATACCGTTGCCCGCTTCGCCGAATATGGGCTTGGGCATGAAGGTCGCGGTGCAGCCGTGCTGAACGGCGTCGTTCTTGATTATGTACTTGGTGACCATGGTGTTGTCGGCCATCTTCTCGACATCGGCAAGCTCGACCTCTATCTCAAGCTGACCGGGGCCGCCGACCTCGTGATGATGGTACTTGACCTTTACGCCCCATTCGTCCATCAGCTTGCACATATGGCTGCGCAGGTCGTAATACTTATCCTGAGGAGCGCCGATGTGGTAGCCGCCCTTGTGGGGGATCTGGGTGCCGTCGGTGCCGTTGCCGGTGTTCCAATCGGCCTCGTCGGTGTCTATCTCGCACCTTACGCAGTTGGGGCGGGATTCGAACTGGATCTCATCGAATACGTGGAACTCGAATTCGGGCCCGATTATCATTTCATCGGCAATGCCGCTTTCGCGCATGTAGTTGACGGCGGCGCGGATGACGTTGCGGGGATACTGATCGAAAGGACGGTTCGAGGGGCGGTCGATTATCATGGCGTCGCCGCTCATGG
>JAEEGF011350483.1_pt1 | contig 11703 bp, 9 predicted proteins | sample 9134171 | NCBI WGS metagenome assembly JAEEGF01 (sample SAMN16246542, study PRJNA631951) | gut metagenome | biome: gut microbiome; feature: rumen; material: AP-attached | host: Bos | place: Iran: Karaj | collected 2018-10 | reverse complement strand
TTCCCCATTTTTTACATGCTTTTTCCTGCATCGGCAACTTCGGCCTGATTCTGTGGCGAAGTGGCCCGGATGTCCGTTTTTATCGTCAGCGCACTCAGGCATGACTAGTTTCATGCCGGTGGCTCCCTCAGTCCTGCCGACTTTCCAAAAACAAAAAAAATCGTTAAATCTGATTGTGACGACCAAAATAATGAGTACATTTGCAGGTTAAAACCAGAGAATAATCACTACAACAAGACAATACAAGATGCGTAAATTGTTTTTTCTGCTGCTTCTTGCGGCACTCACAACAATGACCGGCATGGCGTTAAACGTCAATACCTCTGCTGGCCAGTTGGCCCAGTCAGTCGGTAATAACACCGCTGTGACGTCATTGGTGGTAAGAGGAACGATGGATGCCCGTGATTTCCTGTTCATCACCGACTCGATGAACGAGTTGACGTCGCTGGATTTGAGCCAGGCAACCATTGTCCCCTATAGCCAGGGCGTAGCGCTTTATAGCACGGTTACCAATTATTTGGGTAACACGATTCCGCGCACGGCTTTCTTTGGCAAGAAATTGACGTCAGTGATTCTGCCCGCTAATCTCGAGACCATCGGTTATGCGGCCTTTGCGGGCTGTGACCAGTTGCGCAGCATCACTTTGCCGGCGACGGTGAGCATGATTGAGGACTATGCTTTTGCAGGCACTGGCCTGACGAGTGTGGAGATTCCCCAGACGGTGATCTATATGGGTAAGGGCGTGTTCTCGCGTTGCGAGTCACTGCAGAGCGTTACGGTCAATTCCTTCACACTGGGTGATTTCGCCTTCTTGGGCGACATCAGCCTGAACCAGGTAAAGATTGGCAGCAACGTGAACTATATCCTCAGGGGTGCTTTTAACGGCTGTGCTGCTCTCACCACCGTTGACTTGAGTGAAGCCGGCAACCTGGTGCGCATCGATGAGGAGGCCTTCATCAATTCTGGTCTTCAGAGCATCGACGTCTCGGCCTTGAACCTCGGTACAGTCGGCGACTGGGCCTTTGCACAGACCAACTTGTCGTCGCTGCTTCTGTCCGATGGTATGACAGTCCTGGGAGAAGGCGCGTTGGCTTTCAATCCGTCGCTCACCACGGTGACGCTTCCCGGATTGAGCATGACTGAGCCTCCTGCTCACCATGCCCCCAGAATGGCATCGGCTCCTCAACACACGATAGTGAATCTCAGCGATTTCACCTTTGCTGAGGATCGCCAACTCAATGCCGGCAATGTCCTCAGGGAGGGGGTAGCACACATCGGCAATTATGCCTTCTATAATGTCCGCGCCGACATCGACACCATGCGTCTGCCCTCGAGCACTACCTACCTGGGTGATTATGCCATGGCTGGCATGACGGGCATGAAGATCTTGAAGACCAAGGCTGTCGAGGTTCCCGCCCTCGGCCAGAACGTATGGGCTGGTGTGGACCAGCAGTCCGTACCCTTGTTCACTCCCAATGACGAGAGCACCGAACTTTATAAGGCAGCGGACCAGTGGATGAACTTCTTCTTCGGTACGATAGTGGATTTCATTCCTGGTGACGTGAATAATGACGGTCTGGTGGACATCAGCGATGCCACTGCCTTGATTAATTACTTGCTGACGGGTACGGATGATATCAACTTGCTGGCTGCTGACCTGAATAATGACGGCCTGGTGGACATCAGCGATGCCACGGCCCTGATCAATTATCTGTTAACCGGTCAACGCTCCATGTCGCTGCAGCGCATTCGCGCCAGCATTGAATCGCTCTATTCCGGCACGGCCGATCAGTTGGGTATCCTGCCCTTCGCACTTCGTCCCACCGAGACGCGTACCGTGGACGTGGCGCTCACCAATGACGAGCACATCTACACGGCCATGCAGTTCAACGTCATTCTGCCTCAAGGTGTGGAACTCCTTGACATCAATGGTGTGGACCGCGGTAGTAGCCACCGCTTCTTTATCCTCAAGCATGAGGGTCAAGAGAATGTCTATTCTGTCATCGGCATCTCGATGGACATGGCTACATTTGACGGCAACGAGGGCTTAGTGATGCGTCTGACCATTGCCGCTGACGATGAATTCAACACCACTGGTGCCACCGTGATGTTCACCAATGTGATGCTTGTTTCGACCGAGCAGGATGTCTATCACTCGAACGATGCCGTCACCAAGATTAACGATGAGTCTGGTGTCGAGCAGGTGACTGTAGGCAAGCAGGTTGTGAATGTGCGCTACATCAATGTGGCAGGTCTGGAGAGCGAGAATCCCTTCAGCGGTGTGAATATCGTTGTCACCACCTATGACGACGGCACCGTGACCACGACTAAGGTTGTCAAGTAACGCCTCTCGAGACGTACGCTTTATACATGCGCCGCTGCCCTAATGGGTGGCGGCGTGTTTTATGCGCCTCAACAATACACAAGCAAAAAAAATGATTTTTTGTTTGGCATTGTGTTCGGCTTGCACTATGTTCCCTTCGCCTGCGGCTCGGGCAAGATAGGCTGCGCCTCAACAATACACAAGCAAAAAAAATTGATTTTTTGTTTGGCATTGTGTTCGGCTTGCACTATCTTTGCATGTTTAACACTATCGAATTAGATGACATCTATGAAACATATAATCACATTGGCTATTTTCGCAATCTGTGTATTGCAGGCCCAAGGCATCGTTGTCAACAATACCGCTGGCAAGTTATCAGAACGAGTAAGTGACCTGAACGTCACCGATTTGACTGTGACAGGAACGATGAATGCCGAGGACTTTTATTTCATTTCGGGTAACCTGCATGAACTGACCACGCTGGACATCTCCGCAGTGAGTATTGAGCCTTGCTCCAGTTCGCGGCGTCACTATCTGCGGCTTGGTTTTGGCGCGGGTGAGATTCCCGTGTGTGCCTTTGCCGATATGAAGTTGACCAACGTCGTGCTGCCTACAGGAGCGACAGCAATCAATGAGGGCGCTTTTGCGGGCTGTTCACACCTGACGAGTGTCACCTTCCCCACACAACTTGACATCATTGGAGGTTATGCCTTTGCCGGCTGTACCTCGTTGCAGGCTATTACCTTGCCGGCAACCGTGACCGAGGTGGGCGATGGCGCTTTCATGCGTTGCGCATCGCTCGTGAGCCTGAAAGTCCAGTCTCCTGGCCAATTGAAGACCCTGGGCGAGGCCGCGCTGATGGATTGCCCCCAGTTGACTGAAGTTGTTCTCGGTAGCGGGTTGCTCTCAACAGGTGAGCGCCTGTTGGCGGGTAGTGGTGTCGGGACTCTTGACCTCACTGCCAGTTCGCGCTTGTCCACATTGGGCGGCTGGATGATGGTTCAGACTCCTGTAACTTCCGTTAAACTGCCTTCAAGTCTGGAGACAATGGGTGACGGTGCCTTCCTTTATGCGAAGGATATGACCTCCCTCACGTTGGGGAGCAAATTGAAGAACGTGGGCAACTATGCCATGGCAGGCACGGGCCTGACGGGAGACATCGCTTTCGATGGCTTGTCAAGGCTGGGCGATTATGCCTTGTATAATGTTTCGGACTTGTCTCAAGTGTCGTTATCGGCATCAACCGTTTGGCTGGGCGATTCGGCCATGGCCGGTATGACGGGCCTGGAGGCACTTACTTGCCGCGCCACCAAGGTGCCTGAGTTGGGCGAGAACGTCTGGGCTGGCGTTGACCAGCAGTCGATTCCCTTGACGGTTCCCGTGTCATCAGTTGAACTGTACAAGGCCGCTGACCAGTGGAAGGAGTTCTTCTTTGAAGAGCAGCAGACCTGGTTGCGCGGTGACGTGAATAATGACGGTGAGGTGAACATTGCCGACATCAACCTGCTCATCGACATCATCCTGGGCGGTCAAGCCGACGATGCGACGATGCGCCGTGCCGATGTCAACCAGGACAACGAGGTGGGTATTGCCGACATTAACTCTGTGGTGGATATCATCCTCAGTCCGAGCAGTCATACTCCTGCTGTCGTTGATACCGACGACCTGCTGAATCTCGATGACTTGGCTATCCAGCCGGGTGAGGAGCGTACGATAACCATCAGGCTGGAGAATGCCGAAGCCTATAGCGCGCTGCAGTGTGACGTGACTTTGCCTCAAGGCTTGTCGCTCATTGATGGCAGTGTCGCTGTCGGCGCCAGCGCCAAGGGACATACCTCTGAAACCCGCGACATCGATGCCGCCACCACCCGTACGGTGGTTTACTCGATGAGTAAGCGACAGTTTGACGGTGAGGGCAACGCGGTCATCACCATGACCGTGAGAGCCGACGCTACGCTCGCTACAGAGTCCCTGATCACCTTGAGCAACATCGTGCTGGCCGGTGCCGACAACAAGGCCCGCTATGCCGCCGATTATGCTGCCCGTGTAACCAGTTACTCAGGTGTCGAGGATCTGACCGCCAGTGTGGACCGTGTATGGGCCGAGGGCCACAACCTGTGCATTGAGACCCGTCTTAACGGCAATGCCCGCCTGGTGGCCATCAACGGCGAGTCCCGTCAGGTAGTGCTCAGTGAGGGCGTCAACCGCTACATGCTGGAGCCCGGCTTCTATGTAGTCATTGTCAACAACAAGAGTTACAAGATTGTAATCAAGTAAACCATCAACCTGTCATATGGGAAAGAATAAACTCAAGAAATTTGCCGACATGGAACGCATGCAGTGTGTGTTCCAGTTCCCCTTTGCGGTGGTGATGCAGGAGGGCGGCTGCCCGATGCGCGGCAAGTGGAATGAGCAATATTTCAAGAATGGTAATCCCATCGTGCTGGAGTTGGGCTGCGGCAAGGGTGAGTATGCTGTGGGTTTGGCACAGCGCTTCCCCGGCAAGAACTACATTGGTGTGGATATCAAGGGTGCGCGCATGTGGACTGGAGCCAAAATGGCTACCGAGCAAGGGCTGCCTAACGTGGCTTTCCTGCGCACGAGCATCGAGTTGATTGACAAGATGTTTGCTCCCGACGAGGTGTCTGAAATCTGGATCACCTTCCCCGACCCGCAGATGAAGAAGGTCAACAAGCGGCTCACCTCGACGCGCTTCCTGGACAACTACCGTAACATCCTTAAGGACGGCGGAATTGTCCATCTGAAGACTGACAGCCCGTTCCTGTACACCTACACCCACGCCCTCGTCGAGGAGAACCGTCTGCCCGTCGAGGCCGACACCGATGACCTGTATGCCAGCGGCATGGCCGATGACATCCTGGACATCAAGACGCACTACGAGATGCAATGGCTACAGCGCGGACTGACCATCAAGTACATCCGCTTTGCCCTGCCTCATGGTGTGGAACTCACCGAGCCCGACATCGACATCGAGCCCGACACCTACCGCAGTTACAACCGCGGCTACATCCAGATGCCGCAACTCATGCACGACGAGAATAAGGAATAACACGATAATCCATATAATCTATTATCTGAAGAAATGACCATATATCCACAGTTAATCGTAGACGCCCTGAGAACGGTCCGTTATCCTGGCACAGGAAAGGACATCGTTGACATGGGTATGTTGAATGACGATATCCGCATCGACGGAAATCGCGTGAGTTTCTCATTGACCTTTGAAAAACCCACCGACCCGTTCATCAAGAGCGTGGTCAAGGCGGCTGAAGCCGCTATCCTGGCCCATGTGGGCAGTGAAGTAGATATCAAGGGGAACATCGGGGTGAAGCCCCGTCAAGACAACCCCGTGCGCAAAATAGAGAACCCGCTGCCCGGTGTGAAGAACATCATTGCCGTGAGTTCAGGCAAGGGCGGCGTGGGCAAATCGACCGTTGCCTGCAACCTGGCAGTGGCGTTGGCCATGCAGGGCTACCGTGTGGGCCTGTTGGACGCCGACATCTTCGGCCCCTCGATGCCCAAGATGTTCGGGGCCGAGCAAGAGCAACTCTACATGCACGAGGTCGACGGCAAGAACCTGATTATCCCCCTCGAGAAATATGGCGTGAAGATGCTCTCCATCGGCTTCCTCGTCGACAAGGAGAAGGCCGTGCTGTGGCGCGGCGCCATGGCCAGCAACGCCCTCAGGCAACTCATCACCGAGGCCGACTGGGGCGAACTGGACTATTTCCTCATCGATATGCCACCGGGCACCAGCGACATTCATCTGACCCTGGTGCAGACCCTCGCCATCACGGGGGCCATCGTGGTGACCACACCCCAGGAGGTCGCTCTGGCCGACGCCCGCAAGGGCATCAGCATGTTCATGGGCGAGCATGTGGGGGTTCCGGTACTGGGCATCGTCGAGAACATGTCGTGGTTCACGCCCGCCAGCCACCCCGATGAGCAGTACTTCATCTTCGGCAAGGACGGCGGCAAACTGCTCGCCGAGAAACTGGATGTGGAACTGCTGGGCCAGATTCCGCTGGTGGCGGGCATCTGCAAGGGCAGCGACGATGGCATGCCCGTGGTGAGGATGAACGACGTGAGCGGCGTGGCATTCAAGCACCTCGCCACCCGTGTCGTCGAGGCGGTGGACAAGCGCAACGAGACGCTGCCTCCCACCGAGGTCGTGCAAACCCATTAATGACTAAGAATAATCCGTTATATGTATAACCAAAATCTACCGATTATGAAAAAGATTATCGCAATGCTGGCTGTAGCAGCGATGTTGCTCACCAGTTGTGGCTCGGTTCCCATCACGGGCCGCAAACAAATGCTTCTCGTCAGCGATCAGGAGGTGCTGGCTGCAAGTCTTCAGCAGTACGCTAGTTTCATGCAGACGGCCCAAATCTCGACAGAGAAGGCCAAGAGTGCCCAGGTTACCCGTGTGGGACAGCGCATCGCTGCCGCTACTGAGGCCTATCTCTCGGCTAATGGTATGCAGGATGAGTTGCAGAACTACGCATGGGAGTTCAATTTGGTAAGGAGTGATGAGGTGAATGCCTGGTGTATGCCTGGCGGCAAGATTGTTGTTTATGAGGGCATCATGAACCTCGTGAGCAGCGACGATGAACTGGCAGTGGTGATTGGCCACGAGGTGGCCCATGCCGTCGCCAAGCACAGCAACGAGCGTATGAGCCAGCAGGTGCTGGCCGAGTATGGCGCTGCCGCTGTCGGCATCTTCACCAGTGGCAAGAGTGCCGCCACCCAGCAGATTGCACAGCAGGTTTACGGCCTGGGTGCACAGTATGGCGTGATGCAGCCCTTCTCCCGCAAGCATGAGAGCGAGGCCGACAAGATGGGCCTCGTGCTGATGACGATTGCCGGTTATAACCCCGATGTCGCTGTCACCTTCTGGCAGAAGATGGCCGCCACCACAACCCAGGAGCCGCCCGAGTTCATGAGTTCGCACCCGAGCCATGCCACCCGCATCTCCGACATCGTGAAGTGGTTGCCCGAGGTCAAGAAGAAATACGGACGTTCGTAAACCAATAAGAAATCACATGGCTTTTGAGATGGGTCCCTCTTTGAGGGACTCGTCTTAAGTGCCGATGGCGTCAATTAGTGAAATGAGAAGATTCTGGAGTATCGTCTTTGTGTTGATGGCATTGTTGCCTGTGGGGGCATCGGCCCGCACTGTGGCTGACTTTTTCGCTAGTGAGCCCGGCAACATCTTTGCCATGCTCACACGCACCCACCGCCTGGATATGGTTGACTACTTCAACAGCGGTCAGGTGGTGGATGTGCCCAATAATCTGGCGGGAGAGGCACGGCTCGTCGAGTTGGACAGCACCTACCTCAAGGTGCGGACCAGCCCCAGTCGTGTGGTGGAGATGCTGATGAGGAAAGTGGGCAAGGACACGGTCATCACCGTTATCGAGACGGTGGCGACACCGGTGCCCGACAGCCGCCTGACCCAGTGGAACACCCATTGGCAGCAGTACATCAGCGACCGTCTGTTCCCAGCGCCCGGCATCGATGATTTCATTGTCGGTAAGATGCCGCATGATTTGCGGTTGGACCTGCAGGACGCGATGGTCTTCCCGCTCATCCAACTCACATTCAAGGGTGAGAATCACGATACCATCGAGGCCTCGCATGGCTTGGAACAGTTCCTCGCCCCCAGCGAGTACAAGCGTTTTGCCCCTTACCTTAAACCATCACTCAGTTATTGTTTCAAGGGTTTGAAAATCAAGCCTGTCAAGTAACCATGCAAGAACAGTCTCTTTTCACTAGCCAGCCACAGGGCATCACCCTGAGCCGGTTTAATGAACTCATCACCCAGGCCATCAACTCAACACCTGGCCTGCAGAACCAGTGGGTCGTCGCCGAGACGAGCGACCTGCGCGTCGTGCGCGGCCATTGCTATATGGAACTTGTCGAGAAAAACGACGCAGGGACCACTGTGGCCAAACTCAACGCTGTCATCTGGAGCAGCAATTACCCCAGATTGGTTGCTAAATTTATGGCTGCGACGGGCGCAGAACTCAAGACGGGCATGAAGGTGCTGGTCAAGGTGTCGGCCAACTTCCATAGCCAGTTTGGCTTTAAGGCCGTTATCAACGACATCGACCCCAGTTACACTATGGGCGACATGGCGCGGCAGCGACTCGAGATTCTCAAGCGCCTCAAGGCCGACGGCATCATCGACATGAATAAGGAACTGCCCATCACCGCCGTGCCGCAGCGCATTGCCGTCATCTCGGCCGCCGGTGCTGCCGGCTATGGCGACTTCATGAACCAGTTGGCGAACAATCCCTATCGTCTGAAGTTCTACACCTGCCTGTTCGGCGCATCGATGCAGGGAGCGCAGACCGTCCCCACTGTCCTGGCCGCCCTCGACCGCATCAATGAGCACCTTGACCTGTTCGATGCCGTAGTCATCATCCGTGGCGGCGGCGCGACGTCCGAACTCAACTCGTTCGACAACTACGACCTGGCAGCCGCAGTGGCCCAGTTCCCGTTGCCGGTCATTGTCGGTATCGGGCACGACCGCGACGAGACGGTATTGGACTTTGTGGCAGCCATCAGGGTCAAGACACCTACTGCAGCCGCCGAGTGGCTCATCAACCGGGGCACCAATGCCCTGGCCCACCTCGACGAACTGCAGGAAACCGTCGTCACCGCAGTGCGCGACACCGTGGGACATGCCCGGGAACAACTGGCCTATTACACCAGTATGATACCCGCCGCATCGCGCCGCATCATCGATACCAACAGCCTCCGCCTCGACAACTTCACCAAAGCCATTCCGTTGGCAGCCAACAACCTGATTGCTGCCCAGTGCACCCGTCTCGACCGTGCCCTGGAGCGAATGGGCGAGGCCGTCGAGCATGCCCTGCAGCGCGAGCAACAGCGCCTGCAGGCCTTGGGCGACAAGGCGGCCCTGCTTTCGCCAGAGAACACCCTGCAGCGAGGCTACGCCCTCGTGACAGCAGGCGGCAAGTGCGTCACTTCTGGAAGCCAACTGCAGCCAGGCGACCACATCCACGTCCAGTTTGCCGAAGGTTCCACCGATGCCACTGTCAACTAAGAGTTAGAAGTGTGGCAGCCAAAGAATTCGTTAAATTCGCCGACAGAAAAGCGCGCGGATGCCAATAATCAGTATTATCCGCATAATCCGCCGGCAGCAAGAACGCGGATGCCAATAATCAGTTCTATCCGCATAATCCGCCGGCAGCAAGAACGCAGATGCCATCATTAGTATAATTCGTTAAATTCGTAGTTTTTAAGAATATGGAAGAGAACAAAGAAATGACTTACACCGAGGCCGTGACCGAACTCGAGCAGATTGTGCAGAAGATGCAGGATCCCCAGTGCAGCATCGACAACCTGAGCGCCTACACCAAGCGCAGCAAGGAACTCCTCGACATCTGCCGCAAGAAACTCACCGCAGCCGACGAGCAACTCAAGCAGATCCTCGCCACCATCCAACAATGAGGATAATGCTGAGATTGAGACACTTATGTATATCCTGCAGGGCAAAGGTATAATTTACTTAAAACTTAAAACTTAAAACTTAAAACTTTTCAGTACCTTTGCAGCCGAATTCCGCGCCTGTGGCGAAATTGGTAGACGCGCCAGACTTAGGATCTGGTAACTCATGTTGTGTAGGTTCGAGTCCTATCAGGCGCACTATAACTCACTTATAATAAGTGAGTTATATTATTTTAACACCCCTCCACGCTCCCCCATTCAGGCATAATTGCTCACTTGAATTGCCATATTAGCACATATTCCCTGATCCATTACTCTTGTCTCAATGTAGAAACGATTCCATATTATAGATTCTATTTGTAGTATTCTGGGTATAACTCATAGGTTATTGAAACATGTTTACGGGGAACATATTGAATGCGTACACTATATTCCTGATAATAAAAGGTAGTTACTTTACCAGATTTGATTTTACTTAGTGCCTCAGATCTATTAAAGCTTTTTCCGCTCGTAATTAGATCATATAAATGTTCCAATTTAATATCCTTATATTTCAAAGTAGAATACTGCTTATATACTATACCATTATACATAGAAAATATCATATCCGCTGATTCTATCTTATAGCTTCCATCTTTCCGTTTAATCAAATTTGGATACATACATTGTATTAGTTGGAGCGAGCTTTTTAGAAGATTCTCAGGAAGAATGACATGCCTGTGTGGACAAAAGCATAATTCATGCCACTCATTCATTTCAATGACAAGAGAAGAATCATTCAAGATCTCTACAAACTTGGTATAGTATCCCACATAAGAGAACTTAAGGATATCACCTTTTTCAACTTCAATGCTGAAATTGCCATCACCATCGGTCGCTGTGCCGCGGTCGGTGCCGCCGACCATAACGCTCGCACCGATACATTGCAGACTATCTCTTGCATCAATCACCTTACCCGTTATCTTAAACGGTTCGGCACTTACACTAAAGGCGAATAATATAAATATGTATAAAAATAGCTGTCTCATAAAGCGTTCCTCCATATATTTTTGCAAATATACGACTTAATCCCAATAATCGTATTCAAAATACGATAAAATTTAATTTATATGAATATGAAATGCTGTCAACCTCGGGAATGCAGCAAATTCTGGTCTGGTGTATCTGATGCGAGTCTAACAGTTTAAACTGCTCGGTGCCTTGATAGAAGTTGTATCGCAGGGGGGAGCGTACGCTCCCCCTTTTCGCGCCCTTCTGCGCCTTTAGACGCCTTTTCGCGCCTGATAGGTTTTTCACAAACGCCTCTCAATCAGGCGTTGAGAGGCGTTTAAAGGTTTTGGGAGGCGCACCGTTCAGTCCTATCAGGCGCACAGGAATCACATCAAACTGATTATCAGTTTGATGTGACTTTTTACTTGTAAAATATTTTGAGATTTCTACAGGATTTGGCTAAAAAGATTCTGAGATTTATCCGAAAAACTCGCTTTTAATTTGATGATTTGTCTTTTTGTTGTATTTTTGTAGCACAAATTTGTGTACTGTTACAAAAATATTCCATAAAACCGTGCTTTTTGAACGCAAACCATATCTGGAACAACTCATCTCGTCCGAGGGGAATGGGATGATAAAGGTCATTACCGGGATTCGCCGTTGTGGCAAGTCATTTCTGCTGTTTAATATCTACAAGGATAATTTGTTAGAAAGGGGAATACCAGAGGATCACATTATACAAGTAAACCTGGAAGATCGCCGGAATAAGAAACTTCGTGATCCTGATGCCTTGTTGGATTATATTGACAAGCAGATGACCGATAAAGATATGTACTATATCTTGTTGGACGAGATTCAATTTGTCCCCGAGTTTGAAGATGTGCTGAACT
>JAEEGF012092930.1_pt1 | contig 11704 bp, 12 predicted proteins | sample 9134171 | NCBI WGS metagenome assembly JAEEGF01 (sample SAMN16246542, study PRJNA631951) | gut metagenome | biome: gut microbiome; feature: rumen; material: AP-attached | host: Bos | place: Iran: Karaj | collected 2018-10 | reverse complement strand
GACCTTCCGCGCATCTCCACCAAACACGTTTATTTGAACCGGCTGATAATTGATCCGGGTTTAGGCCAACATTCTTTTCAAAGTTCCACTCCTTCATTAATTCTTGGCTATCTTTTAATAAACCGCTCACAGAATCTTTTCTCCTCATCTTTTCTATGGCTATGGCATATTATATCGTTTTTCGCGCATTTTCACAATGCCTTTTATAGGACAGCGAGAAGTTTTCATTCCACAGACCCGCATCCCGCGTCCTGTCAACCGGATCCACTGAACAGCAAAACGCTCCTGGACAGGGAGCATTTTTGATTGGCTGTTCATTCTTTATTGAAGACATGTAACATCTTTCTCTCATATGATATTCGACGGAATAAAGCTGTTTTTTTCGTCAATCGGAAGCGGCACGTCCGTCATGCAGACAATATGGGTAGAATAGGTTATTTTGATACAAATGCACCCGGGGCGAAAACCGGGTGCACTTTTGGATTTTGGGTGCACCCTAAACGAAATCTCATCTAATTCCGTGATTCCGGGTGCTAGATAGTGCAAAATCAGATGCATTTGGCAGTTTGGGTGCACCCGTTACGAAGTCCGGGTGCATTCGGGAATCCGCGAGTGAAACCGCTTCAATCTTAGGCAAATCAAGGTTGCAAAACTAGGCCAACATTGAAATATCATCAAAAGTCCCGTAAAGTGAAAAACGCCGATAATATCAGCGTTTTCCCTTTCTTTACTCCTTGGAAACCTCGGAATTTACCCCACACCCGTGATGCTTCAATCTTGCAATGTTGCGAGTTAATTACAATCCGCCCATCATTCTGATGCTTTTATGTCTTCAACAATAAGTTTCAAAAGTTGAACCCTATAGAAGGCATATCTTGCATGACCTTTTTCGTCAAGAACAGAATTGTTACATGCAAAGCATGATACATCCCAAAAGCAAAGAGCCGGTACCTGAAAAGGTATCGGCTCTTACTGTTCGCTGCATTCCGGTCGCAATCAAAACACAGCTTTCATCAGGAGGGAGTCCCGACAATGAATTACATGGGAATATCACATTCTGCTGCCAGTTCCTTTGCAATACCGTAGAGTTCGTTGTTACATTCGTCGATCCGCATCTGTTCGGCTTTAAGCTCTGCAGAATCTTTTTGCAGATCCGCATTTTGATGCGCAACCTGTTTCGCCGTTCTTGACGGTGCCGGGCCTCCGATCTTATCTCGCGATTCAATGAAATGACGGCAATCCATTGACTGCTTCACATCTTCATCCGTCAAGCCGGTGATGTCGCGTCCTTCGGCATCTGCGATCATCTTTACCATTGCAAGATCCACATCTTTTGGTTTGAGCCCATTGGCGTAGCAATACTTGACGATGTTGCCCAGGATCAAATGCGAGTAACGGAATGCCATTCCCGTCTTTCTTGTTATCACATCCGCCAATTCCACAGATTGTGCAAAATAATCGCCTGCCAGTTCTTCCATTCGATCCTTTTTCAGGATCAAGGTCTTCATGACCGGTTCCATCATATCCAGCACATCCCAGGCATACTGCATCGACTTGTTGCAATACGGCTCTCCGGCATAGCGCATGATCGGGAATCCGCTCGTGCCCCCTACCAAAGTATTCAGCATAGCAATATAGAAGCCGGATACTTCTCCCGCGCGACCGATGGCAACTTCAATCGGGTACGGATTTTTCTTCTGCGGCATAATACTGGAGGTGCCGGCAAACGCTCCGTCCAGTTCCACCAGATTGAACTCGTTTGAGCACCAGATATACAGATCCGTGCAAAACCGGTTCATCGTACTCATCAGCGTGTTGGTTGCACCGGTGATCGCCAGAAGATTGTCATACTGCTGGCCTGCGTCATGATCGTTTTCCATAACGCCTTTGAATCCAAGCAGATCCGCCAGTCTTTCCCTGTTCAGGGGCCAGGCCGTTCCTGCTGTTGCTGCACTGCCCAAAGGCGAAATATTGTGTTGATTGTAGGCAAACAATAAGCGATCATAGCTTCTCTTGAGCGCGCTGGACAAGCTAAGAAGATACTCTGCATATGTCGTCGGCTGCGCGGATTGCATGTGCGTGTAACCAGGCATAAGCGTATCCTTGTTGGCATCCGCAATCTCAATCAGCGTTTTTCGGAAATCCAGCAGCTTGAACAGCAGCTTCCTCAGATTCTCACGTACAGATATCCGGGCAGAAGCGGTATTGTAATCGATACGGCTTCTTCCGATATGCAAACGACCTGCTACATCATGCCCGAGGATGTCCGTCATATAGGACTCATAATTGAAGAACGCCATACCCAGTTTCGGGTCAAAAGGAAACCCGTCCGGACCGAGTTCATCAATTTTGAGACATACCTTGCAAATACCGGCAGCGTCTTCCCTCGAAAGGAGCTTCTCCTCCATCAGCATGATCGCTTGGGCAATATTGCATTTATTATGCCCGTAATACGTTTCCTTCTCCGGGGGAAGAATCGGCGCATACATGTACTTCACGACTTCCGGGGCCTGGGGTTTCCCGTGCCGGGCAATCATCAACTCCTCAAAGCCCTTTGCATTTTCTTTTGTGATACCCTTGGTATCGCTGCTATAGTTTTTCATCTTAACGTCCTTTATTGCCCGTAATATTCTTTGGTCGCATTGTACTCGGAAATAACGCCGTTGGTCACTTCCTCAGCCGTATGATACGCATTTGCCATGCCTAGCTTGGTAACCATTGCCTGGAACCCCGCATCTTCCGTAATGGCTTTAATGAAAGCATTAATTGCATCTACGGTTTCCTGCGGCATGCCCTTCGGTCCTGCCAGAATGTACCACTGATACGCCGTAGAACCGAGGATCTTTGCGATTTCCGGGTAATCTGCATTTGCCGTCCCGCATCCTTCTGCAAGAGGTTCTGCGCCTTCAACCCCCGGGATCTCCATTAAGAAACGAATATCGCCGGATTCACGAAGCGCATTCTGTGCGGAAGCCGCGGAGAAACCGCATTCCACTTCTCCGTTGGCAATTGCAACAGCCAAAGAAGCCGCATCTTCGTAAGACGTTACAGCGAACTGATATCCTGCATCGGCGAGCTGCTGAAACATCAACGCAGTAGGAATGGAGATCGAACCGGCCTTGATTTCACCGGGATGCGCTTTCACATATTCCAGAAAGCCGTTCGTATCCGTTACGCCGATCCGATCAAAGAGTTTTGCATTGCAGCCCCATACCCATCTGACTTCTGCCATGCAGCCGAAGTATTCAACGCCGTTCAGCGGGTCATATTCGACTTCCATTGCAAGGGGCGTACTGGAAAACTGTTTGTTCGTGCAAAGGACCAATGTGTATCCGTCCGGATCCGAATTGCATGCCTGAGCGGTGCCGAGGGTATAGGATGCGCCGGGTACGTTTTCAACCACGATTACCTGTCCGAGATAGTTGCCGGCCATGGAAGCGATCGCACGGGAAAGCGAATCATAGCCGCCGCCCGGTTTTGCGGGTGCAATAATAGTGATCGGTTTGGAGGGATACTTGGCTTCGACTTCCTCTTTGGGCTTTGCCGAAGTGCTGCATGCAACCAACATGCACAACAGGCAAATAGCCAGAATCACAGAGATCGTTTTTTTCATGGTGTTTTCCTTCCTTTTCTTTTTTATTTTGTTTTCCACATAAAGTGAAAATTACATTCGATATCAGAAGCGTACATACAAAAGCTTTGTCAGCAAGAAGTAAACTGCCACCGGCAACAAAACAGAAACCGGAATTGTGACGTAGAGCTTTTTATAGCCGTACAGCCAAGTCAAAGCAAACGTGCATACAATTGCTACCGGAATGAAGTGAATCAGCGGCACCAGAACTGCAAACAGAATCACGATCGCCAGATAGATGGAAGAAGGAATGCCCTCCTCCCGCAATTCCGCCAGTTTTGTCGGCTCCTTTGTTTCGGGCTCCGTCTGATTTTTCAACAGCTGCGACAGTATCAGCGCGACGCCGCATAAAGCGATCAACCCGGAATAGATATAGGGAAGCACGCGCCCGTTCTGCACGATTTCCAGATTGACCATCAGCGGGTTTTTCACCACGCGGATCGTCTTCGGAATGACGATAAGAATATTCAGCAGTCCAAACAGGAGAAAACCCGTACCGATGAAAAAATCTGCTTTCAGTTTCTTAACCGTTTTCATGTGCGGCCTCCTTTTGCGATTTCCGTTTGTTTCGAATGGTTGAAACAATAATCCACACAATGAAAGCTGCCAGAATTGCCAGAATGACTTTACACGCCGTACTGCCCCAGAAAATGCTTAACGATCCCTGCGAAACCGACATCGACTGTCTGAAGTACTGCTCCAGATTTCTGGCAAGAATGAATCCGATTGCCGCAGGCGCAAGCGGTATGTCGCACTTTTTCAGAATATATCCCAAAGCACCCATTGCAATGAAAATGCCCACGTCCATCATCCGGCCGTTGATCGAATAAATACCCGCAAGGCAGATGATCGTGACAATCGGATAAACGATGCTGAGCTTGCTGCGCAATATAAGGGCAATCGGTCTGGACACAAGCAATCCCAATGCAATGTTCAACAGATTTGCAACAATAAAGCCGGCGAAGATGGTATAGATGATACCTGCCTGTTGCGTAACGATACCCGGCCCCGGCGCAATGCCGTGAATCATAAATGCTGCGAGCAAAAGCGCTGCGGCGGCGTCTCCTGGAATTCCAAGCGTAAGCAAAGGAATCAGGTTTGCACCGGATACCGCGCTGTTTGCACTTTCGCAGGCAATGACGCCCGGAACAGCGCCTTCTCCGAACTTCACGCCGCTTTTTGTTTTCCCGCCGTAAGCCAGCTTATTGAACGCGTAGCTCGCGAACGCGGCGGCAGAAGATCCCAACCCGGGAAGGATGCCGAAAACCGTTCCGATAATCGTTCCGCTGAAAAATGCCTTGGTTGATTCTCTGCAGTCTCTTAACGTCAGACCTTCCCCCAAGATCTCCATCGGTTTCTTCGTCTTCCCCGACAAGGATTCCTTTCGGATGGAAGAGACCCCGGCAATGATCTCGGAGAGCGCTAAGAGACCGACCAGAATTGCCGTGGAATCCAGCCCTTCCAGTTTTCCCAGAACGGGGATCACACCCAGACGCGGCAATCCCGTGGTCGAGTCCAACCCAACTGTGCCGAGAAGCAAGCCGAGGCAAATCGAAATAATCCCTTTAAACGGGTTCTTCCCGACAAGCATTGCCGCAAGCGTCAAAGCAAGCAACAAAATCAGAAACTTTTCGGGAGATCCCAGTTTTAAAGCGGCTCTTGCAAGCGTTGCAACTCCGAAAATCAACACGACGTCGGAAAGCAGATCGCCGAGTCCGGAACCGAATATGGATGCGTGCAAAGCTTTTCGGCTTTGCCCCTTCGCTGCAAGCGGAAACCCATCAAAAGCCGTTGCTGCAGCCGAGGCGGTTCCCGGGACGTTGAGCAAAACCGAGGAAAAGCTGCCGCCCATCGTCGCTCCCTTGAAAATCGCCACCAGGAACAGAATGGCATTGGACGCGCTCATATTGTAGGTAAGAGGGAGCGTGATACCCATTACCAACACGGAACCCAATCCGGGGATCGCTCCTGCAATGATCCCCAGCAAGATGCCTGCGCACATCAGAAGCAAGGTGTACACATTGAATACATTGCCGAATCCGATGGCCAGGTTCCGGAAAATATCTCCCAGCACGATGATCCTCCTTTCTTTCGTCAGATTTCTTTTCCGTATTTCTTCAGTTTATCCTCATCAATTTCAATGCCCAGTCCCGGACCGTTCGGAACGACCAGACAGCCGTCCTCATAACGGAAAGGTTCTTTGATGATATCGTCTTTATACCAGTGTGCGGCGACTTTTGTCTGTTCGGGATATCCCTCCACATGCGTCACGGGAAACACCGATGCAAGATCGATATTTTTCGCGCAGCAGGCCATATGCAGGTTTGCCGCATTGCCGATGCCGAATTCCCCGGAACCGTTTACATTGCAGCGGATCTTTGCATTTTCGCAGATGCTGGCTATGATTCTGGAAGGATACAGCCCTCCCGCTTTCGATACATAAATCGAAACATAGTCAGCCGCGCGCAGGCTGACAATATCCAGCGCGTCCGCTACGGTCCAACAGCTTTCGTCTGCGCAGACAGGACACTGCAGCATTTTCGTGATCTGCTGCATCTGCATGATTCCTTCCACCGGCTGCTCAAGGTACTGCAGATTGTACCGGTTCATTTCCGTTCCCCACTTAATTGCTTCTTTGGGAGAAGGATACCCTTGATTGGCGTCAACCAGAATATTGATATCCGGACCCAAGGCTTCCCGGAGCCGTTTCATCAATTCCACGTCACGCGGCAAATCCAGTCCGCCTTTCATTTTAATATTTTTGATTCCCTCGTCGACCGCCTTCTTCGCTTCATCAACCGCTGCTCCCATATCCATCACGACGCCCAAGCTGTGCGCAAGAGGAATCCTGTCGCGGTGCTTACCGCCAAGGAGTTTATAAACAGGCATGCTGATCTTCTTTCCCATAATATCGTACAGCGCGATATCTACGGCAGCTTTGGCATAGTTGTGACCGCGAATCGCCGCGTCCATCTTGTGATGGATCAGATCGATGTCGAACGGATCGCTGCCGACAATCGCGGGAAAAACATTCTCACGGATCACGACGGCGCAGGTGGAAGCCGTTTCCCCGTAATAACGGGAAAAGTCTCCCCCCCATTCTCCCATAGCGGTCGCTTCTCCGTATCCGACGATACCTTCATCGGTAAACACTTTCAGGATAAACCACCCCTGCCCCACATCGGCCGTGCTGGAAGCCCAGGTATGACGTCGGCGAGTCGGTATGCTTACTTCATAACATGCGAAATCCGTAACCTTCATCCGATACTTCTCCTCTTTTATGCCTCGATGACCGGCAGCTTGCTGTAATCGTATTTGCTCTTTGTCCCGGTGATCATCTGATGACCGTCCTTGGTTACAAGGACTTCATTTTCCAATTGATAGCCTCGACAGCCGTCAAGCGTGATGATCGGTTCCACGCAGAGAACCATATTCTCCCGCAGAGGGGTGTTTTTATATGGATTGATGTACGGCTCCTCATGCAGAGAAAGCCCAAGTCCGTGACCGACGAACGCCACGGGATCAAATCCCCATTCGATGAATTGATTGTAAAAGCTGTCATAGATCGTTTTGCTGCCGACGCCGGGGCGGATCTTTGCAATCGCATCATCATGCGAGCGAACGACCTTTTCCCAGATGTTCAAGTGAACGGGATCCGGATCTCCGACAACGGCGGTCCTGCAGCAGTCGCACTGGTAGTTGTTTTTCAATCCGATCAAATCGATCCTGACCAGATCGCCTTTTTTGAGCACGCGGTCTGTCGCCGCGCCATTCAGGATAACGCTTCTTTCCCCCGATGCAACGACGGGGATATTCAGTTTGTCCCCCCCGATCCTGTTGAAGCCGTTCACAAGCATATTCTGCAGTTCCTTTTCCGTCATTCCGGCCTTTGCATTGGCAAATACTCCGTAAATGACGTCTTCAACCTGCGCGCCGAATTCCTGAATACGCCGGAGTTCAAAAGGCAATTTGACCATCCGCATTTCTTCATACAGTTCATCGGCATTCACGATTTCTGCATCGGGAAGCTCTTTCTGCAACATGAAAAGATCCGTTGCCGGAACATAAGAAAGTTCAAACCCGATCCGTTTGTTTTCGACTCCCATCCTTTTCAGCGTTTCGATCGTCAGCATCATCGGCTTCTGCGTAAACTCGTTGTACGCTGTGATTTTATCTCCCGGAATCCAGCCCTGCATACGCATGAGCGGTTCCTCGATGTTCACAATGATGACCTCGGGATCGCAGTCCATCGTAAGAATATGGGCGACTTCTCTCTGCCGTACGGTGATTTGCGTCGGTACGGATGTTCCGGTCAGATACGTGATGTTCTCCGGGGACATTGTTACGAGCGCATCCAATCCGTATTTCTCCATCATTTCCCTCTGCAGCTTGGTAAATTCCTGATACATTCTCCGTCCTCCTTTTAGATAGTTAAAAATTGGTAGGACCACTTTTGCGAATAAAATGTCTGATATTTCGGTTCCGACAATCATTCTGCTGTGTCCTGTTTGGAAATTACGATTCTTTGTGGTCTGTTCCAGCGTTCTCAATACTTGCTCTGGTACTTGCAAAGTGAGCAATATACGCCTGTTTTACTTCATTTACATCCAATGAACCAAAGGCATTGGCAATTCGGTTATGCTCTTCAATGGATTTCCGGACTCGTTTTTCGTTGTCAAACAACACTTTTCTTTCGTCGTAAATGTTTCCGGTCAAACTTACACAGATCTTGAGAAGGATATCGTTCCCTGCCGCTTTCCGGACAATATTGTGGAACGCCAAATCGTGCTGCAGCATATCTTCATTCGACATGGACGTCTTCTGCACTTTCGATATGCAGTCCTTCATCTGCTGGCGAACCGACGGATAAGCTTTTTCCGGGATCAGCTCTATCGCACACAGGTCCAACGCTTCACGGATTGTCAGCATCTGAAAAATCTCATCCTTATGGATGACCAGCCAGGTCGATCCGTCGTCCCCCGGCTCAATGTTTGTTTTTCGGAGATAGGTTCCGCTTCCGTGAATGATTTCAACAACCCCCAATGTTCCCAGGACCTTCATCGCTTCGCGCAGGGAATTCCTGCTGATCCCCAGATTCAACGCCAGTTCCCGTTCAGCCGGAAGGCGATCATTCACTTCAAGCCCATTGCTCGCAATATATTGAAGGATACTCTTTATATGTCGGTTTTCCGCATTGAACAGCCCTGTAATCTCCATTTTCTCCCCATCCCTTTTTTCTTGCTATAGAATGACAGCAAACATATTATAGAGTAATCATTCCCCCGTTTGCAAGAACAATCTTTTTCTCCGGCATCATTCATCGCAGACGGCGGTAACCACGATCTCTACCAGAATCTGTTCTCTTCCCAACCTTGTGATCATCAAGGCGCGTGTAGGCGACGTTTCCGCACAGATCCAATGATCCCATTCCTCATTGAACGCTCCGACATCGCACGAATCGCGAAGATACACATCCGCATGCAGCATCTGTTCTTTCGAGGATCCGTACCGGTTAAGCATGCCCTCAATTTTAGCGAGAACCGCTCTTGCCTGCGTTCCGATGGTCTCTCCGGCGTCGGTTGCCGTAACTCCGGAAAGATATAGTACGCCGTTATGGCGAATCGCTTCATGATAGCGGATCCCTTCTCCGAATCGTTCCACAGTCTCCTCCTCTTAAAACGGGAACCCGTATGTCAGTGGATCTGTCGGATCCACTACAAACTTGTGAAATCCGGTGATATGCGCGCTGCCTGTCAAAGACGGAATCGCGCCCTTATATCCTCCCACTTCCACGGGACGCAGAATTGTCGCGGTAAACTTTCCGCCCGTCAGACTTTCCTGCGAAATGGATTCCCCGACTTTCAGCAGTCCTTTTGCAAAAAGCGCAGCCGCTCTTGCTGAAGTGCCCGTCCCGCATGGTGAACGGTCTACGCCAGGGAGAAAGACGTTTGCGCTTCTTGCGTCCACATCCGTTCTTTCAATCGGCTCGGAATACCAATGGATCTGGGATACCCCCTGTATTTCCGGCAATTCAGGATGCTGAAACCCGATCTCCTCATTCACTTTTTTTTGAATTCGTTCCGACAGTTCCAACAGCTTCGGCAGATTCCCGGGGACAAGCTCCATATGAAATGGTTCGGCCGGAACCAACACAAAGCTTCCCCCTCCATACGCAACGTCCACTTCTACCGAACCATATTCGCCAAAGTTCAACGCTGCGCTTTTATACAGGAAACAGGCAACATTTTCAAACGTAACGCTTTCCACCCGTCCCTCAACGACATGTGCAACCGCGGTAACCAATCCCGCAGGAGTTTCCAGCTTAACTGTTGTATACGGTTCCGTTGCCTTCACCATTCCCGTTTCCACCAACATAGTAGTGACACCGATGGTGCTGTGTCCGCACATCGGGAAATATCCACCGGAATCAATGAAGATAACGCCGTAGTCAGCTTCTTCCATACAGGGTTCCGTGATCACCGCTCCGGACATCACATTGCCGCCGCGAGGTTCGAGCATGGTAAGCGTACGGATCCAATCATAGTTCTTCTCAAAAAATACCTTCTTTTGCGCAACCGTTTCCCCTATCAGTTTCGGAACACCGGCTATGATGCTCCTTGTCGGCTCGCCGAAAGTATGTGTATCCACCGCTTCGATCATTTTTGAGAAGTTCATAGCGCTTACCTCTAATTGGTCGGATGTCTTTGATCGTAATCCATTATTGGTACTACCAATTATGTATATATAATATAAAACAATATAGGATTTGTCAATATTTTTTTTCTTGGAAATAAGCAGTTTTGACAAAAAAGAGCCGGTTTGCGGCTCTCCTTGAAAATGATTCTGTTGCGCAACGCTCGTAGGAGCCACGATACTTGTCCATGGTCAGCCGTTCGTCAAGCCGGCGTACACGGAAGGAACGGAAAAGAGATCAAATATCCCCAGATCTACGAGATCCTGCGGAACGAGAAATATGTGGGCTTCTATGTGTACTCGCTGGAAGGATGCTGTCACCGCAAAGGTCGGGAGGAATCCGAGAATATCATTCGGATCGACGGAGGGATCCCGGCGATCGTGGACAAAAAAATACATATGATGAGATTCAAATAGTCATTTTTGTTGCCGATTTATATTTTCCTCGCGAGTCAACGGCATCTCGCACACGATTACCCCATCTTTCACGCGATTACCCCATCTCGCACACGATTACTTTTGTAAAAATCGTCCCGAAAACGAAAATGAGCACAAAAATCGCACAAAAGAGAGCGTTTTGCCGGAAATGAGCAAAAGGCAATCGTGTGCGAGAAGCCAGAAAACGCCCGTAAACAGGGCGTTTTTTGGATTTGCCGGGTACAAAAAGAAAGACGCTTACTTTGTATCAAAATAAGCGTCTTAATATGGTAGCGGCGAAGGACGTGCTGGAGTATGCAAAGATTCATCTGCCGATCCTGCTCGGAACGCATACTTCCGTCCAGCGAAAGCTGCCCCCGCGCGAAGTACACAGAATCCACTGAAGGAGGTATCAAAATGAACGTCACATATACCACGGTCGGCAGCATCCAGATCCCGAATCTGGTCCTCGATCCCGCGCCCGACGCCCCCATCGGCAAGTACGGCAGGATGCGGAAGCGCTTTCTGGAGCAACGGCACGACGGCACCCTGACCGTCCTCGTCCTCTCCGGCAAACTGACCGAGCATCTTCTGGAGATCGACCGCACGGCAAGGGAGCAGTTCGAAGCCACAGTCCGCCAAATGGCAGCCGCAGAAGGCGTCACCGAAGCGCTGAAAGCCGTAAACCAAATGGAATGGCTCCGCTGCATGAACAACCTCCGCGCTCGCGCAGAAGAGCTCGCCCTCCGCGAGATCATCTGCGGCGAATAACCACAGCCCGCAACGACAAAGGCCGAAGCGCACGTACTTCGGCCTTTGCCGCATTGTTTATTTCTCGATTAGAGAAGCCGATCGGTTTGATCGGCTTTCTATATGATTACTTTCTTTTGAAAGGAAGCATATTTATAATCATCTTTCACGCCGTATCACAATGTCTTTGAAAGGACATCGAGAACTTTTCAT
>JAEEGF012318798.1_pt1 | contig 11705 bp, 10 predicted proteins | sample 9134171 | NCBI WGS metagenome assembly JAEEGF01 (sample SAMN16246542, study PRJNA631951) | gut metagenome | biome: gut microbiome; feature: rumen; material: AP-attached | host: Bos | place: Iran: Karaj | collected 2018-10 | reverse complement strand
AAATCCTTAAAAAACTTTTTGATTTTAAATATGATTCTGCAAAAAAAATTGTTAATTATTTCAAAGAGTATACTTTAGGTATATTAAAAAGTAGTTCATTTAAAAATTCACTTCCTTTACAAGTTATAGAATTAATCCCAACTTATATTCCATTGACAATTACATTAAATTTCACTAACATTTATTATGAAATTTTAGATTCTGAATATTTAATACAAATGCAAAATGAATATAGTACTAATATTAATGAAAAAAGAGAAAATATTATTAAAGAAATAAATAAGTTTAAATTTGAAAGGTCAATTCAAATTGGAAAACTAGGTCAAGGAATGAAAAGTTCTGATTTAGCTTCAGCCATTGTTGAATATAATGTATTAAATGCAACTTTAAGTAAAATTAATAATGATTTTTATTTTGATTTATCAGATTCTAAAAAAGAAAAAGCATATAATTTATTAGCAAATGATAATTTAAAAAATTTGTTGAAAACAATTAAAGTTCGATATAATCAAAGTTATAATGATGTTCAAAGGAATATAAATAATTATGTATATATTAATTTAGATTTATCAAAATTCCGAAATGAAATCAATAAATTAAATACTTTTGATTCTATTAATGACGATTTTAATCAATTTACAATAATTAAAGAAGAATTTGAATCAAAAATTCTTGATTTATTTGAAAATTTAACAATCAATGTAAAAAATAAATATGAAAAACAAACATCTTTAAATAATACTATAAAACCTGTCAATTTAAATTTAAGAAGACTAGATAATGACATTCAAATTGAATCAATACAATCAAAAATTGATCAAATAGAAATTAAATTTTCTAATTTTACAAAAGTTCTTTCAAATCTAGAAAATTTAACAAGTATTTCAAGTAAATTAACCCAAATTAATAATGCAATTACTGTTCAATTAATTTCACTTAATAATACATTAGAAAGCTACTTATCATATGCCAAATTCTATCTTCAAAGAGAATCAACTTTAGCAAATTATGAAAATAATATGACAAAAATATATTTACAAGTTGAACAATCCTTAAATAATTATATAAATTCTCAATCAATAATAATTGAAAAAATTTATGAATCTTTATCATTATATAAATCAATTTTTGATGATGAAATTAAATCAGAATTAATTCAAAAAATTAATAAAATAATTAAAGGTTATTCCAAAGAATTAATAAAACAATATTTAAAAAATTCATATGATAGTAAATCAAAAAATTTTGATGAAAAAAGAATTAAAGAATTAACTAATTTAGGTGGATTAAGTGATGCTTTAGGAAGTACTAGATTATATTATGAGACTACTTTAGAAAAAACTACATTAAACTATGAATATAACTTTGCAACCGACCCTGATAATTATAAAGTTTATTTAAATCTTTCAGCAAAAGCTTCTGCTGATGCTAAAATTACTTATGAAAGTGATTCTATAAGTACTAACGTTGGTGGAACTTTAGGTCAAGGAATGATTGGATTGAATCTTGAAATGGATTTCTTCAATGAAATTGTGAATGCTATATATAAAACTGAATTTAATAATACAACTGTCAAAAAAGAATTAAAAGAAAAGACTACTATGAATTCTTATAAGAAATGCATTGATGCAATTGAATGTTTTAATATGTGTCCTGATATTGTTGATAAATCAACAAAGAAAGAAATACCAGATTCTACTGATTTAGATTATTATAAAAATTCAAGTTTATATATTTTAATTACAAATAATGAAAATAGAACATGTACTTATGCAAATTATATGTTTACCATTACAGATGAATTTTATTCATTTAATTCAAGTTTAAAAAGAACTGTTTAAAAATCATTAAATAAAGGTTTTATTTTTTTTTATTTTTAATTATTTAATATTTAATATTTAATATTTATAATAAAATAATTATAAATTATTATGATTTTAAAAATAAATATGTTATAATAAAATAATTTTTAAATTAAAATAAAAATTTAATAAACTCATCTTTTTAATTATTGATTAAATAATGAATTTTAAAAAAAATACTTATAGAAATATGATGATACAATAAATTCATTCAAACACAATCAAACAGAAATGATAAAATTATGAAAATATTTTTAAATTAAATTAATATATATTTTTAATATTATTATTTTTATTAAAATATAATTATAATAAATAAAATAAATAAAATAAATTAAATTATATAATTTTTATATATTTTATAAAAATATAATTATTATTTATAGATTTTTATTTTAAATACATTATAATTTTTATAAAAATATGAATTACAATTTTAATTATAATTTCCATCAATACAATGAATTATATCAGGAGCAGTTAAAGAATATAATTTTTTTTCATAAGCTAAATTAGAATATTTTCTGCAAAAATAACAAGCTAATACACAGCATTGAATTAAATCTTCTTGTTCTAATTTAATTTTTTCAATTTTACATTTTTTAGACCACATACCACAATAACTATTAATAAATCCTCCTAAAATATCTCCTATTCCTCCAGTTCTTTTTAAGCATCCATTATTATGAACTATATAAATTAATTTTCCATTTGTTATTACATCATATTTTCCTTTTTTTACCAAAATACAATTATTAAATAGATGACATATATTAATTTCATTTATAAATAAATCTTTTAATTCTGGCTTATTTTCTAAATCAATAAAAAATATGCTTTCTTTGTTATTTTTAATTAAATCTTCTATTTTATTATATAATTCTTTATTTCTTTCGATATTAAATTTTTCGCCTAATTCATTACATAATTTAACAAATTCTGTATTATTTGGAGTTAATATTAAATTATTATTAATTTTTAATTCTTTATAATATTTACTATAAAAATAAATTCCATCAGCATCATATATTAAAGGAATAGATTCTAATTCAGTAATTTTATTTGAAAATGTTATAAAAATTTTCCCAAAATCTTCTTCTCTTCCTAAACCAGGTCCAAAAACTATAGAATCCATTGATTTAAACCACCTTATTGATTTTTTTATTAATTCTTCATTTTCGCTGTTATTAAATCCTGGATGAACTATTAATTCAGGTGAATAACATTTAATGGGAATACATGCATCTAAATGACAAAATACATGACTTAAATCACTTCCTGCTTTTAATGCGGTTATTGCACTATAATATGGTGCTCCTGAATATTCTAATGAGCCACCTATTGTAGCAACATTTCCATTTTCACCTTTAATTTTATTTTGATTTAATTTAGGTATAATTTTATTTATTAATTTATTTATTGATTCTTCTTTTAATTTCATTTTTAGAAAATAATTTTTTTTTATAAATGGAAATAATTTTATAAAAATAAATAATTTTTATTATTAATATTAAAAATTAATATCCAAAACAAAAAAATATTATCAATTATTTTATAATTTATTTTTTATAAAATAATTATTGAATTATAATCATATAAAATAATCCTTCTTTTGATAATAAATAAAAATTTTTATTGCTAAATTTAGAAAAAATAATATAAAATTAATATTAATATAAAGATTTAAAATACCATAAAATTTCTTTATTAAAAAAATTAATATTATTAAGTAAAGCTAATCAATGATTTTTTAAATAATCATTTTATTTACTTTTTATTTTAATATAAAAAAACTAAAAACAATTATTTTTATTATTTCTAGAAATAAAAAAATATGATATTAATATTAGACTTGTAAAAAAAGAAATCTTTAAAAAAAAATTAAAAATAAAAAAATATTCTTCAAAAATTCAAAAGATTTATAATCTTTTAAATTCCGAAATAATAATATTGTTTTAGATAAATGAAATCCCATATTATCTTTCCTCTGAAAGTTTTTATCTTTAATAAATCTTTTAGTTAAATAATATTAAAATGTTTATTTATATTAAATTTATTTAATATAGTTTTTATATCACTGATGATTATATAAAAAATTATTCTATTTTCAAAAACCAGCAATAGCTTGATTATTAATTGTAATTCTTGCATCACTTGTTAAACCTATTTCTTTAAAAGTTTGAATTGAGCTCATAGAATAAGTAATTCCATTAAAGATGAATTTAGTATTCTTGTCTGAAATATTAAGCTTACATAGTAAAGTAAAAATTGCATCATTAGCTTGGACTTCAACTACCTTAACATTTCTAGATCCCATTTTACAAGTTAATCTCATTTATATATATGAAATTTATTATTTTATATTAAATATAAATTATAAGTTAGTTTATATATTTTGGAAAAATTAATCAAAATTTTATTTTTTTCATTGTAATTTTTCGAAAATTGTTTAATTTTAAATAACTATTTTAAATATAATAAGTTTATAAACATATTAATTATATTTAAACATTAAAATGAATTCTGATGAAGAACTTTTATATTCAAGGCAAATTGCAGCATATGGTTCAAAAGCAATGGATAAAATTTCTAAATTAAATATTCTACTAATTGGAATAAGAGGATTAGGAATTGAAATTAGTAAAAATATAATTTTAGCAGGCCCAAATAAGATTACTATATTTGATAATAATAAAATTACTATGGAAGACCTTGGTTCAAATTTTTATTTAGAAGAAAAAGATATTGGTCAAAGAAGAGATGAAATAAGTTTGAAAAAACTAAAAGAATTAAATTATAATGTAGAATGTGATATTTTAAAAGATGGAAATTTTTCATATCATATTGATAAATTTGATATAATAATTATCACAGAAATTATGGATATAGAAGAAGTAAAAAGACTAAATAAATTATGTCATGAAAAGAAAAAAGGATTCATTTATGGTCTTGTTTTTGGATTAACCTTTTTTTGTTTTGTAGATTATGGAGAACATGTAATTAAAAATTCTAGTAATTCTGAATCAAGAAAATATTTTATTAAAGATATTAAAAAAGGTAAAAACACTAGTATTACGATAGATAATGAATTTGACAACTTAGAACTTAATGAAGGTGATTATGTTGTATTTAAAGATATTAAAGGAATGAAACAATTATTAGATGGAAAAAAGAGAAAAATTATAAAATCTGAAGGAAATAAATTTGAAATTGAGGAAGATTCAAATAATTACGATAACTATATTCAAGGTGGTATTGCTGAAGAAGTTGTTGATGATATTATTATTCATAATAAAGATTTAGAACAAATATTATATTCACCTGATAATAGAGAAATTATAAATCCTATAAATAAAGAATTAAATTTACATTTGGCTTATCTTTCATTACATGAATACTTTAAAACTTACAACAAATTACCAGAAAATACTATCAATGACATAAATAATGTTTTAAATATAATGAAAAAAATATTTGAAAAAAATGAAGGTAATTGGTGCAAAGATTTAAATATAAAAGAAGAATTTTTGACATATATATTTAAATATTCAACATCTCAAATATCGCCAATATGTAGTTATGCAGGAGGAGTAGTCTCACAAGAAATTATTAAATATATTGGATTATACAATACTATAAATCAATGGTTTAGAGCCGAATTTATGGATATTTTAGATAAAGATATAGAACATAATAAAATAACAAAAGGAACAAGATATGAAGATCAAATTTTAATATTTGGAGATGAAACACAAAAAAAATTAGAAAATTTAAGAATATTTATGATTGGAGCTGGTGCAGTTGGATGTGAATTATTAAAAAATTTTGCTTTAATGGGTGTATGCACAAATCCCAATTCATTATTGACTGTAACAGATCATGATAGAATAGAAAAATCCAATTTAAGTAGACAATTTTTATTCAGAGAAAATGATATCTCAAAATTGAAATCAGAATGTGCTATAATATCAATAAAAGTAATGAATAAAGATATAAAATGTAAATTTATGGAGGAATTAGTCGATAATAAGACAGAAAATATTTTTAATAAAGAATTTTTCGAAAAACAAAAAGCTGTTATTTTAGCAGTAGATAATTTTGAAGCAAGAACATATATATCAGAATTATGTGAAAAATACAATGTACCATATTTCAATTGTGGAACAGATGGACCTTATGCAAACATTGAAGCTTTTATTCCAGGAAAAACAGAAAAAGCATTTTATCCAAAAAGTTATAAAAAAGTTGTCCCACCATGTACTTTAAAAATGTTTCCATCATCAATAAATCATTGTGTTTTATGGTCATTAAATCATTTTGAAAAATATTTTAATAAAAATATTAAAAATATTGAAATTATGCAAAATGATTTAAATAAATTTTATGAGGAAATGAATAGTATATTGGATTTAAGAACACAATTTAATAAAATTAAAAAGATTTTTAAATTTTTAAAAATTGCTAAACAACAAAATTTTAATGACTGTATCAAATATAGCATAAAAAAATATTATAAATTTTATATTCATAATATAAATGAAGTACTAAGTTGTTATCCTCCAGATAAAATTAACAAAGAAACAGGATTAAAATTTTGGACAGGTAATAAAATAATGCCTCATCCTCTAGAATTTGATGTTAATGATAATTTATGTTTCGAATATATTAAAAGTTTATCATGTTTATTAGCAAATTGCCTTAATATTGATTCAAAAGATATTAATATAGATGATTATATTAAAGAATATATTAAAAGTTTTAAGCCAAAAGCACTAAAAAAGAAAACTTTTGAAAATAAGGCATATTACGAAGAAAAATTAAGGAATTAAAAGAAAATATAAATCTATTTATAAAAGAAAATACAAATCTAATTAAATTTAAACCTAGACAATATGAAAAAGACACAATAGATATAAATGAAATTAATTATATATATTTTTCATCAATTTTAAGGGCAAAAAATTATAACATACCACTATTAGATAAAATGAAAATAAAAATCATTGCAGGAAAAATTATGCCTGCATTAATTACTAGCACAGCTTCTATTGCAGGCTTATTAGCTTTACAATTATATGTTTTATGCCAAAATAATAATGTAAAAAATTTTAGAACAGGGGTAATAGATCTATCGGATAATACATTATCTCTTGGAATACCTACATTAAAAGAGGTAAATTAATTATATTTTAAAATTAAACAAAAAAAAATATTAAATTTTTTTATAAAATTATATATTTAATTTTTGATACTAAATTAGTGTTATAATATATATATTAAAATGAAATAAAATTATTATTTTCTCCTTTTATAAAATAATCCTTTAATCAATTTCATTTATTTTATACCATTTTCCTTTTTTTTTAACTAGAGAATAATCTTTTTCTTGATTTTTGATATTAACAGCAAATAATTCATATTTATTTAAACCTGAATCAATATATTTATCTAAATAAATAATATCAGCCAGTTTAATTTTAACTTTATTATTATTTACATTATCTTGCATAGTAAATATAAATATTTCTAGTAATTTAACAATTTTTTGTTCAACTTTTATTGTAAATTCACTTTGGCAATTCCAAAAAGAAGAAGGTTTTAAATGAATTGTTTGAAAATTCTCATAAATTAAATAATGAAAATAATATTTCCTTTTATTTTCATAAATAATATTTTTGAATGAATAATTATCATTTGTTTAGAAATAAATGAAAAAATAGACTTAGTTTTTAGATTCATAATAATCTTTATAATTTTTGATGAATTCATTCAATTCATCATTATTTTTAATAGTTTACATATATTGTATATTGGTGGCATCTATTATTTTATTTAAATAAATTAATTCTTCTTTAATAATATTAATTATTTTAATTGTAAATTTTTAAGAGGATTCTTCTACTTTATATTTGGATTTTACATCATCTACTATTTTATTTAAATCTGCCTCTTTATTATCTGAAATCATATTTATAGCATCTTTTATTAACTTTATTTGAGATTTACCTTTACTTTCATATTCTTTCAATTCATTTTTAAATTCATAAAATAAAGAAATTATTTTAATGCCAGAATCAAGAGCTTTCAAATATTTTTGATTTTTGTCATTGCTTTCTTTTTTTTGATCAAATTTTAGAATTTCTGTTTTAAAATAATCATTTTTTTCTTTAGTCTTTTTAAAACTAATTGTATTAAATAAAGGATAATCTTTCAATGATTTATGATTTGTTTTTCTATAAAATAATCCATAAGAACAATCATAATGAGAAGTATTTTTTATCTTATTTCCATTTCTATCATTAATTTCATACCAAACACCATCTCTTTTTACTTGACATATTTCATGGCCAAAATTAGCAGTTTTTCCATATCTAATATTTATAGCAAATAATTCGTAATTTGTACAATCTACATATAAATTTTTATCTATATACTGTTTAAAATTTATAGGAGAGTCAGGTTTAATTTTAACATTATTTGTTTCACCTTGGTATCTCTCTAAAGTAAAAATTAATATATCAGGCAATTTTATAAATGTTGTGTATTCCTTTAAGGTAATTTCTTTTTTACATCCTGGACAATTCATTGATAAATTATTAGCACCTCCTATATTTGAATTTAATACATGAGAAAAGCTACAATCAGAATAAATCTCATCTAAATATAAATTAAGATCTATAAAATAATTGAATGAATAATTATCAATTCTTGTTTTACAATATTTACATATTCCTTGTGAACAAGATTTAGTTATGCCTGAAAAAATTGATTGAATCTTTGATTCTGGATATATTTTATTAGTATATAAAAATTTTTCATACTCTGATTTTTCTGTACCTGATGGATTGTATTGACTATTTTTTTTAACTGTATCATTTTGATTTAAGCAATCTAAATTCATATTTCTTATCAAAGTTCTAATAAAATTTTGAGAGCAACATTGACTCCCTCGAATAAAATCTGAATTTTGACTGTAAAAATAATCTATAAATTTGTTTGGATTATAAATCTTTTCAGTCAACAGAGAATTAATAGCATCTTTTATATATGGAATAATTCTTTGGTTACTATCAGTATTATATAATTCATATACTAATTCATCACAAGAAGCTAAAATTTGCAATCCAGAATTTAAATAGCAATTGTTTCCTAAATTAATTATACCACATATTTTTGAACTTGAATCTTCGGATTCATTTATATAATTCTTTGAAGGTCCAAATTTTTGTGTTTCTACAATTCTTTTTGTATCCATTGATTTACCATAGCGAGCTCCAGAACTAGAATTGTTATTATACAAGTAGGAATTAAACATTTAATTTGAAAGTTTGTTTATTATTTTATATATATATTTTTAATAAAAACAGATATCATAAATTGATTTTATATAAAAAATAAACTATATTTAAAATAATAATTTTTTAAAACTAATTCATGAGTAGGAATTCAAGAATAGAAGAAGAAAGAGCAGACTTTATTGATTGGAAAAGTTCAATATCATGTTCTGGAGATCCATGTTATGGAGATGAGGTTTGGAATGTTATTATGGATGGACCTAAAGATTCACCTTATATGGGAGGAAAATTTAAAATAAGAATTACTTTTCCTAAAAATTATCCAACAGAAAAACCAATTTTTGAATTTTTGACTCCTATATGTCATATTAATATAGATGGTACACATATTTGTTTGGAATCTTTAAATAATTATCAAGAAAGTTATAGTATAGTTCAAATATTAACTCAAATTTTTATGTTGCTAACAAGTCCAAATGAAAATAGTGCATATGGAAAATATAAAGATTTATATATTAATTCTTATACTGAATATTTAGCAAAAGCAAGAGAAATGACATCAGAATATGCAAAATAAATTAAGATATCAATTTACAATTAAACAATTTAAAATATATCTTAAATACTTTAATAATAAATTTAAGAATTTAAAGCAAAAAAATTTTTAAAAATAAAAAACTAAATTATATTATATATTGAATTATTAAATATTAAAGTTTAAATTATTAATGGGGATTGGGAATTGGGCCAATCCTCAATTATTGTTTACTTTATATAAAATTATTTTTAATATTATTATAATTATTTTTATCATATTATTATTTTTATATTATTAAACAAATTGTTTTTTATTTATTATATTTTTTTATATTTTAAAATGGGGATTGGGAATGGGTCTAATCCCCAATTATAATTAAAAGAATTTTTAATTGTTAATATTTCAATTTTGTATATAAAATAATTTTTACTTTATTCTTAATATTTTTTTGGAAACTATTTTAAAAAATGATTTTGATAAAAGAAAGAAAAGAAATAGAAAGATTATTAAGAGAAGAAAGAGATATGACCTTTACTCGATAGTGTAGATTACCAGAATTTTATTTTTTTGAATACTATTTTTATTTTTTTTTAAATTACAAAATAAATTAAGATATCAATTTACAATTAAACAACTTAAAATATATTATAATTTTAATAATAAAATTAAAGAAAAATTTAAAACAAAAAAATTTTTAAAAATAATAAACTATTTTTTATGACTTAATAAAATTATTTTTTCAAATTTTACAATCTTTTATAGAATAATCCATATGAATAATTATTATAAGATTTAATCTTTTTATCTACTTTTTCATCATTTAATTCAAACCATTTTCCTTGTCGTTTAACTTGACATATTTCATGACCAAAATTTTTCTGTTTTCCAATTCTAATATTAATGGCAATTAATTCATATTTTGTTTCAATAAAAAAAGTATCAACATAATTTCTCATATCAATATATTCATCTGGTATTATTTCTACTTCATTATATTCTCCTTGATACAAATAATATATAAAGATATAAAATCTTTGATTTGATTTTATTCTCTTGAGTATTTATTTGTCATATAAAATAATATAATAGGAAAGTCTTTTTCCAGGTTTTGATTACTAAAATTTGAATACTTTTCATAACATTGAATAACTATTTTTTCATGTAAATATAAGTTATATATTCTTAAAATAAATAAATTCTTTTTGTTGTATCTTTTTGTTTAATTATTTTTCATCAAAACTAAAAAATTTTATTTCAAATTCAGAATTAGAATCAATTTTATTTATTTGAATATTATTTGAATTAGACTGAAATATATTAGTTGAAGTTTCTTTTTTAATTTTTCTTTTAGACATAATTAAATCATTAATTTTTTGTTTTCTTAAATTTAGTGAAAATTGATTTAAAGAATCTTTAAATAATTCATTAGTTATTTTACTAAATATATTTGACTTATTTTTTCTTAAAGTTAAAAAATTATCTTCCATTTATTTAAATTTTTTTTAAATTTAAATATAATTTATATATAAAAAACAAAATATATAAAATTAATATTTTTACCTAATTGTGAACTAATTTTAAAAAAAACAAAAATTCATTGTTTAAAAAAAGAAAAATCTAATCTCCATTTTGTTTCAATTTTAATAATTTTTTTATATTTTTTATTCTTAATAAAATCATAAATATCTTTATCAATACAGTCTGAATAATTAATAATTGTATTACCATCAATAAATTTTTCTTCTACTTTAAAAACAAATTCTGGAATAATTAAATTATTACTTGTATCCTTCTCTAAAACTTTTTTAAAATATTCTTTATCTTTTTCTTTCATTTCCTCATTTATATTGTCAAATGAATAAATTTTAGGATAAAAAATAGTTTTATTAGGAATAAACAATGAAAAATATGAAATATGAATATTATTATTTGAAATTACATTATTTGTACTATTTGTAAGTGAATTCGTAAATAAAGTTTTCTTTTTTTTAATTTCTTCAATTGAACAAT
>JAEEGF010506254.1_pt1 | contig 11705 bp, 8 predicted proteins | sample 9134171 | NCBI WGS metagenome assembly JAEEGF01 (sample SAMN16246542, study PRJNA631951) | gut metagenome | biome: gut microbiome; feature: rumen; material: AP-attached | host: Bos | place: Iran: Karaj | collected 2018-10 | reverse complement strand
GCCTGGCGTCGGATCGCGATCCCTTGCGAGACGGAATAAACCAGTGGTTCGCAGGACTGTCGATTCTTGCCCACACATAGAATTTCAGCTTATGACCGCGCATGGGGCGTGGAACTTTCCATTCGAAGACAGAGGTGAAATGGTCATCATCGTCATCGTCATGGTTCAAACGATACTCAACTGCAGTGTGACCGCCAAACGTCTTGGAACCACCTATCACCTTACCGAGCACCTGATAGGTGCCGTCCTGATAGCTCGTGACATAGGTATAGCCACTCTCATAGCCATTATCAAACAGTTCACTATAATCTTTGCAATGCCATTCCAAGAGGAGCTGTCTCGATCCCCCATCCACTTGCACAAAGATTTTGCCTGACACAATGCCTTCGTTACCACTGCCATCATACTGGGTGGGCAACGAGAACTGAATCTTGTCAATGCCCATGATTGTTGCTTTGTAATTGCTCTCAGTCTGCATGAAGTAATCAGCAGCTGACGCTTGTTGGTGCATCAGAACCCCGGAAAGCACCAAGATAAGTAACAATAGTTTTTGTTTCATAATACCTATAATCAATATTTTAAATTGATGAAACACACTTTTGAGAGTGGGTTATCCATTATCTAACTTGTATTTTTACTGTCTGTTTCAGCTTGCGCTCCTTGTCGGTGACTTTCATCGTGAGCGTTCCGGCATGTTTGGCAGCCTGAACGACAACGACAAGCTGACCGTTGAAGAGTTTCATCGTGGGCTGGGTGAATGGCTCCAATGAGGTGGCGTCACCATTGCAGACACCACGGAAGTTGCCGGCGCCCGATACCTCGAACGCGAGCTGATCCTGTGCGTTGGGAATGAGTGTGCCGTTCTTGTCAACCAACGAGACGGTCACGAAGGCGAGGTCGTTGCCGTCAGCTTGAAGGAGCCTATCCCCAACTCCTTTCGAGAGAAGTGGAGAGCCATCGGTCAGTTGCGTCCATACATCGAGCTTTAGTTGAGCAGGCTTGCTGGCGGTTTTCAGAATCTTTTCACCTGCCTGCTGTCCGTTCTCATCATAGACAACCACCTTCAGTTCACCTGGTTCATACTTCACGTCGTTCCAGCGCAGACGATAGCGGTCCAGACGTGTCTTGGCCTGCTGCTCCCTGCTGGCCGTATTCCATTCGTTCGGTTTCTCGGTCACCTTCTTGATGCGGCCCTGACTCTTACCGTTGAGGAAGAGCTCGGCCTCGGGGTAGTCGGTATAGCAATAGACGGGGGTCACCTCGCCGCGACGCTCCTTGCCCCATGTCCAGTGAGGCAGCAGGTGGATGGTGTGCTGCTCATTGTTCCACTTCGAGCGATACAGATAGTAGCGGTCCTTGGGCAGTCCTGCCAGGTCGCAGATGCCGAAATAGCTTGAGCGCGAGGGCCAGTACTCATCGTAGGGAGTAGGCTCGCCCAGATAGTCGAAGCCCGTCCACACAAACTCGCCGATGACCCACGGCATGTCATCTTGCCAGCGCCAGTCGTCGTCGGGCAGATTCGACCATGAGCAGTACTCCACGTCGTAGCTGGAGCACTGTCCGTCGGCGTTCTTGATGGCATTGGGATCATAGTTCTTGGCCCATGAAGAGAACTGTGAGTTGTCGGTCACCTGCACGGGGAACTTATACACACCGCGCGACGATACCGTTGAAGCCGTTTCGGAACCCAACAGGAAGCCCTGCCACAGCTGACCGAGGTTCTTCTCGTATTTCTGTACGCGGTAGTTGAAGCCCGGCACGTCCATCACCTGCGCAAAACCGGTACTGAGCGCACTCTCGGCGCGATCCATGCCCTGTGTGACGGGGCGCGTGGGGTCGAGCTGATGGCAAAGATCCTGCAGGTGCATGGCTATATCGCGACCGCCCTGCATGCCCTGTTCGGGAATCTCGTTGCCTATGCTCCACATCACGATGGAGGGGTGGTTGCGGTTGGCGCGTACCAGGTTCTCGATGTCGCGGTCGGCCCATGTCTTGAAGAATCGGGCATAGCCGTTCTTACATTTCTTGTAGTTCCACATGTCGAAGCTCTCAGCCATGACCATCATGCCTAAGGAATCGCAGATGTCCATCTGCATCTGGCTCGGCATGTTGTGGGCGGTGCGAATGGCATCGCAGCCCATGTCCTTCAGAATCTTAATCTGACGAATGAGCGCGGCCTTGTTTACTGCAGCTCCGAGCGGACCGAGGTCGTGGTGCAGGCACACGCCCTTGAGCTTGCGTGTCTGACCGTTGAGCTGGAAGCCACCGCCTTTCGAGACGCTGACGGTGCGGATACCCACAGTGAAAGTCTTCTGGTCGACAATCTGTCCGAAGTCATCGAATATTTTCTTTGTCGGGTCGGCCTTACCGTCGAAGACCGTCACGCGCACCTTGTATAGATAGGGTGTTTCGGGTGTCCAGTGCTTGAACTTTCCCCAGAAGCGGCCTATGGCCTTGCCATCCTTGAAGGGGGCGTAGTTCAGCGACAGCGACTTTCCGTCGGGGCCGATGAGTTGCATGTCCACGGGGCGTCCCTTGCCGTCGGCAGTGATGATGGGCACCTCGATGGTGAACTCGTCCATGTCGCCGTTCTTGGGACTCTTTTTCTTGCCCAGCTCGGTCTTGGTGGTGGTGCCCCAGTCGTCGATGCGCGCATCGGCCTGCGTGAGGATGAGCATCACGGGGCGATAGATGCCGGCACCGGGATACCAACGCGAACTCTCCTCAAGATTCTGGAGATGGACCTCCAAGGTGTTCTCGCCGGACTTGATGAACTTTGTGATGTCGATGCGGAAGGCATTGTAGCCGTAGGCCCAGAACCCGGCTTCCTTGCCGTTCACATAGACGGTAGGTTCGGCCATAGCACCGTCGAACAGCAGCTCGGCATGGCCAGTGAAATCTGTCGGAATGGTAAAGGTGCGCTTGTAGTAGCCCTTGCCTATCCAGGGCAGCGCACCGCTGCGCCCGCTTTTCTCGGTGGCCTCTTTCTCTCCGTTCTGTTCGATGGCCACCACTTGCAGGTCCCATTTCTTGTCGAACGGTCCGCTGATGGCCCAGTCGTGGGGCACGCTCACGGTCTGCCATGTCTGCTTGTCCTGTGAAAAACTCCAGTCGTCGCTCAGTGTGATTTCTTGTCGCTGCTGTGCAAGCGCTGCCATAGCTGTCAGCAGGAACAAGGCCAATACATTTGTCTTCATCATCGTTTGTATCTTTTTGTTTTTATGTTTCTTGCAGGCAAAGATAGCAATTTTTCCGCTAAAAAGGGTATTAATTATATTATATTTTTATATTTTACTCATACTTTAAAAAGGTCATAATGGAATGAATAACAAAGCGACCACTTCTTGTTCTTTGTTGCTGAATGTTGACGATCAGGATGTTGAATGGTATGGTGGGTTAGTAAAAGAATATGTTGTTCCTGTAATACTCATAGTTCTGCCAAGACTACGACACTGTCTTGGCAGGACAACATCGTCTTCTAGGCTAGATCGCATCACTGTCTAGGCTAGACAGTAGTGTTGTCATGCCGTGACGGTATCGTTGTCACGCCGTGACAGTGATGTTGAATGCTGAACGGTTGCTTTTTTTTGATTAAAAAACTACTAAACAACTCCTAACTTCTGGCTCTACTCCCGAAAAAATGTTATATTTTCAGCGTTCTTGCTCGTATCAGCCAACTCTTTCGTATCTTTGCAACGTCTTTTAATTCGAATTAAAAATGAAGATAGCTTTAATCGGCTACGGCAAAATGGGCAAGATGATCGAAGAGATAGCCCGCAGCCGTGGTCATGAAATCGTGAGTATTATTGATATTGACAATCAGCAGGACTTTGAAAGCGAGGCATTTGCCTCGGCTGACGTTGCCATCGAGTTTACTAACCCCGCTGTGGCCTACGGCAACTATCTGAAAGCATGGGCGCGAGGCGTGAAGGTGGTATCGGGCTCTACAGGCTGGCTGAAGGAGCATGGCGACGATGTGCGCAAGGCTTGCAGCGAGGACGGCAAGACTCTGTTCTGGGCTTCCAACTTCTCTATCGGCGTGGCCATTTTCTCAGCCGTCAACCGCTACTTAGCTAAGATTATGAACCAGTTCCCGCAGTACGACGTGGAGTTGGAGGAGACCCACCACGTGCATAAGCTCGACCATCCCTCTGGCACGGCCATCACACTGGGCGAGGAGATTGTAGCAGGTCTGGAGCGTAAGGAAGGCTGGGCCGAAGACACCACCGACCCGAAACTTCTTCGTATAGACCACATCCGCCGAGGTGAGGTGCCTGGCATCCACACCATCCGCTATGACTCTGATGCCGACTGCATCACCATCACCCACGATGCCCATTCGCGTCGCGGATTTGCACTGGGTGCCGTACTGGCTGCTGAATATACCAAGGAGCACAGCGGACTTCTCACCATCAGCGATATGTTTAAGTTTTAGTGAATATGAAAACCAATAAGAATAAGCCGAATCCTAAGCTGCAGTGGGCGAAGTTCATTGTTGTGCTGCTGCTCTATCTTCTCTTCCTCGTTTGGGTGAAATCGTGGCTGGGACTGATTGTGGTTCCCTTCATCTTCGATGCCTATATCACCAAGAAAATCAACTGGCAGTGGTGGCGCGAGAAGGAGAACCCCACACGTGCCATCATGTCGTGGGTTGATGCCATCGTTTTTGCCCTTGTGGCCGTCTATTTCATCAACTTGTTCTTTTTCCAGAACTACGTCATTCCCTCCAGCTCATTAGAGAAATCATTGCTCACAGGCGACTACCTCTTCGTGTCGAAAGTGAGCTACGGTCCCCGTATTCCCGAGACACCGCTCACCATGCCCCTCACCCAGCACACTATGCCCGAGGTGTTCGGCATTAAGATGAAGTCGTACATTGAGTGGCCGCACTGGGACTACCGCCGTGTGAGCGGACTGGGTCAGGTGGAACTGAATGATATCGTCGTGTTCAATTATCCTGCAGGCGACACCATCTGCAGCGAGATGCCCTATCAGACTGAGTACTACAGTTTTTGCTACAGCTATGGAGAGAACATCGTGGGCATTCCGCAGCTCGACTCGCTTTCCATTGAGGATCAGCGCGCCTACTATGAGTATGCATATAATATGGGTCGAAAGTTCGTGAGCGATGCCTCGTTCCGTCGCAGCGTATGTCAGAGCAAGGGATGGGAGTATCACGATTTCGGTACTGTGGACACTCGCCCTACTGACCGCCGTGAGAACTACGTGAAGCGCTGCGTGGGTCTGCCCGGACAGACGCTTCAGATCAAGGACCGCGTCATCTATCTGGACGGGAAGGAGAACAAGGCACCCGAAAACGTGCAGTTCTCTTATTTCGTGAAACTGAACAACATCTCGGTCTATGACCTGCTGGGTGATCAGATGGACGACCTGCGTCGCGAGCTGATGATTACCAAGGAGGACGTGACACAGTTGGGCAGCTACGGCTACATGCCCCTCACCAGCTATGCAGCTCAGGAGCTGAAGCGCCGTGGTGTGGCCAGTGAAGTGACGGTGGTGAGCGACAGTTTGTATATGAGTTCAGACGTATATCCGCAGAACGCCAATCTGCACTGGACGCGTGACAACTACGGTCCCATCTGGATTCCGAAGAAAGGCGAGAGCATCACGCTCACACTCGAAAACCTGCCCATCTACGAGCGTTGTATCCGTGCCTATGAGAAGAACGACCTTCAGGTGCGCGACGGAAAAATCTTCATCAACGGTGAGGAGGCCACGAGCTACACCTTCAAACTGGATTACTACTGGATGATGGGTGACAACCGTCACAACTCAGCCGACTCACGCTACTGGGGCTTCGTGCCCGAGGATCACATTGTGGGTAAGCCCATCTTCATCTGGTGGTCGAGCGATCCCGATCGTCATGGCTTCTCCGGCATTCGCTGGAACCGCCTGTTCCGGATGGTCGATAACATCAAGTAACACCCTCTCCCCCGTAAGCTGCAACACCGTTGCAGCCCCCCAAAAAACTATGCGCAAACTCCTGAAACTACTACTCGCCTTGCTCGTTGCCTGTCTGTTGATGGTGGCTTTTCGTTCACTCGTCATCAGCATCTATCTGGTGGATGGCAACGGTCTTGAGCCAGAGTTTCAGGAGGGCGACCGCGTACTGGTGAACCGCTGGAGCTACGGTCTGCGCACGGGTGGCTTAGGACTGTTTCAGTATGGCCGACTGTGCCGGCAGACAGTGTCGCGTGGCGACATCGTGGCCTACGAGAATCCGTTCAGCGGAAGGCATGGCGAAGTGCTTTTCGGCAGTGTGTGTGCTTTGCCGGGCGATACGGTGCGCTATCGCGGACGAACGCTGCTAATACCCAGTCTGGCTGGCTGTGCCGATGCCGACTACTATTGGATTAAGGCCCTCAACGAGCAGAACCCTGTTGACTCGCGCCAACTGGGGTTCATCAGTGAACAGTGCATCATCGGTAGGGTGTTCTGCGTGGCTTATTCGCTGGACCCCGACCAGTCTTTGTTCTTATCGTTGCGCCGTCATCGGTTGTTTGTCAAGAAATGAAAGCCCTTCTTCTCAGCACTTTTTTCGGACCTGTGCAGTGGTATCAGAAACTGAACCGCTCAGAACTGTCCTTTATTGAGAGCGACCCTAACTATTATCTCAAGCAGTCGTATCGCAACCGCTGTCTGATTGCTACCACTAACGGGGTGCAAGCCCTCACCGTGCCTGTGTCGGTAGAGACATCTATGAATGGCAAGACGGTGCGCGTCAGCGACCACGGCAACTGGCGGCATCAGCATTGGCAGGCGCTCACATCGGCCTACGGCGACTCGCCTTTCTTCCAGTATTATGAGGACGACCTGCGCCCCTTCTTCACTGAGCGATGGGAGTTCCTGCTCGACTACAACGAAGCCATTCGTCAACGCATGTGTCAGTTGCTCGACGTGCAGCCCAAGGTCAGTCTGTGCAGTCGTCCTATGATTGAAAAAGAGAAAGAAGAAAACATTGGCGACATCACCGATTTTCGTGAGGTCATCGATGCCAAGCATCCTCTGCCCGATGCCACTTTCCAGCCTCGCCTTTACTATCAGGTGTATGAGCGCAAGCACGGCTTCCTGCCCAACCTGAGCGTGCTCGACCTACTGTTCAACATGGGGCCTGAGAGCATCTTCTACCTATAAAAACGTGAAAAGCGGTCTGCCAAACGTCTGGCAGACCGCTTTTTTTACTTTTTATATCGACCACGAATTAAACGAATATGACGAATTTTTTAAAGATGCAGCCGAATGTCACGAATTGCTACTTACCACTTGTCTTTAGTCGTGATGTCGTCGGCCCAGCGGTGATCCTTCGGGAAGGGTTGTCCGCCCCATGCCTTCACCTGTGTCCAGGGCTCAGCCTTGCAGGTCCAGAAGTCGTGGTCGGCAGGCAAGCCGAGCGGCATGAGTGAGAGCGAGGTCATGTAGAGCGAGCCGTTGTTGGTGTACCAGTCGGCAGTCTCGGGCTGATGTCCGCAGAAGCCGATGGTCAGGAAGCCGGCATCGTTGTAGTTGTTCTGCTGGTCATACATGCGGTGCATCACCTTTGTGAGGGCTGCGCGAACCTGTCCGTTGCTCAGGTCCTTCGGCAACTTCTGATACCAAGCCAGCAGGGCCAGCGGTTGTAGGGCAGCCATGCGATAGGGAGTGGAGCGGCCAATGACGGGGAAAGTGCCTTCGGGCGAAATGAAGCGCTCCAGGATGATGGCAAACTTCTGCGCACGTTTCATGGCGCGGTCGTAGTATTTCTTGTATTCCAGGCGAGTGCCGTTCTGCTTGGCATCGATCATGTTCTTCAGCGTCTCCAGATACATGGCGTGGAACACATACGAGGTGTAGTAGTCGAAGGCAAACACAGGGCCGTCGGCATACCATCCATCGCCCACGTACCACTCCTCGGTCTTGCGGATGGGCATCATCACGCGGAAGTCGTCGTACTCCTTCAGTCCGGCAGCCTTGGCAATGAAGCTCTCGATGGTAGATGAGAAGAGGAACCAGTTGGTGTAAGGCGGCTCATACTTGCGCAGCATCTTGAACTCTTTGATGTAGCGCTCCTTGGTCTGCTGATCCAGCGGCACCCACAGCGCATCGTAGGCACGGATGAACGACTCGGCAATGTAGGCGGCATCCACCAGGTTCTGTCCTGACGCACCCCATACGAGATAGTCGGGCGACTCTGGATCGACAGAGTGCTTATACGAAGCCAGCGCCCACTCGCGCAGTTGCTTGCGCTGCTCCAGTTCCTTGCGGTCGGCATCGGTGGGATTCAGCGGCAGCGTGTCGGGCAGTGCCAGCCACGGTGCTATGCCAGCCATCAGTCGTCCGAAGGTCTCCATATACACCACCTTGCGGTTACGGTTGTCGAACGAGGGCGAGAACTCTGTCTTCATGTTCTTTTGCAGCTCGCCCTTGGCCATGTTCTCCAGTACGGGCTGAGCCATCTTCCATGCCTGTTCCACCCAGTACTCGCGTTCAGTCTGCTGTTTGGCCTGCTTCTTCTTGGCTGCATCGGCTGGAACGGTCACCAGCACGGCCAGCAGCATCACTACACTAAAAATAGCTTTTTTCATGATTGTGGATAGTTTTAGTTGGTTATTATTGGATTACTTTAATAATTCGAGTGCTTTCTTCACGATCTCGCTGTCTTCATAGAAGATGCTGTAGTACTCGCTCATGTCCCACAGGTCGCGGGCGATGAGTGCCTTCAGTTGCAGGCGCAGTGTGGGCAGCGTGCGTTGCAGTTCTTCGTCGTCCTTGGGCTTCACCTTCTGTTTCTCGCCCTCGCGCATCACGTTGTCGATGAGCGACTGAGGCACCTCAAACCGCTCCTTGAAGCGCTGGAACGTGGGGTATTGCTTCAGCAACTGCTTGCGGTTCTTGTCCATATAGCGCAGGTTCTGTGAAACGACGGCATTCTTGGCCACCAGTTCGCGGTGCAGCCGGGTGTAGTGCGTAGTGTCGAGGGGAATGAAGTGGTCGGGCATGATGCCGCCTCCGCCATAGACCAGGCGCTTCTCGTGGAGCGTGTAGAACTTGAGCGAGTCGGCAAAGTGGATGGAGTCCTTGTTGGTGAGCTCGCCGTGCTTCAGCCGGTTCATCACGTCCATGGCATAGTCCTTTTGTTTGCCTTTCACGTAGGGCTTCTGAATGCAGCGGCCCGAGGGAGTGTAGTAGTGGGCGATGGTGAGGCGAATCATGGAGCCGTCGGGCAGGTCGATGGGGCGCTGCACCAGTCCTTTGCCGAAAGTGCGGCGACCAACCACCTGGCCCCGGTCCTGATCCTGAATGGCACCTGTCACAATCTCAGCTGCCGAGGCCGTATATTCATCGACGAGCACCACCACGCGACCGTTGCGGAACATGCCTTGGCTATCGGCTCTATACTCCTGCCGGGGAACACGGCGCCCCTCGGTATAGACAATCAGCTCTCCCTCCTGCAAGAACTCCGAGGCAATGTTTGCTGCAGCTTGCAGATAGCCGCCGCCATTGCCTTGCAGGTCGAGAATCATGTCGCGCATGCCCTTGTCCTGTAGCTGACGCATGGCTTCCATGAACTCATTGTAGGTAGTGGCTCCAAAGTTGCCTATGCGGATGAGGCCCACTGTGGGTGTCATCATATACGCGGCATCAATGCTCTTCACGGGAATCTTGTCGCGCACCACGTTGAAGTGCAGCGTGTCCTTGATGCCCGAGCGCACCACCTTCAGCCGGGCGATGGTGCCCTTTGGTCCGCGCAGACGGCGCATGATCTCTTCGCGGCTCATCTTTACGCCTGCGATGGCAGTATCGGCCACGCCCACAATGCGGTCGCCTGCCATGATGCCGGCCCGTTCCGATGGTCCCTTTGTGATGGTCTGAATCACGATGAGCGTGTCCTCCATCATGTTAAACTGCACACCGATGCCCTCGAATGAACCGTTCAGCGGTTCGTTCATCTGCTTTACCTCCTTCGGATTGCTGTAGCTGCTGTGTGGATCCAGTTTCTCCAGCATGCCGCGAATGCCGTCTTCAATGAGCTTGTTCTCATCCACGCTGTCAACGTAGAGGTTGTTGATAGCCATTTCGGCAATACTCAGTTTGCGCAGGTATTCCTGCGTAGTGTGCTGGGCAAAGGCAGCCACGGAGTTCAGCAGTACAAATGTAGCTATGAATAATCGTTTCATTCTCTTTTCCAGTTAAATACAATATGAGTTGCAAAATTACATTTTTTTTCCTAAAATGGCTCTTAACGTTTCATAAAAATTGGGATTTCCCGTGTTTTCTGAGTGGTGGCGGCTATTTCACGTTATGGTTTAGGTTATATCATCATGCGATTTAGGCTAAATCGCGTGATGATTTAGCCTAAATCGCTTCACCATCTTGCCTAAATGGTGTTGTGAAATAGCCTAAATCGCAAAGAGTGTACATATCAAACAGTTTCTGTTATAAAAATCAGATGCTATTTTTGCGATTTTGTTAAAAAATAGTCTATACTTTGAATTTTCGTAAGGAAGTAGTACCTTTGCCGCTCCAATACTGAAAGATGGTATTAGGGAATAGTACCCCATCTTATTTTTTTATTAGTATTTTAAAGAACATGAAAAAGATTTATTTAAAGGGAATGGCCGTATTTGCACTGATGGTGATGACGGCACTGACAGTTGCCTCATGCGGTGATGACAAGGAAAATTCGGATCCGAATCCGCAGCCCACAAACCCAGTATTAACAGGTATTGAATATAAGTTGAAGTTCACTGTGGATCAGGTGACCCCCGCTGACCTCATGCCTGTGAAGTTGGCTTACTATGATGGCGCCGGTCAGTTGCAGGTGAAGGACGTAACTGCACAAGAGGATAACCTCTCGGTAGTCTATAAAAGCAATTCTGTGCAGCAGGGCTTCGCTATTGTGCGTATGCTGAAGAATGATTCTACTGCTTACAGGCATGAGTCCTACAATGTGAATGTTTATGCCGAAGGTACAAAGACCTATGTTTATGACAACGGTACAAAGAAAGAATTAAAGATGATTCCAAACGCTGGTGCGTCTTCTGTGATTAGTGACGGCACAATAAGCGACATGTCCTTGATGCCTATCATGATTGGCGGTTCTATGCTGAAGGTAGCTATGGGGGATAGCATTATCAACAAATATGTGAAGTTGAACCGTAATTACCTGAACTATCTCGCTTATTTTGCCAACGAGCAAGGTTCCTCAACTAGTATCACCGCTGAGGTGAAACAGAAGTTAGGAATGCAGAATAGGGAACGCAATTAATATGATTATGATATGATAAGAAAAAAGGCTCACGAACGACGTTTGTTCTTGAGCCTTTTCTTATTGTACCTATTTCTTTACGATGACTGTAAAGATACAGTTCATTGTATGTTCTCTTCCTCTTCAGGCCTGTCTTCCTCAATGACAAGGTTGTCGATGATGAAGTTCTGGCGCTCCATGGTGTTCTTGCCCATGTAGTATTCTAAGAGCTTCTGCACCTGGTCGGTCTTGTGCAGGGTGACCTGTTCCAGTCGGATGTCGGGACCTATGAAGCCGGCAAACTCCTCGGGCGAAATCTCGCCCAGGCCTTTGAATCGCGTGATTTCGGGATCGGGTCCTAAGTCGTGGATGGCTTGCAGGCGTTCCTCCTCTGAGTAGCAGTAGCGGGTGACGTAATCGCCCACTCTCTGGGACCCACGAGACCCACCTCCAACCTGGG
>JAEEGF012256579.1_pt1 | contig 11706 bp, 11 predicted proteins | sample 9134171 | NCBI WGS metagenome assembly JAEEGF01 (sample SAMN16246542, study PRJNA631951) | gut metagenome | biome: gut microbiome; feature: rumen; material: AP-attached | host: Bos | place: Iran: Karaj | collected 2018-10 | reverse complement strand
AGGATATTGCCTGCGCGAAGTATCAGAAGTACTACGGCAGTCGGCATGATCAGCGGCAGATCGATGTGCCTGATCTTCTGCATCGTGGATGCTCCGTCCATTGCAGCCGCCTCATAATAGGTGGGGTCAATTGCTGTCAGAGCAGCTAGGTAGATGATCGAATCCCATCCCAGATGCTGCCAGATATCTGTCCACACATATACATGGGGAAAAGCGGAAGTGCTGGCCATTACATTCGGAAAGGTTTTTCCGAACAAACTCCAGATATTGGCGAACAATCCGCTTGAAGGGGACAGGAAGATCAATATGAGGCCGCACATAACCATTGTTGAAATGAAGTGTGGCAGATAGGTGATTACCTGAAATACCTTTTTAAATCTGGGTGCTCTCATCTGGTTGCACATGATAGCCAGCAAGATGGGAAGCGGAAAGCCAACAACTATTCCATAGAGGCTGATCATCAAAGTGTTCTTGATGGTAATGCCAAACTGATAAGAATGAAAGTACTTAACAAAATGATCGAATCCTACAAACTCACTTTTGAATATTCCAAGCCTTGGATTGAAATTCTGAAAAGCCATTATGATTCCACCCAAGGGCAAATATGCAAAGCAGATCAGCAAAATTGTTGATGGCAGTAAAAGCACATACAACGGAATGCTTTTCTTAAATGCCTTAACGTTCATAACTTTTTTCCTCCTCGCAGTTTCATGTTAACAAGGAGACGTTTTTTTAAATAGGATTTTTCTGACTGTCCGTATAGGATAATTCCGACACATGAAATCTACGCAGTTATATTCAAATTGTTCTTTTGCTATAATGTACAAATAAAAAAAGCAGAAGGAAGAGTCAATGTCCGGAAAAACAACAGTCCCCCACTATTCCCTGGGGCGTTACATCAGAATAATGCTGATCACCATAAGCCTTCTGGCAGTGTTTACTGTCGGCACCGGTTTTAATGCCATTTCCAATGTAAGAAAGTCATACCTTCAGACCGCCGACTACACCTTTGGTACCTACACCAAGTCCCTCAGTGCTGCCCAGGACATGGCTCTCCACCAGCTAAACGCCTCTGTAACCGACGATACACTGATGAATTACATAATTGAGCCCGAGACTTTCCGTGACAAAACCTATGCATTGGAGCTCCTGCGCTCCCGCTTCGCGGACAACAACTATTACACAGGCAACAACGCCCTGTACATTCTCTATACCGACAAGGACCGGCATTTCTACAACCTCTCCCAACTCAACGGAACCTACGATGAATATCTTCTCAAGTGTGAATACATAAATAATCTCTACAGCTCCGATCAGACCACCCACAGAAACGGCTCTTTTAAAACCATACGCCTCGATGGCGTTCCCATCCTGGTGTACAGAATAAGCTACAAGGACAGGACTCTTGCAATGTTTGTCCAGGCGGAGGATCTCTTTTCCCCTCTTACTGATATTCCCTACGGAAAAAGAGGCGGACTTGTTATCAGCGACGATACCGGAGATCCCTTCTATACTCTGGGAAGCGCCACCCACGATGACACCTTTATCTCGTCCCACAAGCTAAACACCGCAGGTTTTCCTTTCTCCGCCACCATGTATATGGACGAGCTGGATCTCTTTTCCGTCATATTGTTGCAGCAGTTTATCATCGTCTTTGTGATCCCGGTCCTGATAGTGATAACGGCTATTCTCCTCTTCCGCATGTATCAAAAAATAATACGGCCCATCCGTGATTTTTCAGAGAAGCTGACCCTCATCGGAACCATAGATGAGGACACCATCGGCATGATCGAGAACGCCCACATCGATGAGCTGACTTCCACCGGTAACCAGTTCAGAAACCTCTACGAGGAGCTTAAAAAGCTGAAAATAGAGATCTATGAAAAAGAGCTTGCGCAAAACCGCATGGAGATCATCTTCCTGCGCCAGCAGATAAGACCCCACTTCTATCTCAACTGCCTGACCACCATAGGCTCCATGACAAGACTCGGGAAATACACCGAGGTTCAGGATATGATCCTGTTTACCTCCAGATACCTGCGCTACCTGTTCCAGACAGACAAAGATTTCCTGGATATCAAACAGGAGCTTGAGCATGTGGATGCATATATGGACATTCAGTCCCTGAGATATCAGGGCGCATTCTCCTACAAGGTAAACCTTCCAAAGGAGCTTGAACGGGTGCTGATCCCGCCGCTGGTGCTGATCACCTTTGCAGAAAACTGCATAAAGCACAACGACATCCAGTCCATGAATCTGGAAATTGAGATAAACGTGGAAAGAAAGGAAAACGGAATCTCCATAACAATCGCGGATAACGGCTCGGGATTTACAGAGGAATATCTGGAGACCTTCTCTCAGGGCGTAAACTCCCCCGCCTACAATACTTTCAACTCCGTCACAAAGCACGTGGGAATCAGAAATTGCATCAACAGACTTGACCTTCTCTATCAGGGAAAAGCCATGGTCAAGTTATCAAATAAAGAAACGAAGGGTGCAGTGGTAGAGATCCTGCTGCCCCTTGAAGATGAGGAAGAAGATAATGAAGATATTGATAGTTGACGACGACAGATATATACTGGAGGACCTTTTGGGAACCGTGGACTGGGACGGGCTTGGCTTTGAGCCGCCCCTGACGGCCCAGAGCGTCAACGAGGCCCTGAGGATTTTTAACCGGGAAGAAATAGACATCCTTCTTACTGACATAGATATGCCCGGCTCCACAGGCCTTGACCTTCTCAGAACCTTGAGAGATCGCGGCTCCAAAGTCACCGCCATATTCCTGACCAACTATGCGGAATTTAACTATGCAAGGGAAGCCCTTAAGCTGGACAGCCTCCAGTACCTCCTTAAGCCCGTGGACTATGAAGAGCTTCAGGAGATCCTGAGGGACGCCATTGAGATCAGAAGAGCCAAGGCCAGAGAGAACGGCCTTTTGTCAGACCTACTAATATACAGAAATTCTTCCGAAAAGCCCGAGATTGATGCACAGATCCTGGATCTGTACCTTTTGAAAAATGAATACGATAAATTCATCTCCTATATCAAGGACTTTATGGACAAGCTCGCTTCTGAGAACAGCCTGGACAGAGTAGCTCTGGTATCCCTTAACGTAGACGTATCAAAATCTGTCTATGACAGGCTTAAAAACAGCGACCAGGAGCCCGGAAAGATCTTTTTCTCTGAGGAATACCACAACCTGGCAGATGCTGCTTCCACTTCCGGAGAGGCCTTCATGGCTTACCTGCACTACCTCATCAAAAAGACCAAAGAGGCCCTGTCAGAATCCGCCGAAATGGGCATCCCTGCAGTTATCAAGCAGTACATCGACAAGAATTTTACCCGCCCAATCTCCCGCAATATCCTCTCCGACGTGTTCTATCTTGATCCCGACTACGGCTCCAGGATATTCAAAAAAGAATTCGGCGTCACCTTCAGCGGCTACATCCAGCAAAAGCGCCTCGACCTGGCCAAATCCATGCTTGAAGAAACCGACCTCCCCGTAAGTGCCATCTCCGAGAAGGTCGGCTACGACGATTACTCCTACTTCACCCGTGTCTTCCGCAAAACCGTCGGCATGACCCCCGTGGAGTACCGCAACAAAAAATGACCCCAGGGGACGGGGTTAACGGGTCATAAAAAAATGGCCCCAGGGGACGGGGTTAACGGTCCATAAAAAGCCATGGGAAAATTCCCATGGCTTTCTATGTTTTAACCTGAAAGTTTTAACCTGATCTTGCCTGTTTTCGTTCTCTCTTATCTTCGTACATGAGCTTATCAGCTCTCTGTGAAACCTCCAGAACCGTAGCATCTTTTTCCGGATCATATCTCGTAAAGCCCTTAGATATGCACACATGCTCCCAGGGCTCTGCGGCTGCGGCGTTGATCCTGTCGACAGTCTTATCGAACTGCTCAATAAGGGCATTCATATTGAGATAATCATCATGCAACAGGATTACGGCGAATTCATCTCCGCCCACTCTGAACACCGGGCTATGCTTGAAGTCTTCACTTATGGTATTGCAAGCCGCATTGATATAGGCATCACCCTTGTCGTGCCCATAAATGTCATTGATCTTTTTAAGGTTGTCGCAGTCAAAGGCTCCGATTGCAAACTCCGGCTTCTCGGATCCGGTATCTATCTGCTCCTGCAGCTCGTTTACCATCTTCTCGAAGGCGCCCTTATTCTTAACATGTGTGAGGGCATCCACAAACACCTGCTCATTCAGGTCGCTGATGTGGGCCTCCATGTTGTCCGATAGCTTTTTAAATGATCTGGTGAGCCTTCCGAGCTCATCGTCCTCGTCATAGGTTAGTTCCGCGTCGTAGTTTCCTTTTTCTACCCTCTCTGCAGCCTCCGTCAGCTGGTCAAGAGGCTTGGTTATGCGCACGGTGTAGAACATCAAAAACAGGCTGGAAATGATAAGCACCAAAACCGACCCCAGGGAAATGTTCAGAATAAGTCCCTGCCATTCACCCTTGGTCTCCGAATCGGGAACAGTGACCACAAGACGCATGCCGTTACTTAAGGGTAGCCACACTGCTTCTTTTCTCTCACCGTTATAATCATACCTGACAAAAGAGCTGTCTCCGGCCATACTGAACGGGATCTCAGACTCTGCGTCTGAAGAAGTATCCGTCACATCTACGCGTGGGTGGTAAAAGAGCTTACCGCCAGTGCCGGCAAGGAACGCGTAGCCGTTATCGTAGAACTGTATGCTGTCGACTTCCTCAGCCATTGTGGAGTAATCAACTTCTATTCCCACAACGCCGATAAACTTGCCCTGATAATAAACCGGGGCATCGTAGGAAATAACGCGCACATCAAGATTGTCGGTGATATAAGGCGGAAGCCAGATGGATTTTCCTTCATGCTTGGGGACAGTGAACCACACCAGCTTGGAGGTATCGTTCACATCATAGAGAGTAATGTCGGTAACTTCATGCTCTTCAAAGCCGTCACCGTTCAGGTTGATGTACCAGAAGCCTTTTTCCTTGGTGGAAATGGAGGGATCGATACGGTAATAGTAGGTAAGAACTCCTTTGGTCCTGGATGCCATCATGCCAAAGTAATCTCTGGCCCGCTTCATATGCGCGCCCAGCTGCTCATCGCTGACGCCCTCCAGGTCCTCCTCCACAAAGGATGCAACCCTTTCCACAGAGTTCTGAACGCTGTCAAAGTAGTAATCAAGGCTCTGTTTGCCGTTCTTGCACAGCATAAGAAGAAGCTGGTCTGTCTTCCTGCTCTCAGTCCTGCGGATAAATATGGCACTGAGCAGCGTGGTAAACAAAAGAGCCAGGAATATAACGCATAGCATTGTAACAGTAATTCTTGTTCTCAACGAACGCATTGATCATTCTTCCGGGATGCAGCCGGCAAAAAATAGCCTGATCCGTATAAATACCTAGACTAATTGTACATCATATGTACGGTTTTGCGTTCATTTTAGAAAAATATAACATTTTTAAGGTTCAGTTCATTTCTTAAGGAATCTTAAGATTCTTCATAAAATCTTAAAGACTTTTCCCTTAAGTATCTGCTATGATAATCACCGTGCCTTTTAGGACACGTACGATCATCAACGCATTTCGATGCATCTCGCCGCACCTGCGGTATCAATCAGCGCTTCGCTGAAAAAACCATATACTATTGAGAGAAAGAAGGAACCAAATGAATCAAAAGAAAAATCTAACCAATTGCTTTTCAGGCATCCGTTCAAAGGATGATATCCTAGATGAAATCGAAGGCAGCGCTGAACTCAGCCGTCTCTTTAACAGTTGGAATGAAGAAGATCAGAATGTGTTTCTGGATTTATGCACCGGCATGAGGGGCTTTAAGATCCTTTACGATGCATATTTTAAGGAAGTATTCAATCCGGAGTATACTCCGGAAAGGCTCTCAAGCTTATTAAGCGTTCTTCTTGAACGCAAAGTCACTGTCAAGCAGGTTCTCCCCAATGATTCCACAAGAATCGGAGACGAAACCTCTCTCATCATCACAGACATTGTTGTAGAGTTGGAGGATAAATCTCTGGCCAACGTTGAAGTTCAAAAAATCGGTTATAGATTCTCAGGCGAAAGAGCCTCCTGCTACTCTGCCGACTTGCTGCTACGTCAGTACAAACGCCTTAAGGATGAAAACAAGAAAAACTTCAGCTACAAGGATATTGCTCCGGTCTACACAATCGTATTTTTTGAAAACAGTCCTGCTGAGTTCAAGGACTTCTGCAATACCAATATCCATAGATTTTCTGAGGTATCCGACTCAGGAGCCAGGCTAAATATGCTACAAAACTTCGTCTTCATTCCGATTGATTTATTCCTAAATAAGCTCCATAATGAAGGTATAACTAATGAACTTGATGCGTGGCTGACGTTTTTGGGGAATGACGAACCGGAATACATCATCAAGCTCATCGATAAGTATCCATACTTTAAAGATCTCTATCAGGATCTTTACAATATGTGCCAAAATGTGGAGAAGGTGGTAAATATGTTCTCAGAAGAATTACAGATCCTCGATCGGAATACAGTTAAATACATGATTGATGAGTATCAGGAACAGTTGGACGATACAAAAAGGCAGCTTGACGATGCTAAAGAACAGCTGGATGATACAAAAGAACAGCTTGATGATACAAAAGAACAGCTGAATGATGCTAAAGAACAGCTGGATGATGCTAAAGAACAGCTGGATGATGCTAAAGAACAGCTGGATGATGCTAAAGAACAGCTGGATGATGCTAAAGAACAGCTTGTCGCCAAGGATGCCACAATTGCTGAGCTTCAAGCCAGGCTTAGGCAATATGAAAAGTAAGCAAAGCTAATAATACGCGTAACCACTATAGGTTGCGCGTATTTTTTTGCTCTGTATCAGCCTAATTCAACAGACTCGCGCTTTTCTCAAAATATCTTCACCATACATATTTCGTCGCGGTAACTGCCGTCATCATATTTAAGAGACCTGACTACCCTGCCGATTTCCTTAAATCCCATTTTCTCATAAAGATGTTTGGCGCGGGCATTGCCATCAACCACTTCAAGCTCAACCTGTTCGTAGCCCATATCTTTGGCAAGTGACAGGGCATATTCCATCATTGCTGTGCCAAGGCCCGCATCACAGTACTGCTGCTTCAGTGCGATGGCAAAGCCGCATCTGTGACGCACTCTTCTAAGATCACCTCGTGATATAATGCCGCAATTTCCTGCAACCGTGCCGTCAGCTTCAGCAACCATCATGATCTCTCCGGGAGCGTTACGCTTTTTCTCAAGGATATCCTCCTCTGCTTCGATAGTATAGGTGACTTCATCCGCGTTTCTCAGCAAAAATATTGTTTCGCCGGATACAATGCGCAGATACTCGATCATGTCTGCTGCATCCTCACGGCTTACAGAACGCAATGTGCATTCCCTGCCGTCTTTTAAAGTTACTTTTTTCTCCTCAAATACCATGATGCTCCTCCTGACTATAATGTTATTTCACACTATCAGTGGTAACACTTTTTCCTCGATGAATTCCACCCTGTCAAATATCCTGGGTTTAAATGTTCCTGTTATACCTACAGAAACATTATGCTCCTTATTTACATAGATAATGTTTCCGCTGTCTCCTATTGCAGCATATACCTCTTTTGCCTCATAAGGCTTATACCACAAGTATCCGTATTCCATAGAGCCAAATCTCTCACCCAGCTTCAATCGCGGCGTGAGCATCTGTGTGATCCACTCTGCTGATACAATTTGTTTTCCGCCGTATTGTCCTTCGTTTAAGACCATAGCTCCTATCCTGGCCAGGTCTCTTCCAGATCCACACAGTCCCCAACCGGCTGTAACAGTACCCTGAGGATCCGAATACCACTCATTTTTCCGTGGCCCTTTATTCATGAAGAAATCAAACTGATCCTCTTTGCTGCTATCTCCATGTATGGCGTGCTCAGGTATTCCTAATGGGATGAACAAATTCCTGTTAGCAAAATCAATACACTTTTCACCCGTTGCTCTTTCAATAATACCGGCAAGTATCTGCATTCCAAGAGTCGCATATCTGAACTCTCCTGTAATACCGTTTCGTCCCCCAAGGAAATCAAGAGCTGCTTTAGTCCAATCATCTGAAGTACATACTTTCTTCCATGGTTCTGACTTACCTTTATAAGGAGCGGTCATAGTAAGGAGATGCCTTATCGTGACATCAAATATTGTTTTCTCTCCTCGCTTGACCTGATAATCCGGAAAAAAAGTCATCACCTTCTCGTCAATACTCTTAATAGCTCCCTTATCCACCGCAATACCCGCAAGTACTGCCATGACACCCTTGGTCACAGAATTGACGTTCACAGGATCCTCCGGCTTAAAACCTCTCCAGCTATCCTCATACTCTACTTCTCCGCCCTTTATTGCACATATCTGGCAGATATTGCTCTCATTTCCTTTACTCTCGGAAATGTATAGATGAAATTTCTCTGTATTCATTTTTAGCCCTCTCCTAGGTCAATTTGGACGTCCTAAGAAAAGGCTAATCTAATTAAAAATTCTTTTCAAGAAAAATCTTAAGTTGTTATGTTACATAAAAAGAAACAGTGCCACAACCTGAAGTTGATTATCTAAAAAACTGTGGAACTATAAAAACAAAATAAGCAATGAAAATGCAAAAAAAAGCAACGAAAGTACAAAAACAAAAATATATCCAATAAAAGGCTTAAACCACCTATTATGCATGCATAATACATTCCATTTAGCCACACCTTGCGGATAATTGTAAGTCCATGGATATTCATCAATATAAGTAATATCAATTTCTTGCCCTAAATAATTATAACGAACAGCATTCCACTTCTTTTCACGCATATTCTTGATAGAATTAAGCGTCATAGTCTTTATAACTTTGCCCTTTTCATTACGAAATTTTACAATTGGGTATGCCCATACTCTTCTGGGGCATAAAAAAACTGCTTTGTGATTACGATATACAGCCTCATGAAAATCAACGATTGTTGCTGTACATGTAGCACCACGTAATTTCAGTTTTATAATCCTATATAATTGACGACATGAGGCAAACGCGCAAGCACAACCTGTTATTAAAACTATAAATCCATATAATAATTTCATTCCTACAAATCCCGATTTGCTTAATACAAAAATACTAACCGTTTAAACAATAAAGTATTCTCCATGGCGTTAAATATGGATTTCATTCTACTCGCTCTCCGGTGCTGCTATCGATGAAATATTTTCCATTTTCATCACAGCAAAACTCCAAGTCAGTACCAACCGGCATACCATAAACAGCCAATACAGCAGGTTCAATCTCAACTAATCTGTCAAAATCGACAACCACATTGTTTTCAGGAACATTGATGTATTCCTCAGTATCAGTATCTCCGATAGCTCTCCATCCGTTATCTGCCGGATTCACACCCTCTTCTCTGAACATCCACTTCAATTTAGAAGATCCTTCATACAAAGACTTTGTTATGATGCATCCGCCCAGATTATGCGTATTAAGTGGTTCCTGGTTTTTCTTAAATTTATCAAATAATCTCATAGCTATTCACCTCCATGAAAATGGTACTATTCCGGCTTCTTTATCTCTCAAATATATATGCTTTAAAATCTACTCCGATAGCAATGTCGTCATTCCCCTTAAGGCCTTTATAGGGCATTCCACTCAAGTCAGGAGGGACGGTTAGTCATTTAATTCATCGCATATCTGTATTGCCTTTTCATAAGCGCTTCTAAGCTCACTAGATGACATGACTCCGGTGATATCCTCATAGCTATCTTTCCTGTTTCCAAGGGGGTCTTTAAACTGGCTACCAGAAAACATACTGTCAGTAAAATCTGTTCCACAGAAAAAAGAAATATATCCCCGGTCGCTCTTCATGGCTACGTCAACCTTTTTGGAGCTTCTCTTTGTAGCCGTAATAACCGCCTCAGAGTCACCATCCATTCCGGGCTCAATAGTTACTTCATATTTTGTAAACTTAAGCTTAAACAATCCCTTCTTGTAATAAAACTTTGTATTTCCATCTTCAACCACATACTCATTTACACCTGAAGATTCTAATGAATATCCCAGATCTTTTGCTTTATCAGCGTATTTATCACTTACGTTTCCACATCCTCCAATTACAGCACTTATCATAATAAGCACCGCTAAAACAATATAAGATTTTTTCATACTTTCCTCCGTTTAATGAATTATCATCCATCTCCTTCTTGAGCTTCTTCATACCTTTTTCAGGATCTCCATTTCCATAGATTGTCAAAAACTCAAAACTTCAACACCATATAAATGTCATCACTGTACGAACCATCGTCATATTTATTAGCGTTTGGCATCCTGCCGCATTCTTTAAAGCCAAGGCTCTCATACAGATGATAAGCTCTGTCGTTTCCGCTTACAACTGTCAGCTCAGCCTGTTCATAGCCGCAATCTTTTATCTTTTGTACCAGTCTTTCGAGCATCAGCTTTCCCAGCCCGAAACCTGTGTACTTTTGGAAAAGAGCTATCCCTATATCTGCTCTGTGCTTAGCTCTTCTACTGCTCCCTCTGCTGGTAAAAGAACAGTTTCCTGCATATACATCATCTACAAAAGCCAACATTACCATTGAATCCTCAGCTTCATTATGATGCTTGATGAATTTGATCTCATCTTCTGTAGTATACTTAACCTCATCCGGGTTAACCAAAAGAAAGTTTGTCTCTCCGGTTACTGTTTTCAGATAGTCAATAAGCATATCTGCTTCATCTTCATGTGCACTTCTCAGCACGATATTTCTTTCACCCAATATATATTTTTCTTCATTGAAAATCATTTATCGCTCCTCCAAAAACTGTCTATTAAATCATGGGTTAAGTCAAAAGAACCGTCCCCGTGACTGCTGTTAATTAATTGATACCGTCCAATCATCACCATTAACAATATATTGAAACTCGGTTAGTTTCTCATCATCCATAACATTAAGCAATTCTTCCAAGTCGTCAACTGTATCGATACTTTTCAGTTCATCCCGAGAAATCCATTCCATTTTTCCTTCTTCTGATGAGGACAATTCTCCGGAATATTCATGACTTTTAAAAAGAAAAACAACATACCTGCCATTTTCGATAGGAAACTGCTTTACTCCAACTAACTTAGGATTATGCACACTAAGCCCGGTTTCTTCCTTCATTTCACGAATAACAGCATCAACAAAGGACTCCCCGGGTTCCACATGTCCACCAGGAAGTGCATATCCTTTCCAATCATCCTTGACTCTATTCTGAAGCAGAATTTTATTTCCATCAGCAATCAGACAAAGCACTGTCAGTTCAACATTTTCGGTTTTATGCATCTGGGCATCCTCCATACGACATCAATGCACATATTCTAACATACAACTACTTCGGAAAATAGCTACACATAAAGCAGTCAAAAGAACCGTCCCCGTGAATGCCCGTGACTGCTTCAAATGGGACTTTGAGCAGAGCACTTAGCGAGGTCCTTTCGAGCTTAGTGCGAGCCATGGGTGAACACTTGGCGAGGTTTTTTCGAGCCTAGTGAGAATCCCTGAACCCACGCAGCGAAGCTGCTGGGTGAGAGTCCCCTTCCGCACAAAAGAAAAGGACCAACTCTTTCGAGTTGATCCTTTTCTTTCGTGCGGAAGATGGGACTTGAACCCACACGATGTAAGCATCACAAGATCCTTAGTCTTGCTCGTCTG
>JAEEGF011875776.1_pt1 | contig 11706 bp, 7 predicted proteins | sample 9134171 | NCBI WGS metagenome assembly JAEEGF01 (sample SAMN16246542, study PRJNA631951) | gut metagenome | biome: gut microbiome; feature: rumen; material: AP-attached | host: Bos | place: Iran: Karaj | collected 2018-10 | reverse complement strand
CTTAGAAACTCATTACTTAATTTTAGGCAATATGAAGAAACTCATCTGATGGAGAATGCTATCTATAACGAATTGATTTATCGTGGGTTTAATGTTGACGTAGGTGTTGTAGAGACAAGAGTTTCTGAAAATGGAAAAAGTATCCGTAAACATCTTGAAGTTGATTTTGTGATTAATCGAGGTAGTGTAAGATATTATATACAATCAGCATTTGCTCTTCCAACACAGGAAAAAATAGATCAAGAACAGGCCTCGCTTATAAGAATTCCGGACTCTTTTAAGAAGATAATAGTGGTTAATGGAATTTCGCCATTATGGAGAAACGAGCAGGGAATAACCTTTATGGGATTGTATGATTTCTTTTTGAACGAAAATAGCCTAAATATGTAATCCCGTTTTTAACAGTTGATGAATGCCAAAGGGGCTGAAACCTATATGATATAAGGGTTTCAGCCCCTTCTTATGTGCTTCGGGATGTTGTATGGGAGCTTTTACTTCAAAATTTTTTTTGACTTTTTATTCAGATCTTTTGGAGGGTGATATTTCTTGTTTAGTCCCAAGTTAAATGCACATCGCTTTCGGTAAAGGCGGAAGCATAGAATGTATCCTGAAAATTCATAACATTCATAGCCTTTAAAGTATCAATAACTTGATTTGTAGTGAAATGAGAACCTGTCTGTTCTAGTTTTATTTAAAATGAGCCTTTTCAAGGCTTTGAGGCTTGTTTTATTGTTTCAAAGTGTAAAACTCCCGCTACTGAGAGGTAGAACTGATAGGTACTAAGGCTGTAAAAAAATGCCAACTAATACTTGACACAATCGACCTGAGTTTGCCGGTTGATAACTAAAAACGGAGTCCTAATGTTATATAAGGACTCCGTTTTCTTTGTAAAATAAGGATTTGTCAGTCACTTATTTCACTTGCATTTCCAGGTGCCTTAATCAGCTCTGAATTGGCAGTTTCTGAAAATTCTGTGATATAGAAAACTGTTTTGCGGTCGAACACATTATATCTGAACGCTACCAGCTCATCGTCACGACAGAAGAACAAAACAGGGGGATCATTTTGGAATTCCCACTTTTCAATGTCATATTCTTCACCGTTTATCGTGCCCTTAAATGTGCTGGCATAAGTCAAACCATCAATAGGTACCAGTGGGTCCGGAAGATAATTCCACATCTCTTCCCATGTCCATTCCGGCGTGTAGAATTCCTCGTTATCATAGCTTCTGTCATAGCGTCTGAAACCACCGTTATCGTCAGATATATAGATATAATCTCCAGTATAAATGTTCTCAATATGATAATTAAATGAATTGTCATGAGAAGATACGATTTCGTTATCGTATAAATCCGATCCGTCATAAGTCAGATAATTGTAATCACTTCTGAAACCGCCTATCGCACGATATTCGAGGGTGAACGGCTTGTTGCTTTTAAAATAATCAAGGTATTTTTGTACCACTGAAGGCTTAGATATAGCCTCACCTTCGACTACCTCGCCAAGAAGATCCGGAAGATCGTATTTTGCAGTATCTTCCTTATACCAGTCGTCTACGGTCTTTTTCTTATCAAGCTCTATCTGATCTGCAATCTCCTTTGTATGAGTACGTGCGTGTTCAAGAGTTTCATTAATATCAATAGGCATTGCATCTACGCTGCGTAAGGCGGTCATGACCGCAAGTCCATCAGCACCGTACTGCCAGCCTGAAACTATCTTTCCATCATCATCAAGAAGCACCGCGATATTATCATCTGGGCCTTTGTACACCTCGCAGAGATAATCACCAGTGCTTAGCGATGCATTGAATCCATAAGCGAATGTATATTTATCTGCAATACGTTTTGCAAGAGGGACTGTTTCAAATGTACCCTCGAAACTGTCAGCAGGATAATATATATCGTAAAAATCACGGCGGAAATAGGCTTCATCTGAGTTTCCAAAATATTCGTACACATCGGAATCTGTACTAAGAGGCGAACCGCCAATCGTTACGTCTGTTTTCGTGCTGGTTTCTTCAAGATAGTAGATATCATCGCCGCTTTTTGCAAAATCGAAGAGTTTCGTTGAACGGTCATCTACATAGAAGAAAGCTGTCTCACCGAATATAGAGGATGTATCTGTATCAAGCTGAGGTTCGTTTTTTTCTTCTGAAGTGTCAGCCTCTTGTGAGGAGCCGATACCATATTTACCATCTTTAGCAAGAATATCAAGGGCAGTGTGCGCTATTATTTCATCAGCGATGAGTGCCGCTTTTTCGTTATCAGCAGGTATCATAAAAGACCCGTGGTTGCTCGTATCTGAATAATACCAGCTACCGTCAGTACAGTATATGTATTTACTATTAAGCGTATTATTCACATCTACAGAAAACAGGACATCTTTTCTTTCCAGCGTAGGCTGCATTTCAGAGCTCTCGCGCAAAGCTTTGAGACGGTTATATATATCTATGTCGTATGTATGTTGTACTATCGCACTGAAGTGATTTCCGAAGATGTTTTCAGCGTGTACTGCAATTTCGCCTAAATAGATATCGGTCACTTCTTCAGGAGTGGCATTCTCTAAGGATGAAGAGGATTCTTCCTGTGATTTATCATCAGTCGCAGGGGTATTTTCATCTGTACTAGTATTGCCTGCTGACAAATTTGGTGCTGTGGTTATAGCTTCTGAGCTATTTATCGTTGTTGAATCTGGCTTATTATCGGTGCAGCCAGATAAAATAAGAGCTGCAGCGATGGCAAGAGGCCTTAATTTTTTGATGTTTTTTATGGTCATATATCTCCTCTCTCTAATGTGATATTTAGACTAAAATGCGGCATCAACTTGTGCATATGAATTCAGTATCTCATCTCTCTAATGTGCTATTTAGACTCATCAGCTCGTAGCGTTATGTACTTTCTGTTCCATTCAGAAAACGGCTTGAAAATATACTTGCTGTTTTTATGAAGGAGCCTTTTTTTTATGTGCTTTGGATTAACGTGTTCGAAGGTAATGATATCTGTATAAGGAAGAACAAGAGAAATAGCCTCTTTAGAATCAACAGTCCAAAGATTGGTGAGGTGATGTTTAGAATACCTTCTAAATGCTCTGCGGTTCATCAGTCTTGAATCGTAATCTATGCCTTCGAAAAAGTGCCTGAAAATAAACATAAAGCTATGAGAATAGCTGATAAGGAGTTGTCTGATGTAGCCGGATTTCCTGAAATAGAAAAGAGACCTCGGATCAAAAGAAATCAGAATAACATTATCCTTATTTTTAATGTACTTAGCAAGAGTAAGCTTAACAGCACGTGCAAGCCTCTTGTGATTACTTTTATAGACCTTCATCTCAACAACCATAGGAACACGTTCGTTGTTGAGCTTTAAAACCTCCTTTAAGGTAGGAATCATCTCACCGTCAAGGAGCCTGTAATTGGTACGGATTTCATCTAAAGTAAGTTTTTCTATGATGCCATCCTTACCGGTCATACGCTTCATGTTGGAATCGTGAAAAACAACCAGTTTATTATCACTGGTGATGTGAACATCAAGTTCAATCGGCATTTTTTCCTTAATGGCATTCTCAAAGGCCTTAAGACCGTTTTCACTGAAACGGTCGTTGTGCAGGCCTCTGTGGCAGATGCCCTTAAGGAAAGCCGGATTAATACGTTTTAACGCAGTTTCTTTATTCATAAGAACGCCTCGAAAATTACTCAGATCTAAGAGCAGCAACAGGATCCTTCTTAGCAGCCTTCTTAGCAGGGATAAATCCACCGATAAGAGTAAGGAGTGTGCTAAGAGCAACTAAAATCAGTGCACTAGAAAGAGGAAGGAATGCATTTACGTCATTAGACTTAGCAACGCTATGAATAAGAGCATTACTAGGAATAAGGATAAGTAAAGTAGCACCTATGCCCATAAGACCAGAGCAGATACCGATAATAAAGGTCTCGGCATTGAAAACCTGTGAAATGTTATGCTTAGAAGCACCAATGGCACGGAGGATACCGATTTCCTTGGTACGCTCTAAAACAGAAATGTAGGTAATGATACCGATCATAATAGAAGAAACAATAAGTGAAACCGCAACGAAAGCTATAAGGATGTATGAAATAACGTTGATAATTTCAGTAACAGAAGACATCAGAAGACCGATGTAATCGGTATAAGTAATGGCATCCTCAGGCTTAGCGCCGGCGTTGTACTTATTAATGCATTCAGTAATTCCATCCTTACCCTCGAAGCTATCAGTATAAAGGCTGATAGAAACAGGAGAGTTAAGATCGACAACTCCAAGTCTTGTCAGCGTATCTTCATAGCTTTCAGTAGGAATATACATATCATACATGGCAAGAATCTGGTCACCGGTAGCTGCATCATCGCTAGAAATAAATTCATCAAACATAGCAGCTAGATCAACATCGCTTAATGAAAGAAGCATTTCAGAACTCTGGTCACTAGAATATAAAGTAGACATAATGTTCTGATAGATGAAAGACTTATCCTCTGTTGAAAGAGAAGAAAGGTAAGCCTTAGCCTCAGCAAGCTGTTCCTTCATATCAGAAGAAGCAAAGGCAGCGCCGTTAATAACGCTGTGCTCAGGACTTGCAAGCTGAGCCTTAACAACAGCAGATTCATTAGTATGCTCAATAATGTAATCAGTTAAAGCCTTTGTATAACCAAAAGTAGTCCTAATAGGAGTAAAATCAGAATCCGCCTTAGCACGGATGATACCGCAGACATTAAGCTCAAGAGAATTCTTAGCAATGCTTTCGATTTCACTAGAACCATTAGTAAACTTTGAATAATAGCCACTTTCATCTAAAGTATAAAAATCGCACTCAGTAACAAGATAGAACTTCTTATTAACAATGTCTTCGTAGTTGATCTTAGCATGCTCGAAGACGACATCCTCATTCTTATCTATCTTCTGTGAAATGGAATCGAACTCAGAAATAGGAAGGATTCCTAACTGATAGAGAGTAAGGGAATCGATTTCATTCTTTTGATTAACAACAAGTACGATATCATTATAAGCCTTAGGCCAGTCTCCAGAAAGCACTTCGTAACTTTCAATAATGGCAGGGCTGACTAAAGCACCGTTACTGCCAGGAAGAAGCTCGGAAAAATTATAGTTCTTACTAGTCTCTGAATTAGAGAAAGAAGGGAGCTCGTTATTTGCGGAATGTGAAGAATTTATGGCAGAGCCATCAGTATTAACAAAAACGCCCTCAGGATCATAGCCAAAAACACTAAATGCTGTATCGTAGGAATAAACTATACCATTCTCACCGATGAACTGATGGATTTCAGCGTTTTCGTCATCAAGGTATTTCTTAAAAGCAGTAAGATTATTGTGCGTAAAAGCATCCTGCATGGAAATACGTTCCTCAAAATAAAAAGGATTAGTATAAACGCCGTCAAGCTCATGGTTTTTATTGGTATCATCTTCTTCAGTAGTTCCATTATTATTGGTAGAAGAAACGGAAACTGAAGCATTAGAATCGCCCATGGAAATAAGGGAAGAAATATCAAAGGACTCCGAATCGATGGTGATAGGGTAGGAGGTCATGGTTTTCTTCTGAAGATCTGTAATATAGCTCTTAACGCCTGTAGAGAGCGAGAGAATAAGGGCAATACCAATAATGCCTATAGAACCGGCAAAGGCAGTTAAAAGTGTACGCCCTTTTTTAGTTCTAAGGTTATTAAAGGAAAGACCAAGAGAAGTGAACCAGCTCATTGAAGACTTTCCCATGCTCTTATTAACAGGGGCTTCAAGCTTAGTTTCATCCACCTCAAAAGGATTTGTATCAGAAATGATCTTACCATCACGGACCCTGACTATACGGTTTGCATACTCTTCGGCAAGCTCCGGGTTATGAGTAACCATGATAACAAGTCTGTCAGTAGCAACCTCTTTAAGAAGCTCCATGATCTGAACGCTTGTATCTGAATCAAGGGCACCAGTTGGCTCATCGGCAAGAAGAATGTCAGGATTATTGACAAGAGCTCTTGCAATGGCAACTCTCTGCATCTGACCACCAGACATCTGATTTGGTCTCTTATGCACCTGATCACCAAGACCTACCTTAGTAAGTGCCTCTTTAGCGCGCTTTCTTCTCTCAGACTTGGAAACGCCTGAAATAGTAAGAGCAAGCTCTACATTAGAAAGAATGGTCTGGTGCGGAATTAAATTATAGCTCTGAAAAACGAAACCGATAGAATGGTTTCTGTAAGAATCCCAGTGTTTATCCTTGTATTTCTTGGTAGAAATACCGTTAATAATGAGATCGCCGCTGTCATATCGATCAAGACCGCCAATAATGTTGAGAAGTGTGGTTTTACCGGAACCCGAAGGACCAAGCACTGCAACGAATTCATTGTCTCTGAAGTTTACACTGACATCATTGAGCGCTGTCTGGGTCAAATCACCGGTAACATAAACTTTTTTGATATTTTTTACCTGTAACATAATATAAAATCTCCCGTCTATAATATAAAACCCTTGGAAAAGTTCCAAGTTAATGTAGTATACCAAATAAAAAAGGTAAAGTAAACCCAAAAAGCAAAAAAAAAGGCCTAGTTTTTTGAAAACTAGGCAAAAAAAGAAAAAATTATTTAATTTTTCTAGAGGAGGCAATCTTTTTAAGCATTTCTAAACGGCTCTTTTGATCAATATCATTTTTAGAGGCAGGTTTGGCAGTGCTCTGAGAAGGGGAGGAAGCTATATTACTATCTGAACTATCGAGGGTAGTGCTTTTTATAGTGCTACTATCAAAGTAGGCTCGATCTCTAGCGGTGCTGGTAGAAGCAGCATTTGCGATACTAGAATCAGAAGTACTGGCATTGGTAGTACTAGCTTCGACTTCCTCTGAAACACCTATAAGCTTGAATATTCTCTCTGCATCATCTTCTTTAATTCTGAAAAATTCAAAACGGTTCTTACCATCAAGTGCATAAACATTAATATCATAGGCCCAACCGCTCTGAGAATCCCAATCTGTAGGATTAAGAGGCACAATATAAGAAATGAAATCAGTATTGATGCAGACCCTTCCAGGAAATCCTTTAGCTGTAACTCTGATGAACATAGCGTCTTCTCCTTTGCTATAAATTATATTTTTATTATATATTTTGGGCACATCAATGTCAATTAAACAGTTGATTAAAAGTATAAACTATGAAAAAAAGAGATAAGAGTTAAGAGAGAAAGAAAAAAATGCAAGTTGCAGCTAAAAAATGCAAATGGGCTCTGAACTATTGAAAATAGCGGGGATTTTGATAGAATGAGGATAAAGAGAGGGGCAAAAAAGATGCGACATAAGAAACATTATGTCGCAGGAATGAGGAATAAGTTAATTTGATAATATAATTTTATTACATGGAAATCTAAAAGTCAATGATTAAATAGCAAAAATATAGTTATTTTATATTCTAAATAAAAAATTTATCAGATTGCATTAAAATAAGAGCCAGGTCCTGCCATTTGCTAATAAATAATATCAGAACATAACTCCATAAAAAGCAAGGTGATTGAGAAAAATAAGAGGTTCCAAGGAAAAAAGAGACATAATGTTTCTTATGCCCCCTGATAGAAAAGGAGCTGCCATGAAAGAGATAAAAATAATGGATAAGAATATAGAAAAAAACGAGCAGACCTATGACGCATCATTTAATTATGAGTACGAGAATATGATAAGCGACATAACGAGGGAAATATTAGAACGTGTAAAAAAGGAGTTAACCGCAACAGAAAGGAAGGACAATAGAGAATATCTATTGACCCATAACGCAATCAGGGAATATGAATTAGCATTAAAAGCAGAGGAAAAGGCACCTGCAACTCTTAATAAATATCTTCATGATGTAGAGGAGCTAAAAAGCTATGCAGAAAGGCTGGCGCCAAGATCAGGAATAAGAAAAAGAGAGAATATATTAAATAAAGAGATACTAATAGAATTTAAGACCTATTTGATAGAGGAAAAGAAGCTAAAGACCAGCTCGGTAAATTCCTACATAGCATCAATAAATCACTTTCTAAAGGTAATAGGGCGGGAGGATTTGCAGATAAAGAATGTAAAGAGCCAGAGAAAGAGCTTTTGCGAAGAGGAAAAGATGCTGACACGGCAGGAATATGAAAAGATGATATCCGTAGACAGATATGAAAAAGGAAGCGAACGTTTAGATAAGGCGGTGATGATTGCAAAGACCTTAGCTGCAACGGGAATCAGGATAAGCGAGCTGAAATACATAACCATAGAAAATCTAAAAGGGAACGTGATAGTGGTTTTCAACAAGAAAAAAGAGAGAAAAATCCTTCTATCAGAAAAGGTAAGGGAGGAACTTCTCGATTACAGCAAAAAGGTCCATGTAAACAAAGGACCGGTGTTTGTAGACAGAGCAGGAAAACCGGTTTCAAGAAAAGAGTGCTGGAGGCAGCTGAAAAAGCTTGCAAGGCATCAGGGAGTGCAGGAGCAGAAGGTATTCCCGCACAACTTCAGACACCTTTTTGCAAGAGAGTATTACGAAAGATACGGAGACATATCAGAGGTTGCGGATATATTAGGACATAGCAACCTGAACACCACGAGGGTGTATCTGATAAAGGATGGAAGAGAGCAGCTAGATAGGATAAATAAAATGGATTTGTGAGGGGGATGATGGAAATGATAAGTCTGGAGATTGAGAGCAGCCAGACAGGATAAATGGGATTCGCTAGGGAATCTGGAAGGAGGAAGGTATGGAGATTAAAAGAACAATATGCCCGTGTTGCGGGGCACCTATAATGGTAAATGCGGGAGCGGCAAGAGTAAGATGTGAGTATTGCAGACAAATTATTGATTTTGCTGAACCTGAGACGGATTCTAAGAACTATGGAAATGCAGAAGACATAATGGATAGACAAATTACCGAGCTGGCAAATAGGATAATATCACTAAAGAAGCCGCTGGATAAAAAGAACGGAGCAGAGGGCAGATGTAGATATCTGAAAAGGGAAATTGAAAGGCATGAAAGCAACAAATCCAGCGAGGTATCAATAGCGGGTGAAATTACCTTTGCGACCTTTATAAACCTTATAATTTGTAGCATGTTCCTTTTGTCGGGAATATCTTATACAGGCTCATGGTTTGTTATTTTTCCTATTCTTGGATTCATTGGTCTTGAAATAATTGCAGTGCATCTTTTAGCACCGTTAAAAGCAAAAAAGGAAGCCGAATATAATATGAATATGGCCAGGCTGTTGAATGAAAAAAGAGAAACTGAAGCTTTAATTGATGAGATAGAGGGAAAATATAACTTTGATTTTTTACCGAAACAATATCAGAACTCAAAGGATATAGATGGGCTATATAGAATAGTAACTGTAAGAAGAGTAAATAAACTATCTATGGCAATATCCTTGTACGAGGTTGAGATTGAGAATAAGAAAATCATAGATCGACAGAATAAGATGATCAGGGAACAGCAGGAAATGATCAAAGAGCAGCAGAAACAGCTAAGAAGAAGCCAGCAGCAGGCAAACGAAGCCAGAAGAAGGGCGCAAGAAGAAGCAGAATATCGTGCAAAGAGAGAAAGAGAAAGCGACTTAGTGGATACCATTGAGGATATTGCATCAATAGGAGCAACTATATATGTAGGATCAAAAATATGGAATCATATTAAAAAAATGTTTTAATGGGAAATTTGGCTGACTGGGGGTGATATTATGAAAAGGAAAAACAATAAGGGTGAACTGACCTTCTTTTCAGCAACAGTGATATTTACAATAGCAGTATTTACGTTAGGAATACTTTGCATAATCACGGGAAAAAACGGGCTTGATAAAAAAGCGATAGAAAGTAAATTTAATGAAGGCGAAGGCCTGTATGTCACCTTTATGAGGGATGATCAGATACAATCTATAAGATTCAACCAGGGGAATGCTTATGTATTCAAAAACGGAGAAGAAGAGCTTGCTTATACTTATAAAATAAAAAGAAAAGATAAAAGCCATAGCATAGTATTAAAAAGTGTTTCAGATAAATACGAGAATGTAAAGTATCCGGTCAGCGTGGAAGAAGGAGCCGGAGAAGATGAAAAAATAATAATTGTAACTGTGGGAGATCAAAGAATAAAAGCAGATACAATGCGTTATTACGACAGGGCGGCTACGGAGTCGGTGAATAGTTATATAAAGAACCTTTTATATGATATAGAATGCTATGATTTAACTACTATAGAAAGTCAAATTAAGGCTTACGAAAATCTGACCGATTGGGACAAGAAATTCCTCTTGAAGGCAGATTTATTATATAAAGCTGAAAATCATTTGAATGAAAAAGAAGCGGATAGGGTAAATGAGCTGATAGCAGCAATAGGTCCGGTAAATGAAAATAGCATTGAGGCAGTGAATGCAGCTAGAGAAGCATATGATGCATTAACAGATGTACAAAAGGAATATGTTGATAAATATTCAGTTCTTGAAGCCGCAGAAAAAAGCTTAAATGCAATGCTGATCAATAAAGCTAATAAATTGATAGCTGTATTAGAGGATAAAGAAGCCTGGACATTAGAAAACGTCAGAAAAGCAACTGAAGCCTATGAAAATCTGAATTCCGAACAAAAGAAAAGTGTTAAGCATGAAGTATGGCTCACCAATGCCCTTGAAGAAATAGATAAAGTAGCTGCAAATGAATTTGATAAAAAGGTATCAGAGGCTCTATCAGAGAAAATAACCTGGGAGTCTGAAGAATTAGTAGGTGATTTAAAGGCAAGCTATGAAGCCCTTACATCTAGTCAGCTATCTTTAATCAAAGCAGAAGCACCATATAAGAATATCATTTCTACCTACGAAGAAGAAATTGTAACACACTGTAAGCATTTGATAATGCAAATCGGAACCGTAAACCTATCAAGTGCATCAAAGGTAGAAAATGCAGCGGCATACTATGAGGCACTCCCTGATGAAAAGAAGGCAGAAGTAGATAATTATGACGTCCTGGCAGCAGCACAGGAGGAAATAGCAGCATTACAGGAAATAGAAAGTCATAAATTCAAAGTTGGAGATGTAATAAAAGGAAGCCAGTTTGAAGTTAAGTTAATATCTGTTGGCTTTGAGGAAAAAATAAGTCCTGATTCCCCGTCATGGTTATTTTTAGAAAAAAAGCCTAACAGTGAGGATCAAATATTTGTAGATATATGTGTAAATATCAAGAATATTAGTACGTCATCAGCAAATATATCTGATGCATTAAAGATAAAGAAACTTTATCTTGGAGACGTTGCTTATGATAAGACGGTCACGATTTTTGACACAAGCAATAGTACAATGGTTGAAACTGTATACTTTTTTGATTCAATGGAGCCGTTGAGCCAGAAAAATTATCATTTCACTGTTATGGTTCCAAAATCAGAAAGACTTGGAGGAAAGCCGTTGTATTTTGAATGCGAAATAGCAGAAGCAGAAACAAAGAATATAGTTTTAAGGTAATTTAGGAGGGATATTATGAGTAGAAAAAATAATGTGTTAAGAAGTATGGTAGTATTATTAGTATTTATCTTCGCATTACAGCTTATCAATATCATTGATGTAAAGGCAGCGTATAAAACAGTAGATTTAGTTTATGTTGATACATTTCCGGCTAAAATTGAATACGATACCTTTGATGAAATCGATGCGACAGGAGGCTTAATCGGCATTTTATATAAGGATGGAAGCATCGATAAAATCAGTATGAAGCCTGAAATG
>JAEEGF011309138.1_pt1 | contig 11709 bp, 8 predicted proteins | sample 9134171 | NCBI WGS metagenome assembly JAEEGF01 (sample SAMN16246542, study PRJNA631951) | gut metagenome | biome: gut microbiome; feature: rumen; material: AP-attached | host: Bos | place: Iran: Karaj | collected 2018-10 | reverse complement strand
TTACCTGAAAAGGGAAGATGCAAGCTTGAATTAGTGACTCTTACATATACTAATGATGGAAATCACTATCTGTCAGATTATATTACGTTTGACACAAATGTGATGATTCAGGACAGATTATTTGATGGTGAAAGTGCACACTACACACTGAAGGATGATACATCACTTATCTATAAGACTGGTGATGATATCAATGCCATCAGAGTGAATGCTGCTTCTGATAGTGATGTAACAGTGGAATATTCATATGATGGTATTTCATTTACAGAAATGAGTGCAAAGGAAAGCGCAGGCAAGAATGTATATTCAAACTTTAACCTTGGCGATTCTATCAGAATAGTTAAGATTGGATATAGTAATTTGGAGGATGTGGAGTCTGTCGAGATTTCTTCTGGTACAAAAACTATACCAGCTTCAGATGCAGCTCCAACAAATATTATTGAAGATGGAGAGTATTACTTTGGTGATGATAATGCTCTTAATGATGCATACCAGATGTCGATTTCTGATAACAAGCTGACTATTTCAAAGGATTTAAAGCAGGGAGATTATTCTTCTTATGACAGTGTTTTTGGTTGGTTTAAATCAAAAGATAATATCAAAAATATAAAAGTTGGACTTGAGGATAAAGGAAAAGACAAGTGGATAAGTGATGGCTTTTCATTTTCAGCTAGTGGAGAAATGTCAAAGGCTGTTATTGATTCGACGGGGATAAATCTGAGTTCTGTTAAAAGAATGGCATTTTATATAGAGCTTGATGAGAATATTAAGAACGCAAAATTATACCTGACAGATGATAAATACACAGGAAATTATGCGGTAGCTGTAGAACTGACTACTGAATCTGACACTAAGGAGACTGTGATTGTTGATAGTGTATATGTAAATTCTTCTACTAAGGTAGATGATTTCGAGGGCTACAGTGGTTCTAACAGCTTGCTTAATGCTGCATACAATAGAAACACTAATGGTGGCGCATTTGAAATGTCCATTGATTCGGAGCATGCATACGAAGGTGGCTATGCCATGAGAATTGATTACGATTATCAAGGCAAGGGCTACGCTGGTGCAGCTAAAACTATGGATCTGTTAAATCTAGATGGATACGATGGCTTCTATATGTATCTATACGGAGATGGTTCTGACAACGATTTGAAGATTCAGGTAGAGACAGATGTATCTACATTTGCATACACAGGCTACCTTTCTTTCGAGGGTGGAAGAGAGTGCTTTCTTCCATTCAGTGGTTTTGCTGAGTGTGATTGGGCAGGAAGTGGACATAAGCTTGATTCATCAAACAATCTAAAATCAGTGGCCATTTACACAGACCAGACTGGTAAGGTTGATAAGGGAACCTTTTATATTGATGATTTAAGAGGCTCTCATATGGTAGAGGGTGCCGATGACCTGCTTAGCAGAAAGGAAATTGAAAAGCCTGATACAGGAGAAAATCTGGATAATGTAGTATTCTCATGGAATTTTGGTGAGGATGGTACAGATGGCTGGAAATTCGAAGGCTTCAGCCCATGGATTGAAAATGGAAATCTCTGTGCATGGTCACAAAGTGGATACCAGGCAGTATTCAGCTATACAGTAGAGGATGTGCCAAATGGAAGATATGCTCTTATGGAGGATATCAAGGTAAAGAGCAACATGAGAAATGTTCAGGTGGAGATTTCATCTGGTGACAACAAGGTTAAATCAGACTCTATTGATACAGCGGATGTTCTTTTAGATGATGAACTTCTTGAGGGGAGACTTGAAGTAGAAAATAATGCTGTAACTATTACTTATTATTTGGATTCACCTACAGATTCTAACGGAACCACATTTATGGTGGGTGACATAAAGCTTATCTGTGTGGAAAAAGCTGAAGAATCAACAGAGCCAAGCGAGCCAGTAGGGCCGAGTGAACAAGCAGAGCCAAGTGAGCCAACAGAGCCAAGCACGCCTGCTAAACCAAGTGAGCCAACAAAGCCAAGTGTACCATCAACTCCAAGTGTACCATCAACTCCAAGTGCGCCTGATGTGGTTGTGCCTTCTGGTACAACAACTATTACAGATACAGAGACTCCACTAGCAGGCCAGACTGTTCAAGATGAAGCAAAAAATGTAGATGATAATAAGGTGACCAAGGAAATAGATAATACAATCGCTTCAGAGGAAGCTAAAGAAATAACTGATGAAGCTATACCTGCAGCAGGTGAAACCTTAGAGGATACTGAAAAGGAAGCCAAAGAGGAAATTGATGTTGAACCTGAGGATGATACAGAGGATGAATCATCTGAATCAAATGAGCAGGAAACAAATGCAGGAAATGGTGGTGTAGTTGCAATCGTATTAGGACTATTAATTGTAGTAATATCTGTGGGGGCAGGAATAATACTATGGAGAAGAAAAAATATCTAGTTTTTGGAATGATATGTGCAAGTGTAATGTTTGGTGGGCTGGTAGAACAGGCGATAGAGGTAGTGCCGAATTATTTAGATTGACCAGATATTATTTGGAGCATGAAAAAGGTCTGGATAATATTATTTGGGTTTTGGATATGCAGGATTTATCATATGATTGGAGTGCCTACAATTCAGGAAATAACAATTGGGATATTTTTGCTGTAGATATTTATAATAATGATAGATTTACTTCATATAAATATAATTTAGCTAAACAAATTGCAAATGGTAAACTGTTTGCAGTGGGGGAGTGCGACAAGCTTCCTACAGCAAATGAGCTTAGAAACCAGACAGAATGGTCATTTGTAATGAGCTGGGCTGAGCTTACCTTTTCCTATAATTCAAATCAGGAGATACAGAATCTATACTGGGCTGATAATGTTTTAATCAGAAGTGAGTTGCCTAGTTTTAAGTAAAAATTAATTAATATTAATGTAATTAAGATTTAAATTAAGTTAAAATGATGTTATACTTCTCCTGTAGATATTTTAAACAGGAGAGGTATGGCATGAATATAACTTACAATAATGACAAAAGAATTTTCAAAATAGATACTGATAATTCAAGTTATATTATAGCTATAGTAGACGACGAGGAGTTTGTTGGACATGTTTACTATGGTCCTTTTGTACAGGATGATGATTTGTCCTATTTGATGCGTATAAATGAAAATCCAAGAGTTCCATCTGTAAATAATAGAGATAGAAGCTCTTTTTTAGATTCTTTTCCTACTGAGTACTCGGGGAATAATGTGGGAGACTATAGGGAAAGTGCTATAGCCGTAACAGATAAAAAGGGTCATAGTGGTATTCAGCTTTTGTATAAAAATCATAGGATTTTTCAGGGTAAACCAGCACTAAGGGGGCTGCCGGCTACATTTGCAAAAGACTCTGAAGCAATGACACTTGAAATAGAGGTAGAGGATAGAGTCCTAAATGTGGAGGCTGTATTGCGCTACAGCATTTTTGAGGGCAGTGATGCTATTGTTAGAAGTGTAAGCTTTATAAATAGTTCCTACGAGGAAATCTATCTGGAAAAGATAATGTCCATGTGTTTAGACATGGATGATGATAATTATAAAATGCTTGTGCTCCACGGCTCCTGGGCCAGAGAGAGACACATTCAGTACAGACAGATAGGTTATGGCAAACAAAGTGTTAGCTCAGTGCGAGGAGAGTCGTCCCATCAGGAGCATCCATTTATTGCCCTTGTTGGAGAAAATATATCCCAGACTACAGGTGATGTTTATGGCTTCAATTTTGTGTATTCTGGAAATTTCATCGCCCAGGTAGAGAAAAATCAGTTTGATAATCTAAGAATCGTAATGGGAATTCACCCAGACAATTTTCGATTTAAGCTTGGCCCCAAGGAGTCCTTTGTTTGTCCTGAGGTCGTGATGGTGTATTCAAATGAAGGACTGGGACACATGACCAGAACCTACCATGATTTGTATAGAAAACATCTTATTAGAAGCCCCTATGTGGATAAACCAAGACCAATTCTCATTAACAATTGGGAGGCGACCTATTTTGATTTCGATGATGAAAAATTAATAGATATTGCCAAAGACGCAAAGGAATGCGGCATAGAGATGCTTGTTATGGATGATGGGTGGTTTGGCAGAAGAAATGATGACAACAGTAGCCTGGGAGATTGGAAGGTAAACGAAAATAAACTTAAAGGCGGCCTTAAAAAGCTGGTAGATCGAGTAAACGATATTGGATTGAAGTTTGGAATATGGTTTGAACCGGAGATGATTTCACCGGATTCTGATTTATATAGAAAGCATCCTGATTGGGCTATTTGTATTCCGGGGCGAGAGGCATGCCGAAGCCGCAATCAATATGTACTCGACTTAACCAGAAAAGAGGTTCGTAAATACGTATATGAGGCGGTGGCTTCTATTTTAAGAAGTGCCAATATCCAGTATGTAAAATGGGATATGAATCGACAGCTCACAGATATAGGAAGCGCGGCAATAGACTCTGATAGACAGGGTGAGCTTATGCACAGATATGTGTTGGCGGTTTATGAATTGCAGGAGCGACTCATAAATGAGTTTCCAGATTTATTGCTTGAGAATTGTTCAGGTGGCGGAGCCAGATTTGATCCAGGCATGCTTTATTATAGCCCTCAGATATGGTGCTCTGATGATACAGATGCTATAGAAAGACTGTTGATTCAAGAGGGTACAGCGCTTATATATCCATTGTCTTCTATGGGAGCCCATGTTTCTGTATGCCCAAATCATACGGTGGGGCGAGTGACTCCTTTTGAAACAAGGGGAAATGTTGCATTAGCCGGAACATTCGGCTATGAGCTGGATATTACAAAATTGTCGGCGCCTGAAAAAACTATGGTGAATGAACAGGTCAAGATGTATCATAGATACAGTGGGCTCGTAAGAAATGGAGATTACTATCGTATTGCTTCATATTCCAGCGGAGGCCAGATAGATTGCTACATGGTTGTCAGCAAGGATAAATCAGAGGCAATTATTACATTTGTTCAAGTGCTAAACCAGCCAAATAGGCATAGCATAAAAATCAAAATAGATGGCTTGGATGACAATAAAAAATATCAGATTGAAGGATATGATAAGGCTTACTATGGTTCTATATTAAAACATGCAGGATTATTGATAGAGAGGCCTTTCGGTGATTTCGAGTCAAAGATTATTCATTTGGTAGAGGAGTATTAATATAATGGCGAAAAGTGTAAAATTATCTGACATTGCCGGGCAGCTTGGCGTCAGTGCAGTTACGGTGTCTAAGGCACTTTCAGGGCAGAAGGGCGTAAGCGACGAGATGCGAGAAAAGATTGTTAAGCTGGCTAATGAACTGGGATATAAGCAGCCATCTGCCAACAAACAGTCCTCTGTTGCTTCAAAAAGCTACAATATTGCAGTGCTTATTCATGAAAGATATTTGGATAAATACGATTCATTCTATCTGCGGTTGTATCAAAGCATAGCGGCTAATGCTGCTACAGTGGGCAGTTTTACACTTATGGAAGTTATTTCCTACGAAGCTGAGAAGAATTGTTCTATGCCGCTTGTGGTGCAGGAGAATAAGGCTGACGGAATTATTGTGCTTGGAAAGTATTCTAAGAATTACATCAAAGAGCTAAACGGATACTTTGGGCAGCTGCCATATGTATATCTGGATAATAGTGATGTTAGCATAGATGTAGATTGCGTTATTTCTGACAGCTTTTATGGAGCTTATTACCTTACAAATTATCTGTTTGAAATGGGTCATACCCAAATCGGATTTATGGGAAATATTATGGGCACCAGTTCTATAACTGATAGATATCTGGGCTTTTTAAAGTCTATGATGGAACACGAACAGAAGCTTATAGATGAATGGATTATAGATGATAGAAAGATGGATACTGGAATCATGTATTCATCTGAGGAGCTAAAGCTGCCTAGAGTGTTGCCAACTGCATTCGTATGTAACTGCGATCTGGCGGCCAGCACTCTAATCAGGAGATTAGAGGATGACGGCTATAAAGTTCCTGAGGATTTTTCTGTAGTTGGTTATGATAATTTCCTTTATCCAGGGCTTTGTGATGTTCCTCTCACCACTTATGAGGTTGATATTCAGGAGATGGCGAGAGAAAGCATACAAATATTGACAAAAAAGCTGTCTGGCGAAGAATATAAAAAGGGAACTCACATTATCGAAGGACGAATAGTCATTCGTGATAGTGTAAAGAAAATTAAATAATCTAAAACAAAAAGGAATCTGGAATAGAATCCCCTAATTGTATGTGGTGCTGGCGATACTTCAATGGAGTATCGCCAGTTTCTTTTTTGAACTGATTTATAAAGTGGGTCGTGTTTGGTATGCCCACAGCATTTCCTATTTCTACTATTGTATTTTCGGTATCTAAGAGCAGTTCTTTGGCTTTTGACATTCTAATGGTGTTTAGATATTTTAATGGGGCTATATTATAGGTATTGGAAAAATCTCTACATAGTCTGTATTTGTTAAGCCCCAGCTCTTCCTGAAGAGAATCAAGAGTGTGAGCCTCCTGATATCTGGTGTCCAGGATTTTTTTAAGTCTGGTTACATGGTTGCTGGCGTTATGAACACCGGTGATGGTGGTGTCTTGTACATTTAAAAGACGTACAAATACATATTGAAATAACAGAGATTGTCTAAAAAGTCCCATCCTGGTTTCTTCTGTCAGTAGATAGTCTATCTTTGAAAGTGAATTGATAATAAATGAATGCATATCGAAATCCTTGTGAAAAGAATGGATATTTTCAGGATTCTTCATCAGAGATTGCATATAGGAATCCACTGCCAGGCCAGAAACAAAATAGGTGTGTATGGTGGTGTCCTTACTGAAGGATTTAATATTATAAATAGAATCTTTGTAACAAATAAAAACCAGATGTGTTTCTCCAATATAGCTTTCTGCTTCGGTCTCTATCTGAATACGACCTTCGCTAATATAACCGCACATATAATAATCCCCTGTCTGGATGTCGGCATCTATATTACGATCAAAATGGAGCACTCCGCCATAAGATATATAAGGTAACACATCATTTTCATAGGGTTGTTGGTTTTCAAAGAAATTATTAATATCCAGGCAGGAAGGCAGACTATCATTTAAAGATAGAGGCTTATTAAAATGAAAATGTTCTGAAATAAAATCTGATTTACTCAAGGTATTCATAGTATTCTCCTTAAAATTAATCAAACTAAAAGGTAAAAATTAAGTAAATTAATTACTTAGAACTTAAATTAATCTCCAATATTAGGTTTTCATGTAGTTAATATTAACAAATAGAGCAAAATAAAACCATCAAATGTTACAAAAAAGTCCTATGCATCAACAATGAATGATTTATAGCAATAATAATAGATGACTAAAATATAAATGTCAATATAATTAAATTAAACCAATTGAAAAGCGAAACGCTTATAGGAACAAGGAGGTAAGAAGAAATTGAAAAGGAAAAAAGTATTGGCACTTGCTCTTGCATCAACGATGCTTGTAGCGATGATGGGGTGCGGAAACACATCTGAAAGCAGCAATTCAGGTGCTTCAGAAAACGAAGGGGCAGCAGATCTAACATCATATGAAGATATCGTCCTCGGCGAGGATTTTACAGATCTAGAAGCTACAATCACAATGTTCAACAACAGAACAGACTTAGACTCAGACGATTACGGCGGAGTTACATGGAAGGAATACCTTGCAGCATTTAACGAGGTATATCCAAACATCACAGTAAAAATTACAACAGATACAAACTACGCAGATGATGCACTTACACATTTGCAGTCTGGTGATTACGAGACAATCATGGGTATCCCAGCAATTGATAGCGCAGACTTTAGCACATATTTCATCTCATACGGTGATTTAGAGACTATGTCAAAGCAAATCAATTATGCAGATGAGAAGATGTATCAGCAGGAAGTATACGGTGTACCTTTCACAGCAACTACACAGGGTATTGTTTATAACAAGAAAGTATTTGCAGATGCAGGAATCACTGAAACACCAAAGACTCCAGATGAGTTTATCGATGCATTAAAGCAGATTAAAGAAAACACAGATGCTATCCCTCTTTATACAAACTACGCAGCAGGATGGACAATGGGTGTTTGGGATATGTACACAGGTGTTAGTGCTACAGGTGATGAGGAATATGCAAATCAGAAGCTTCTTCACACAAAGGATCCTTTCAAGGATTATGGCGACAACACTCATCCATACTCAGTTTACAAGATTCTCTACGATGCAGTAGCTGAAGGTCTTACAGAGGACGATTATACCACTACAGATTGGGAAGGCTGCAAGGGTATGATGAACAACGGCGAAATCGCTTGTATGGTACTTGGTTCTTGGGCAGTACCTCAGATGAAGGCAGCTGGTCCAAATGTTGATGATATCGGATACATGGCATTTCCAATCACAATTGATGGAAAGCAGTACGCAAAGGCAGGCGCTGACTATTGCTTCGGTATCAATGTAAATGCACCAACAGATGAGCAGCAGGCAGCTTTAGTATTTGTTAAGTGGATGGCTGAGGAATCAGGATATTCATACAACGAGGATGGACTTCCAGTTGCAACAAAGAATACTGAGACAAAGCTTTCTTTCGATGGTGTAGATTTCATCGACGATGCTCCTTCAATTGATGGCGAAGAGGATTTATTAAACGAGCTTAATGCAGAATCAGAGCTTAACGTTAACAACGGCGGTGACAGAAAGATTCAGGAGCTTATCGAGCATGCATCAATCGGTGATATGACATTTGATGAGATTATGGATTCATGGAATCAGCTTTGGACAGATGCACAGGATGTTTGTGGTGCAGAAATTCAGTATTAATCAGTATCTATAAACAGTTTAACAGTCAAAAAAACAGTATTTTAAGCAGTTTTTACTCGGGAGAGCTTAAGCTTCATGGGCTCTCCCGAGTTTATCTAAAAGAGTTGGGAGGAATTATTTATGGCGACCGCGCTAGAAAATTCGAAAAAGTGGATAAGAAGTAGGAAGGGGCAACAGGTGTTAATTTGTGTTGGCTTTACGGTCATTCCTCTGTTATTGCTCTTCGTATTTACGTATTTGCCTTTTGGACAAATGGTAAAATTCAGTTTTTATAAAATGAAGTATTCCACTCCAGTCGATAAAAGAGTTTTCGTTGGATGGAAGAACTATATTGATGTATTTAACAGAAAAGACTGTTTCGGAGCATTAAAGCTTAGCCTTTATTACTGCTTTGGTGCAATCATGCAGCTTGTTCTATCACTTTATTTAGCAACAGTTCTTTCATTTAAGGTAAAGGGCGGCAATATCTTTAAGGGACTTATGTTTTTCCCTTATCTGATTAGTGGTATTGCTATCGGTTTTATTTTCAAATTTTTCTACACCAGAGGTTTTGTGTTAGACACATTACTTGCTGGCCTTGGTATTAATTTAGAAAGTCTTCCATATTGGTTGAAGGATCAGAAAGTAAACAACTGGTCGTTGGTTGCAACATCAGTATGGCGTTATTTCGGACAGAATATGGTCCTCTTTATTGGAGCTATTATGTCTGTAGATGCAGAACTTTATGAGGCAGCTCAGCTAGATGGTGCAAATAGATTTCAGCAGTTTAAAAATATTATTCTGCCAAGTATTAAAACAATTGTTACATTAAACATTATTCTTTCTATTACCGGTTCATTATCAGCATTTGAGCAGCCATATGTTATTACAAATGGTGCAAATGGAACTGGAACATATTTCGTAGTAATGAATGAAATTGCTCACACAAGCCAGAAGGTAGGACTTGCAAGTGCAATGGCGGTAGTACTTCTGATGATCATTTTTGGATGTACGATTCTTCAGAAGCTGTTCTTTAAGTACATATTCAGAGATGCAAACAGCGAGGATGAGTCATATGCAGCAAAGAGAGCAAAGCAGAAGGCTCAGAAGAAGGCTGACAAAGAATCAAAAAAGGCTCTTAGAGCTGTAAAGGCAGCGTAATAGAGGTGAATAAATAATGAAAAGAAAACAAATTAATCTATCTACATTAGTTATTAACATAATCAAATATTTTTCATTGGTATTCTTTGGTTTTGTGGCTGTTGTACCGGTAATTTCCTGTGTTATAACCGCTTTCAAAACATCAGAGGAATATCAGAATACAAATGTTATGACATTGCCAGAAAACTGGCTGAATTTTGATAACTTTATAAAAGCTTTTACGACAGCAAACATGGGCAGAGCATTCATAAACTCCCTCATTGTAATGATTTGTGTGTTATTCGTATCAATTATCGTGGGAACACAGCTTGCTTATGTACTGAATAGATTTAAGTTTCCAGGAAATACTCTCATCAGAAATCTGTTCTTGTTTGCTTCACTTCTCCCCGGTGTAGCTATGCAGGTGACGGTTTACAACATCATGTCGTCACTTGGATTTATCAATCACCTGTATGGTTACATAATTATGATGTGTGGTACAGATGTAATATCTATCTACATTTTCATACAGTTTATGGAAAACATTCCAGTTTCCCTTGATGAGTCGGCAATCATTGATGGAGCAAACTACTGGACTATCTACTGGAAAATAATGCTTCCACTATTAAAGCCAGCTATCATCACATCCTGCATCCTAAAGGGTGTTGGTGTTTACAACGAATACTACGCAGCTAACCTTTATCTTCAGGATAAGGATTTGCACACAATAGCAACATCCCTTTACACCTTCGTAGGTCCTATGGGAAGCCAGTACAATCTTATTTGTGCCGGTGTGTTAATTTCCTTACTGCCAGCTCTTATTGTATTCATCATTTTCCAGAAGCAGATATATAGTGGTATCACAGCAGGTGCTGTAAAGGGGTAGTAGTAATGTTTGTAGAAGAAATAAAAAAGGAATTATTAGAGAATATTATTCCCTTTTGGAAAGGGATGGAAGACAAAAGCCACGGAGGCTTTTATGGATACTTAGATTATGATCTAAAGTTAGATAAGCAAGCGGAAAAAGGATGCATTTTAAATAGTAGAATCACCTGGTTTTTTGCAAATGCTTATCTAATTACAAAGGATGAAAGCCTTCTTTCATACGCGAAGCATGGATACACTTTTATGAAGGAAAAATGCTTTGATAAGGAATATCCAGGAGTGTTTTGGTCGGTGGATTATCAGGGAAATCCTGTGGATACCACAAAACATACCTACAATCAGGCATTTGCTATTTACGCACTTTGTGCATATTTTGAAGCTTCAAATGATGTGGAAGCATTGGAGCTTGCCTATGAATTATTCCATGTGATCGAGGATTATTGTACAGATGATTACGGATATTTAGAGGCATTCAAGAGGGATTTTTCGCCTGAATCAAATGAAAAGCTTTCTGAAAATGGTGTCATAGCAGAAAAGACTATGAACACACTGTTACATGTACTTGAGGCGTACACCCAGCTTTACAAGGTTTCAAAAGACGATAAGGTACGTCAAAAGCTGTATCGCATTTGCGATATTATCAAAAATAAGGTTTACAACCCTAGCCTGAAAAGGCAGGAAGTATTTTTTGATAAGAAGTACAACAGTATTTTAGATTTACATTCCTATGGTCATGATATAGAGACTGCATGGCTGGTGGATAGAGCACTTGAGGTTTTGGATGATGTTGAAGTTAGCAATTCGATTAGCCCTATCACTGAGGCACTTACAGAGCAGACTTTCAAGGTGGCTTTTGATGGTCACTCGTTTGCGAACGAATGTGAAAAGG
>JAEEGF011279842.1_pt1 | contig 11710 bp, 13 predicted proteins | sample 9134171 | NCBI WGS metagenome assembly JAEEGF01 (sample SAMN16246542, study PRJNA631951) | gut metagenome | biome: gut microbiome; feature: rumen; material: AP-attached | host: Bos | place: Iran: Karaj | collected 2018-10 | reverse complement strand
TACCTTTCACCTCAATAATCCTCCTATAATCAACATCTGCGACTATTGACCTTGTCTGAAATATCAGACAAATGCCCATGGTTTTTCAAACCTATAATTGTATTTATAATATACTACACTTTTCTAAAAAAACCTTGCACTTAATGACTTTTCCCTGATACGTTCTGGCAAAACCTTTAATTGTATTTGCGGACTGTTCAATAGAATCGGATATCCTGTTCCGGACCGGGTGATACTCTTTAGTTCTATTAAGAATTATAAAGGAATGATATCGGTACTGTCAAGAAAGAATCTATTATTTTCTTTTGATTTTAGCTCTGTTTCTTGACAATATGAACGAAATGCGTTGTATTTGTCTATTCTGTGTATATACGTCTCCGTCAGGATTATCCGTCGTTTTTAACGGGCCGAATTTGCCGTTCTCGTGCTGAAGCGCGGCAAATAAGCTTTGAGCCGTTTACTTTGAAATTTACTCGTCGGCGTCCCGCTCGGCGCGGCGCTGCATATCCTTTTCTTTGAGGCTCTCCCGCTTGTCGTAGAGCTTTTTGCCCTTCGCCAGGCCGATCTCCGCCTTTACCAGCTGGCCCTTGAAATAGACCTTGAGCGGCACGATCGTATAGCCCTGCTTTTCCACGCCCGCCTGCAGCTTGCGGATCTCGTAATCGTGCAGCAGGAGCTTCCGGACGCGCAGGGGATCCCGGTTGAAAATATTGCCCTTCTCGTACGGGCTGATGTGCATGCCGTGGACGAAGACCTCGCCCCGTTTGATCTGAATGTAGGATTCCTTCAGGGAGCATTTGCCCATGCGAAGCGATTTCACCTCGGTCCCCGCCAGCGAGATCCCCGCCTCGTAGGTATCCTCGATGAAATAATCGTGATACGCTTTCTTATTGTTCGCGATCAGGCGAATGCTTTCCTTTCCCATCTTTCCATCCTCACTGTGCAAAAAGAAGGCGCCCGGCCACGCCAGGCACCCTCTTTTCTTCCGGCCTGAATGCGTTTACGCGATGATGTTCAGCACCAGCGCGATCACCATGAAGGCGGCCAGTAAAATACGGGTATACTTCTTCAGCTGGCCCTCTTTGGTACGGCCGCTGTTCCTGGCGGCAAAGCTGTTCTCGGATGCGCCTGCTCCGCCGGCGATGCTGCTGGACAGACCGTTTTCATTGCCTTCCTGCATCATGACCAGAACGATCATCGCGATGCACACCAGAACCAGTAATATCTTTAAAATTGTAGCGACAACTTCCATGAATAACAAACCTCCTCGGAACGTGCCAGAATATGATATCACTCCGTCACGCAGATTTCAAGCACTTTTTTAATTTTTTCAGGATCTGAGCTCGATCCCCATCTGCCTCAAGCCGTTTAAGATCTTGTTCATCACGCCGTTGATATCTTTTTCCTCCAGCGTGCGGTCCTTGGCCCGCAGGACGATCGTATACGCCACGGACTTCTTGCCCTCGCCCAGCTGCGCGCCTTCGTACACGTCGAAGAGCTGCACGGACTCGAGGAGCTTGCCGCTGCGCTGACGGAGCAGCTTTTCCACGCTGCCCACCGGCACGGACTTATCCATGACCAGCGCCAGATCGCGGCTGACCGCCGGGAAGCGGGCTAAGCCTTCGTAGTGCTTATTGTCCAGATTCGTGAACGGCAGGATGGCCGGCAGATCCAGCACCGCGACCGCGGTCCGCTCGCCGAGGCCGAAGGCCTCCGCCGTGGCGGGATGCACCTCGCCCAGATAGCCGATCACGGTATCGCGGTAGCTCATGACCGCCTGTCGGCCCGGGTGCAGGAACGGGAATTCGCCGGTGTTGGCATATTCCAGCTGCTCCTTTAAGCCCGCCTTGCGCAGGAACTCTTCCGCCGCCGCCTTTAAGGCGAAGAAATCCGTCTCGCCGTAGGCGCCAAAACAGAGCTGGCGGCGCTCATCCGGCAGTTCAGTCAGGGGAAGCGCCTTCGGCAGGTAGATATTGGCCAGCTCGTAGAGCTTGACGTTCTTGTTGCGGCGGTTATAGTTGGTCGCCAGCGACGTCAGCATGCCGCCTAAGGGCAGGGTCCGCATGATGCTGTAATCCTCGCCGAGCGGGTTCAGAATGGTCACGGCCTGACGCAGCTTCGAATCCGCCGGCAGCCGCAGCTTGTCCCAGACCTTCGGACTTTCGAAGGAATAGTTCATGGACTGGCTGTAGCCGCAGTATTCCATGACGTCGCAGGCCAGATTTTCCACGCGCTGCTTGTAGGAAAGCTTGCCGGCCGTCGCTTCGCCGGTCGGCAGGGTGGTCGGGACGTTGTCGTAGCCGAAGAAGCGCGCGACTTCCTCCGCCAGATCCGCCTCGCCCTCCAGATCCTGCCGGAACGTGGGAACCTTCACCACGCCGCGGGCTTCGTCGTATTCCAGCGCCAGCGGCGGGAAGTAGCTCAGCATGGTCTCCTTCGGGATATCCGTCCCCAGGAAGGCGTTGATCCAGTCCGGACGGAACGGGATCTCGCGAGGGACGGGCTTCTTCGTGTAAACGTCCACGCAGCCGCCGACGACTTCGCCGCAGCCCAGCTCTTCCACCAGCGCGCAGGCGCGGTCGATGGCCGCCAGGGCATTCTCCGGATCCAGGCCCTTCTCGAACTTGCCGGAGGCCTCGGTGCGCATGCCCAGGCGCTTCGCAGACAGACGGATATTGGTGCCGTCGAAGCAGGCCGACTCGAAGACCATGGTCTTCACGTCGTCCGTGATCTTGGAGTTCTCGCCGCCCATGATGCCGGCGATGCCGATGGCTTTCTCGCCGTCGCAGATCATCAGCATGCGGCCGTCCAGCGTTCTTTCCTGGCCGTCCAGGGTCACGAACTTCTCACCGTTTTCGGCACGGCGCACCACGATCTTATGCCCCGCGATCAGGTCGTAATCGAAGGCGTGCATCGGCTGGCCGTACTCTTCCATCACATAGTTGGTGATATCCACCAGGTTGTTGATGGGGCGTATGCCGCTGGCCCGCAGGCGCTCCTGCATCCACTTCGGGCTCGGGCCGAACTTGATATTCTTCACCACGCGGGCGGTGTAGCGCGGGCACAGATCCGTGTCCTTCACTTCCACGCTCACGTAGTCGGAGGCGTTTTCGTTATTGCCGGTCTTCGGCACGACGGGCGGCACGAAGGGCAGGCGGAAGGTCGCCGCCGCTTCGCGGGCGATGCCCAGCACGCTGTAGCAGTCCACGCGGTTGGAGGTGATCTCATACTCGAAGACCGTATCGTGCAGGCCGAGCGCTTCCAGCGCGTCGTCGCCGGGCTTCACACTGCTGCCTTCCGGGAACACATAGATGCCGTTTTCCGGCGCTTCGGGGAAATAGGTATGCTCGAAGCCGAGCTCCTCCACGGAGCACATCATGCCCGCAGAGGGCACGCCGCGCAGGGCGCCGGCCTTGATCGGCACGCCCTCTTCCGGCAGATGCCCGTCATGGTCGCCGGCGACCTTGCCGCCATCTAAAACCACGATGACGGTCTGGCCCTCGGCCGCGTTCGGCGCGCCGGTCACGATCTGCAGGTTCTCCGGCCCTCCGACGTTTACCTGGCAGACCACCAGTTTGTTGGCGTTCGGGTGCGGCTCCAGCTTCTCGATGCGGCCGACCACGATCTTCTCCAGGTTCTTGTCCAGGGCGGCAAAGCCCTCGACCTTGGTCCCGGACAGGGTCATTTTATCGAAATATTCCTGATTGCCGGCGGCTAAGCCCGGCACGTAGGATTTGATCCAGTTATACGATGTATTCATATCTGCTCCTTCCTGCTCCCGGTCAGAACTGCTTTAAGAATCTCTCGTCGTTCTCGTACAAGAGCCGCATGTCGTCGATCTCGTACTTTAAGAGCGTGATGCGCTCCAGGCCGATGCCGAAGGCGAAGCCCGAGTACTCTTCGGGATCGATGCCGCTCATCTTAAGGACCTTCGGATGCACCATGCCGCAGCCCAGGATCTCGATCCAGCCGCTGCCCTTGCACATCCGGCAGCCCTTGCCGCCGCACTTGAAGCAGGAAACGTCCATCTCCGCGCTGGGCTCGGTGAACGGGAAGTGATGCGGCCGGAACTTGACCTTCGTCTCCTGGCCGAACATCTCTCTGGCGAACTGCGCCAGCGTACCCTTCAAGTCCGCGAAGGTGATGTTTTTATCGATGACCAGCCCTTCCACCTGGTTGAAGCAGGGGGAGTGTGTCGCGTCCACGTCGTCCGAGCGGAAAACCCGGCCCGGCGCCACGATGCGGATAGGCGGCTTTGTTTTTTCCATGACGCGGACCTGCACCGGGGAGGTCTGCGTGCGCAGCAGGATCTTGTCGTTCACGTAGAAGGTGTCCTGCTCGTCCTTGGCCGGATGGTTGGCCGGGATGTTCAGGGCCTCGAAGTTGTAGTAATCGTACTCCACCTCCGGGCCTTCCACGACTTCGTAGCCCATGCCGATAAAGACGCGCTCCAGCTCTTCCAGCGCGAGGGTGTTGGGATGACGGTGCCCGATCTCCGGGAGCTTTGCCGGGAGCGTGACGTCCACGGTCTCCGCCTTGAGGCGCGCTTCCAGCGCCTTCTCCGCGATTTCCTTCTGCGCCGAAGCCAGCCGCTCCTCGATCGCCTTGCGGGTGGAGTTCACCCACTCGCCGACCTTCGGACGGTCTTCCGGCGCCACGTCGCGCATGCCCTTCAAGACTTCGGTCAGCTCGCCCTTCTTGCCCAGGTAGGCCAGACGGATCTCATTTAAGGTATCCATCGTGCCCGCCGCATTCAGTTTCGCCAGCGCCTCTTCCTTTATTCTTGCCAGTTTTTCCTGCATAACAGCCTCCTTATCAGGCCTTCCTGTTTTTAGTCTGTACAAAAAATGTATTATACGCCGCCCCTTGCGGATTTGCAAGAATTTTCTTGTCAATCCCCCTCCGCCATGCTATTATAATTCTGTAATAAACATTCACGTATTCCGATCCACGGAGGGCGCCATGCTCGGACTAACCGTAACCCGTCTCAGGGACTTTACCCAGCATTTGTTCATAAAAGACAGCTTCGACAGCTTCTTCCTGTCCGAAGCCCGCTTCGCCACGAGCTTCACCGCCGAATTCGACGGAAAGGCCTTAAGCGAGAACGCTCCGCAGCCGTATATCAGCTGGGGACAGCTTCGTCCCGTCGCGTTTCAGCTCATCCGCGGGAAGGAACTGCCGAAAAGTTTCTCTCTGGTCCTGGTCTATCCGACAGAAAAGACCGCAGCCCTTCTGGCTGCGGCCGATCGGGAAACGGACCCCGAAATGCTTCCTTCCCTCTTCATCAATCTGCGCTACCGGCAGGAGCAGCTCATGCTCACCACCGGCGTCAGCGAAAAAAGTTTCTATCCGGACTTCGGCCTGCCGAAGCTCTGGGACCGGGAAGTGCTGAAGATCCTGGCCGAACTCGGACTGGAGGACGCGGTCCGTTCCTAGAACCACGCGGTAAACTCCACGCCGTCTCCCGTATTCCTTACGTCGCAGCCGCCGCCCAGGCGCTCTGCGGACGCTTTCACCAGCGAAAGCCCTATCCCGCTGCCGCCGTAGCTGCGCGTGCGGGCCTTGTCCACCTTATAAAACTTGTTCCAGATCTGCGGCAGCGCCGCCTCGGGGATCGGATCGCCCTCATCGAACACGGAGATCAGGGCGCCGGTCTCTCCTTTTTGTTCAGCCGAAACGCGGACCAGGCCGCCCTTCTTCACGTAATGGAAGGCGTTGCTGATGTAGTTCTGCACGATCTGCTCCGTTAAGAGCTCGTCCGATTCCACCGGCAGCGTTTCCGGCAGATCCAGCTCCAGCCGGACGTCCGAACGCTCGCTTCCGATCTGGTAGGGGGCCGAAAGATCCCGGATCAGCGCCGCCAGGTCAAAGCAGGTCTTCTCGATGCGCACCGCCCCGGATTCCAGCTCGTCCAGATTCAGGAGCTGCCGCACCAGGCGGTTCATGCGTTCCGCCTCGTCGATGATGACGTCGCTGTAGCGGGTCCGAAGTTCCTCGTCCTCGCACAGGCCGTCCCGGAGCCCCTCCGCATAACCCTGGATCAGGGCGATGGGCGTCTTTAATTCATGCGAGATATTCGCCAGAAATTCCTTGCGCTGCTCGTTCTGCTGCTCCTTCTCCTGCACGTCCTTCTCCAGCTGCTGATTCGCCTTCTGCAGGTTGCCGATCGTCAGCTCCAGGTTTTCCGACAGTTCGTTGATATTTTCGCCCAGCGTCTGGATCTCGTCGCCGCTCCGGCCCTCAAAGCGCTCGGAAAAGTCCAGCGCCGCCATCTTTTTCGACAGGCCGCTTAAGGTAATGATGGGGTCCGTCAGCCGCTTGGTAAACAGGAACATCAGAAGGCTCCCGACCAGCAGGATCCCCAGGCCGATCAGCAGCAGGAAACGGTTGGAAAGCTGAGCGCTCTCCTCGATCCGGGCCAGCGACAGGGTCATCAGATAGGGGCACTCCGCCTGGCCGGAGGACTTTGCCAGGCCCAGACAGATGATCTGCTCCGAACGGGTCAGGGGATCGCGGGTCTGATAAATCATGTGGTCGTCCGTTTTGACGTAGACCTTATCCATCTCCCGCATCATCGTCTGCTCGATCTCCAGACGGCGCCACAGGCCCCGCTCCTCTTCGCCGGCCGAATACAGGATCACGTCGCTGCCCATCAGCAGCATCGTGATGCCGTAGCGCTCGCAGGCCAGGTTCAGCTCCATTTCCAGCTCTTCGTCGTTCGGATCCTGCGCCAGCTCGGTCAGGAGCGAGCGGGTCTCCTCCATCCGGACCAGCTGCTGCTTCAGGTAATAGGCCTTCAGACCGAAGCGGTTGATCAGCCACAGCGCCGCGATCATCAGCACAAAAAGGCCGACGAAGATCAGAACGCTCTTCGTCCGCAGGCTGAGAGGCAGCGCCTTTTTTCCCTTGCCTTTGCTCATTTCTTATCGGCCTCCAGCTTGTAGCCGACGCCCCAGATGGTCTTGATGTTGTCGCCGTACGCGCCAAGCTTGCTCCGCAGCTTCTTTACGTGCGTGTCAATGGTCCGCGCATCGCCGTAATAGTTGTAGTTCCAGACGTGGTTCAGGATCGCCTCGCGGGACAGCGCCACGCCGACGTTTTCCAGGAAATACTGCATCAGTTCGTATTCTTTCAGGCTCAGCTCCACGGGCTCGCCGTCCACGGTCAGCTGCCGCGCCACGCGGTCCAACTTCAGGCCGTCCAGCATGAGCGGCGCGTTGGCCTCGCCCTCCTGCTTGCGCAGGATCGCCGCGATGCGCGCCATCAGGACGCGCGGGCTGAAGGGCTTGGTCACGTATTCGTCCACGCCCAGCTCGAAGCCCTTGATCTCGTCGCGGTCCTCGCCCAGCGCCGTCAGCATGATCACCGGCACCTGCGAATAGCGGCGGATCTCGGTTAAGACCTGCCAGCCGTCCAGCTTCGGCATCATCACGTCCAGCAGCACCAGCGCGATATCCTTCGTGTCAAAAAATTTCTGCAGGGCCTCCTCGCCGTTGCCCGCCTCGATCACCGTATATTTTTCCCGCTGCAGGAAGTCTCTGATCAGACCTCTCATGCGTTCTTCGTCATCTACCACCAGGATCTTCGCTCCGTCCATGACCATGCTCCTCAATCATCAATTTTCAGGCTGACCGCCGCTTATGATGCCTTCCGACATACGCCTGCCCCTGCAGGATAAGCTGATTATAGCAGATAAAAACGGGATTGGGGGCACTTCACAGAAATATCACAGAAGGGCGGGGCTCTTTCCGAGCCCCGCCCTCACTGCGTTCCGATATTTCGTTTTCCTGCACCGCCGCTTTACCCTTCGATCAGGATGGTCTTCTTTTCGGGCAGCTTCTTCGCTTCCTTCTTCGGCAGGATCAGCGTCAGCACACCGTGCTTGAAGCTGGCCTTGACGTCCTCTTCCGTCAGCTCCTCGCCCACGTAGAAGCTCCGCTGCATCGCGCCGGCGTAGCGCTCCTGGCGGATCAGTTTGCCCTTCTTCTCCTGGTTCTTGTCCAGGCCCTTCGCGGCGCTGACCGTCAGGTACCCTTCGTTCAGATCCAGCGTGATCTCATCCTTGGCAAAGCCCGGCAGATCGATATCCACCTCGTAGTGATCCTCGTGCTCGCGCACGTCCGTCTTCATCATGCGGTCTGCATGGTGTCCGTAGAGCTTGCGCTCCGCGCGGTCCAGGTCTCTCAGTTCGGGGAAGCCGAACCAGTCGTCCCATAAACTCTCTCCGAAAATGCTAGGTGTCAACATTGTTTTTTCCTCCTCAACTCATTTTTCTGAGCAAGGGGAAGGAGTGTTTGGATCTTTCGGACCATTGGTCCCAGAGGTCTTCTCTTTTCCTCTGTTCGGCCCCGTTATAGCACTGTTGTTAGCACTTGTCAATAGCGAGTGCCAAAAAAATTTGTGAACTTTTTGTTACGCTTTCAGGGCTGCTGCTTCTGCCTCTTCTCCCGCTTTTTTCTTCTCTGCTCGCGGTTTTCCTTTTCGGATTCGAAGAGCTCGACGGCGGCGTCCGTGAGTGCCTCGTCCCAGACCTTGCCGGCCGGCTTGCTGCCGGCCATCCACGGACAGTACAGAGCGTAGTCGTCATCCAGCACGACCGTATAGGGCGGGCCGCAGCGGTCGTTCACGTGCCTATACAAATGACGTCCCGTCAGGATCAGCTCCTCCGCCTCACGGCTGCTTAAGTTTTTGTTCAGGCTGTTAAAGACCGCGCCGGATATCTCGTAGAGATCCCACGAGCCCTGGTCCATGATCTCCGCGCCGTATATGCCTTTTTCCGGATCATAAGCGGCTTTCCAGCCGATCCCCTCTTTGATCTGCATATCTTTTCCTTCCCGGGCCTTATCCCTGCAGCGAAGCGTCCAGTTCTTCCCGGTCGATCTTCTCGTTCCGGTAATAATACATCCGGTCGCGTTCGGAAACTTCCCGCAGCACCCGGCAGGGGTTGCCCGCCGCCAGCACGTTCGCGGGAATATCACGCGTCACCACGCTGCCGGCCCCGATCACCGCGTTCTCGCCGATCCGCACGCCGGGCACGATGATCACGCCGGCGCCGATCCAGGCGTTTTTCCCGATCACCACGTCCCGGTTATATTGCAGCCCGCGGCTCCGCAGTTCCGCATCGATCGGATGGTTGGCCGTCGCGACGGTCACGTTCGGTCCGATCATGACCTTGTCTCCCACGTAGATATGTCCGTCGTCCACCAGCGTCAGGTTGAAATTGGCATAGATCCCGGAGCCGAAGTGTACGTGCGCGCCGCCCCAGTTGGCCCGGAAGGGCAGCTCGATATAGCAGTTCTCGCCGCATTCCGCAAAGACCTCTTGCATGTAGCGCTGCTTCTCTTCTTCCTCCGACGGCTTTAAGGCGTTGAACGCCCACAGCTTATCCAGGAGTTTCTGCTGCACGCGAAAGATCTCCGGATCCATCGGATCGTAGATCAGCCCCTGTTCCATTCTCTCCCACTGCGTCATATCAACTCACCTTAACTCTCTGTGTTTCAGCCGTTCCTGTCCGTGACAGACCATCCTTCCGATCCAGGCCATCAGCAGCTTCACGACGGCTTCCTGTTCCTCCTCCGTCAGCGCCCGGTGCTGCGGCACGTGATACCACTTTTCAAGACAGCCCCGGCAGCAGCAGGCGGTCGCGTGCATCGCCTTGAAGACCGGATGGCCGCTCATGGGCGTCTGTTTCCCGTCGTTGACCGGATCCGCCGGCGCGAGCTTCTGCCGCACGAAATCCTGCGCGTGGCGCCGGATCACGTCCGGTCCCTTTTCTTCCAGATAGGCGATATCCTTCCGGCTCAGGTAAAAGCCCGAGCGGAAGCGGGACCGGGACAGCCTCTCCAGCGCTTCTGTTACCGTAGCCATAGAGAGGCTCCTTCAGTCATCATCCTCGTCGTCCAGAAGGTCCCGGATCGTCCGCCTGTCTTCGGACGACAAATTGGCGGGATCGATCCCGCGCCCCCAGGCCGCGTCAAAGAGATCCTTTCCGGACTGCATCTCGTCCGCGATCTCCTCCAGCTTATCCGACGAAACGCCGAAATAGCCGGTATCGTGGAGCATGGCCAGTTCCGCCGGATCAAAGGGAATCGGTGTTCTTCCGCTCATCTTTCATTCCTCTCCTGTTCTTTCTTTCCCGCTTTTTTCAGCGCGCTGCTTAGAGAATTCGGCACGCCGCGCGGCCCCCGGACCGCGGTGATATTGTACTCTTTCCGCAGGCGTTCAAAGGGAAACGCCTCCGGGGCATAGCGTTTTTCAAGCCGCAGCTTCATCAGGGCCATAATGGTCAGGTTCTCGTCTTCGTAACGGTACGGGATATCCGTCTCCGTCACCCGGCAGCGGTACAGGATGGCCGAAACCGGCGCCGCCACGTACATGTAGACCGTATCGCCGGCCCGGATCCCGGCCCCCTGCTTCCAGTCGACCACGCTGCTGCGGGCAAAGGCCCCTTCCACGTCGTAAAACTTCGGATTGGCCGGCACGATCCATTCCTTCGCCGGGCGCAGCTTCTGCTTTTTCTTCGCAGAGGCCGTCGCCTGAAAGCTCGTGTCGATCAGCTCCTTCAGCCGCTCTTCCGGAACGGTGCCGTCCAGCAGCGCCGTGATCCAGTGCATCTTGTTCATATGATACGCCGGCAGGATGCCGTCCAGCCGCAGCAGGATATCGCGGTACATGGGATCGTCGATCTTCACGTTGATGACCGGCAGCTTCTCCTCCCCGCTTAAGCCCAGGCTGGAAGCGCGCACGTCCATCACCAGCGCGAACCACTTATTGTTGTCCTTGTGGCGGAACACGGCCGTCTCCAGATCCTCCCGGAAGGGGAAGTCCGGGTCGATGCAGTATTTCTTTTTGATGTACTCTTTTACGAAAGGCCACATGGTAATCTCCTAACACAAGCTCTGATATCGTTCCTGCCGACAAATCTGCCGCAGACAGTTCTTTATATGTGAATCATATCATTTTCAGTCCCTGTTTTCAATGCAGGACTCTTTCCGCATTTATTCTTTTATGTTATTATAATCTCAACACGTCTGATGCTTTTTCGGACGGCCGCGGAAAAAACGTTCCTCCCGGAAAGAAAGGAAAGAGCTCCATGAAAACACCCTTCGATCCCTTACGGCAGAAATTCCCTTCCCAGCGTTATCCCATTTACGCGAACAACGGCATGGTCAACTGTTCCAGCCCGCAGGCGGCGGCCGCCGGACTGGAGGTCCTGCGAAAAGGCGGCAACGCCATGGATGCGGCGGTCGCGGCGGCAGCCGCTCTCACCGTCGCCGAACCGACCGCCAACGGCATCGGCTCGGATGCCTTCGCCCTCGTCTGGTCCGAGAAGGATCAGCAGCTCTTCGGCCTGAATTCGAGCGGGCCGGCCCCGATGCTGGCTTCCGTCGAACGGATCAAAGCCGACGGCCGGGATGAAAACGGCCGGATGCCGCGTCTCGGCTGGACGCCGGTGACCGTTCCCGGCGCGCCCGGCGCCTGGGCGGAACTGAACCGCCGCTTCGGCCGGCTGTCCTTAAAGGAGGACCTTATGCCTGCCGTCCGCTATGCCCGGGAAGGCTATCCCCTGGCTCCGAATCTGGCGTATCTGTGGCAGCTAGCCTATCTGGCCTATAAAAAAGAACTGAACGGCCCCTGCTTCGACGCGTGGTTTAAGACCTTCGCGCCTCCGGAAGGCGTCTGGGAGGCCGGCGATATCGTGAAGCTGCCG
>JAEEGF010151156.1_pt1 | contig 11710 bp, 10 predicted proteins | sample 9134171 | NCBI WGS metagenome assembly JAEEGF01 (sample SAMN16246542, study PRJNA631951) | gut metagenome | biome: gut microbiome; feature: rumen; material: AP-attached | host: Bos | place: Iran: Karaj | collected 2018-10 | reverse complement strand
GGCGTCCATGCCCCCAGCAGTGCCGCTGACATTCAGGAGTATATGATCATGCCCGTGGGCGCCAAGAGCTGGAAGGAAGCCCTGCGCATGTGCTCCGAGGTGTTCCATGTCCTGGCCAAGGTGCTCCACACCTCCAGCGTGGGCGACGAGGGCGGCTACGCTCCCTCCGACCTGAAGAGCGACGAGGACGGCCTCAAGGCCCTGGTGGAGGGCATCGAGAAGGCCGGCTACAAGCCCGGCGAGGATTTCATGCTGGCTATGGACGCCGCCTGCTCCGACTGGTTCAGCGCCGAGGATCAGTGCTATCACCTGCCCAAGCGGGGCGTGACCCTGACCCGCCAGCAGATGGTGGATATGTGGGCGGACTTCTGCGACAAGTACCCCATCATCTCCCTGGAGGACTGCATGGCCGAGGACGACTGGGAGGGCTGGAAGATGCTCACCGACCGTCTGGGCGACCGGGTCCAGCTGGTGGGCGACGACCTGTTCGTCACCAACGTCAAGCGCGTACAGCAGGGCATTGAAAAGGGCGTTGCCAACAGCGTGCTCATCAAGCTCAACCAGATCGGCACCCTGACCGAGACTCTTGACGCCATCCAGCTGGCCAACCGCGCGGGCTACACCACGGTCGTGTCCCACCGCTCCGGCGAGACCGAGGACACCACCATCGCCGACCTCGTCGTGGGTCTGAACGCCGGCCAGATCAAAACCGGCGCGCCCAGCCGCACCGACCGCGTGGCCAAGTACAACCAGCTGCTGCGGATCGAAGAGGAGCTCTTCGACGCCGCCCGCTATCCCGGAAAAGACGCGTTCTTCTCCATCAAATAAGCTTCGCGCAAACAAAAACGCCACGGCTGATGCCGTGGCGTTTTTGTTATTAAAGGGCCGCTGTCCGCGCTGTCACAGGCTCCATGGGCGGAGCATGTAGGGGTTGAATCGGCGTTCGTATTCCAGCGAAGTGGGGCTCTCATGTCCGGGAAAGACCTCGTAATCGCCCTCAAGATCTCTCAGCTTTTCCAGCGAGTGTCCCAGCTCCAGTGATGAGGATCCGGGAAAATCATACCGCCCGCAGGATCCCCGGAACAGCGTATCCCCGGTGAACAGGCAGTCCTCGATCATAAAGGTCAGCCCCCCCGGCGTGTGGCCCGGGGTCTCCAGGACTGTGAAAACAAGATTCCCGCACACGATCTCATCGCCTTCGGAGACAAAATGAGTATCGTCCTCCGGCGGATCGAGCTCCCAGTCCAGACCGAACGAAGCGGAACCCACCTCGGCCGCTATGTCTTTATGGCTCATATACACAGGAGCCCGGGTCGCTTCGTACACCGCGTCGAGCCCCATGCAGTGGTCAAAGTGACCGTGGGTCAGCAGAATGGCTTTCACCCGAAATCCGCCCTGCTCGACAGCGTCGAGGATCCTGTTGGAGTCGTCTCCCGGATCGATGACTGCGGTGTCCATAGTTTTTTCGTCAATGACGAAGTAGCAGTTGGTCTGAAGATATCCGACCTCGACGACTTTGATCTGCATTGCCCCGACGGTCCGGACTCAGGCCGCTTTTTCTGCCGGCTTTTCCAGAGCATGCCAGCACTCAAACTGCTCCTCGAGACGGTCTTCCAGAACACTGGTAAAGGTCACTACCGCGTAATAATCCTCGCCCAGGAGCAGCAGCTCGGCCTGATACATCGGAAGATTGTAGAATTTTCCGTTGATGAAAAGGGCCTGCTTCTTCTCGCCGGCAAACTCGATCTCACGGATCTCAAGCTCCAGATCCTTATAGCCCGCCGATTCGAGCATCTCCTTGACCGGGGCGGAAAGCATATCGAGAATGCTCTCTTCGCTGAGCGTTTTCAGCACGTCGTTTTCATATTTTGTCAGCCGCATATTGATATTGAGGGTCCCGGCCGAGTTCTTGGCTGCCATATTCGTCACGCCGTTTCCGTTCTCCATGGAATCCTTCATAAGATCCTTGAGTTCCTCGTCGTCGATGACCTTGAGCGTGATGTCCATCATCTCGGCCAGTTCCTCCTCGGTGAAGAACTGCCACTCCTCGGGAAGGTCGAAGCCCAGCCCGAAATACTCGTTGACGTAGGTATCCTCCTCAATCTCTCCGATGGCGGTTCCGAAGATATCTTCTTCCTCCGCGTCCGACGGAGCGGACGCGCCGGCGGTCATCACAAGGAACAGCGTGCAGACAAGAAGCACGGCGATGGTTTTCTTTTTCATATACCTGACCTCCCACAAAAACATTTGATAAGATAAAATGATTATACTCCATTTCCGATCCAAGTTCAAGTTCGACATGCCGGAAAAATGCTTTTCTCTTTTCTTCGGCCATGTTACAATGGCGATCGAAGAGGAGCAGTCTCCCGAAATCCGAAAAGGAGGTCCGTATATGATCAGCGGAATCCACCATGTGTCTCTCCGATGTGCCGATGATGATGCGTACGCTCGCGTCAGAGAGTTTTACTGCGTTGTGCTCGGTCTGCGGGTCCGCCGTGAATGGGAAGCAGGAATGATGATCGAGACCGGCGCCGGGTGTGTCGAGGTCTTCCGCAGCGGCGGGGGCGAGCGGGGCGTCGGCTCCGTGCGCCATTTTGCTTTTGACTGCGATGACCCGGACGCCGCGGCCGCCGTGGTACGAGCGGCAGGGTACGAGGTATTCGTCGAGCCCAAAGACGTGGTCCTGCCTTCCGAGCCTCCCATACGGGCCCGGGTGGCTTTCTGCCGCGGCCCGCTGGGCGAGGAGATCGAGTTCTTTCACGAAAAGTAAAGGAGGCAGCAGACATGAAGCTGAGCGTGATCTATGATTCCAAGACCGGCAACACCAGGCAGGCAGCCGAGTGGATCGCCGAAGGAATGTGCTCCGCGGGCGCCGAAGGCCGCGCTTTTTCCATTGAGGAACTGGACGAGGCGTTCGTGCGCGAATCGAAAGGCGCGGTGATAGGCTGTCCGTCCTATGCCGCGATGATGACGCCGGATCTGCGCACCTGGCTGATGAGCGCGGGAAAGCTGGGCCTTTCCGGAAAGCTGGGCGGCGCCTTCGCCACCGAACAGTATACCCACGGCGGCGGGGAAGGCGTGGTCCGTTCGATCCTCGGTGCCGAGCTGGTATTCGGCATGCTCTGCTATTCCGGCGGGGGCAGCTGCGGCAGGCCGATCATCCACCTGGGACCCGTCGGCGTCAACGGCAACGTGGAACCCCACAACCGGCTGGAAAACTATGAGGAGTATTTCCGGGTTTTCGGGCAGCGCTTCGCAGCCAAGGCCCTGGAACTGTTTGGCTCCCGGCCCTGACCGGCCGGCCGGCTGAGGAAGAGCGCACGGGTGACAACCCGTGCGCTCTTCCCTTTTCTTATCTGAGATCCGGACGGCCGCTTTGGATGAACAAAGCGGCTCCCGTCGGCGTATTGTCCTATACCGGCTGCCCGAAGGCGTCAGGCAGACGTCGCCGTGACCGTTATGTCACAGGTTACGGCCGGAATCGAAACGACTCCGCCTGACCACACTTTGCCGGTGATATCTTCCCCGCCGGCCAGGACTCTGACGGACACCGTCTGCCCCTCCTCGGAGGGCGTCAGCCGGACGCTGAACGGCTGTCCCTCCCGCACCAGACGGCCCGTGCCGAGATCGGCCAGGACTCCGTCCAGCTCCAAAGACACGGGATAAAAGGTTTCGGTCTTCCACGCGGTATGCTCCAGCACCGCGGCTTTTACCGCCTCGGTGATCACATCCATTCCGCGGGCATTCGGATGGAGCTTACCATCCTGAAAATACAGTTCCGCTGTTTCCGGGCCGATCGGGCTGTCCGAGAAGCGGACCATTGTCGCTCCGAAGTGCTCCGCCACCTCTGTCAGATCCCGGTTGAACTGCCGCCAGAAAGGCTCCTTCTCCGCGTTCAGGCCTGCCCGATACAGCATCTCCGCCACATATACCTCCGCCAGGGGATAACGTTCCGAGATCCGGAACAGAGTCACCGCGGCAGCTTCCAGCGTGGTCTTCGGCTCTCTCCACGTCCGTATTCCGCTTCCGTTCTCGGGAAAAAGATCGTCGTAATCAAGGTCCCCCGTACCGAGAGTTTCCGGAAAATGGAAAAAATCGTTCGTCCCCATAAATATTAAGATGATGTCCGGCTCGGCGCCGTCATTGATCCCTGTGTTGTCATGAAGCTGTACGCAGCGGTCCTCATAAGCCCCTACAGAGCGGCGATAAGGCCTGAAAAACCCGGCCCCCGCCCAGGAATTGTTCACCAAAAGACGCAGTCCCAGGTCATCGGAGAGCTGCATCCACCAGGTTTCCTCCGCCTTCAGTTTGGGTTTGAGATCCGTATAGAAAGCCGCTCCCCGGCTGATGGTCGTGTTGGACCAGCGGGATCCTCGCCGGTTGGAAATGTTTCTGTATGTCGATATACTGTCGCCCAGGATGGAAAAGGTCTTCCCTCTGAGCGCTTCCGGATCCCAGGGCACGGTCTCGGCGCTGCCGTTCTTCTTGTTTGCATCCGTACGGATCATTTCAGCGGTCACGGTCACGGTTTCCGCGGGAATACTGTCTGTTCCTCTCAGGATCCCGGTTTTCGCGTCGGCCGTGAGGGGCAGTGTCACCGAAAACAGGACAGCCGTCAGGATACAGACGATCTTTTTTCTCATGAATGGGATTCCTCCGTGTTCCTTATTCTCCTTACCGGTCCGCGTCCGCAAGCGCTTCGGCCGGGCTGACGGTTTTTCTGTCGAAAACGGCGCCGGCCAATGCGCTCAGCGCCGAGGCGCCGACGATGGTAAGCACGGCTTCCGTAACAGTCAGACGCAGAGTGACGCCGAACAGTTCGCCCCCCGTCACGCTGACCAGAGCCAGTACCGTCAGCGCTCCGGCGGCCCCGCCCAGCAGGCCCAGGATCAGCCCCTCCCGCGCCAGTGCCGGAGCGGCGCCGTCACTCACGCCCAGCGCGCGCAGCACCGCGGACTCCCTGCGCCGGCCTCTCAGCGGCAGAGCGGAGGCGAGCAGAGCGCCCAAAAGGCCCAAAGCGATCAGGATCCCTCCCAATGCCGGGAAGACCGCCGCGTTGCTTTCCAGCAGTTCCGCTCCGGCCGCGATGATGCCTTCGGCCTCGTCGGAATAGGTGACCCGTCTTTCATATCCTTCCGCCAGCGCGATCAGCTCGCCGCGGTAAGCGAAGGTATTGGCGTACAGACGCAGCCCCGTAACGGTATCCGCGTCCAGAGCGCCGAAGGATCGCATATTCTCCTCATAGGTCACCGGAGAGACTCCGCTTTCGATCTCCCGGACATACAGGGCGGCGAGCGCGTCGTCGGTTATCACATCCAGCAGCTTGAGCATGCTGTCCTGCGCCGCTGTTTCATCCACGCTTTCCCCCGTGATCCTTTCGAACAGTGCAGCCTGCTCCGCCCCGGACAGGGCGGTTACATACCGCTGCAGGGTCCGGCGCTGCTCTGCCGGATCTTTGGAATGGGCGGAGGCGTCAAAGGGGCGGTCGGTCAGCACATCTCTTCCGAGATTCGCCGTCTGCGCGGTAACGAGCCGGCTGGACATGACGGAATTCTGCACCCATCGGGTCAGGTCGCTCAGATACAGCGCTCCTCCCACGCCCGCCCGGCTCCCCTTGGAGACGGGGCGAAGGATCCCAACGATCTTCAGCGGAAGCGCCGCCTTCACCGTGGCGGACATGACCGCCGTGTCGCCTCCGATGTATCCCCAGGTGCCGTCCACATTCTGCACATATCGGTCGGTGGGCAGGACCACACGGAAGGAAAGGCGCAGAAGATCCGTGTAGCTCACGCCCGCCGAGGCGCGATCCGCGCTCAGGCCGAGAGCCTCCAGGCAGGCACGGTCGATATTGCCCCTTGCGTCGAGCAGAACGGCAGCTTCGTCGTATCTCTCCGGCCAGCGTCCCGCCGCCAGAGCGTAGCTGGCGCTGCGCAGCGCGTCCCCGTCGGGCATCTCGGTCCACAGCCCGGTCCCTGTGCCGGGTTCCGGGTTGACCTGCTCCACACGCCCGTCCGCGTCCAGCGCCCATATCATCGGCGAGATGGCCCAGGTCCGCTGAAGAGAGGCGCTGTGGATATCCATCTCCGCTTCATAGTATGCTGCCAGCGCGTCAAGGTCGCCGTCGGAGACATTCTCCGCCGTGAACACGACGGGGTAGGCAGCCAGAGTTTCCGCCTGGATGGCAGCGGAGCGCTCCGCGTTCCCGAACAGGACAGAAAGCCCCAGACACATTGCCAAAGCCGCGGCGAACAGTCCTCCCAGCCGCACGCCTACGCAGCCGTAGTTCCGTGTCAGCGCGCGCAGCGCCATGGCCCACGTTCCCCTTTGTGGGGGAAGCGGGTCCCGTTCGCTTTTCCCGGGGTTCTCCGGCTCGCCGCGCACCTCCGCGGTATCGCCCGGGCGCAGAACAACGGTCACATCCTCCCTGCCGTCGAACAGCTGCCCGTCCCGGGAAGACGCTATGACCAGCCGATCGTTCGACCACTGGCGCAGCAGCGACAAAACCTCTTCATCATCCCCATCGGGCTCATCCACCAGCAGGATCTCAGGATCCCGCGCGGCGGCGCAGGCCAGGGCGCCCAAACGTCTCTCCCGTCCGGAAAGCCGTCCCGGTGTCTTGTCCGCGCAGGCCGGAAGCCCCAAAAGGGAAATCAGCTCGTCTGTGTTTTTTGCCTCACCCCGGGCCGTCTGAGCCGCGAGAAGTATGTTCTCCTTAAGCGTGCGGTCCGGCAGCAGCAGTTCCTCACAGGCAAAGCCGCAGCGCCGGCGCAGCTCCGCCAGCCTGTTCTCCCGCCAGCGGGAGGTATCCGCGCCGTTGAAAAGAACGGCGCCGCGCGAGGGCTGCTCCAGTCCGGAAAGGATCCGCAGCAGCGCGGTTTTCCCGCTTGCGGAGGGTCCCGTGATCAGAACCAGCCCGAAGGCGGGCAGCGTCAGATTCAGCCGGCGCAGTACGTCGACGGTCCCCTTTCCCTCCGGATAGGTCATTCCCACATTCTTGCATTGCAGCATGACCGTCCTGCCTTTCGTCTGTAAGATTCTTCCATTATAGCCGTTCTCTCCCGCCGCGGTCAAGGGGCGGCCTCAAGATATGGGAGAATAATCTTGACTTCTCCACAAAAAGTTGTATTATGATAGGCAACTGACACAGGGGCGCCGGGGGTTTCCCGGCTGAGACGGGGCATTGGGGCTCCGGACCCTCAAACCTGATCCGGACAATGCCGGCGTAGGGAGTGCGGTTGCGCTCCGTGCTGCCGTCCCGTCCGGGACGGTACTTTTTTGTATGGAGGCATATCATGAAAGGCAATTCGACAACCAACAAGATCACGGAAGGCGCGGTCATTGTGGCTCTCACGGTGGTTCTGAACTTTTTCAAGCTGGATCTGGGGCCGGAGGGCGGCTCGGTCAATCTGGTATTCATCCCGCTGATGGTCTTCGCCCTGCGCCGCGGCACATTCTGGGGTATCGGCGCCGGACTGGTATTCGGCGTGCTCAAGGCCATCATCGGCGGGGGCATCTCCTACGGATGGCAGTCTCTGCTGCTCGATTACGCGGTGGCCTACGCGCTGGTGGGCCTGGCGGGCCTTCTTCCCTCAAAGCCGGTACTCTCCACGGTGTTCGGCGCCGCGGGCTGTCTGGCCTCCTTTGTGCTCAGCGGAGTACTGATCTGGGGTCAGTACATGCCCGAGTCCTTCTACGGTCTTACCATGAAAAACGTATGGGTCTACTCTCTGCTCTACAACGGAAGCTTCGTGCTCTGCAATGAGATCATCGCCGCTGTCGTGATCGCCTTCTTCGCCGGAAAAACGAAGCTTCTGAAGGTGTGACCGGTCCGACGGCCGTTTAAGCTCCGCGGGAGCATCGTCTGCAAACTTTCATACCGAAACCGGCCCGGGAACCCCCGGGCCGGTTTTTTCGTCTGAACATACGGGTTTAGTCGGTTTCTATTGCGAAACGGCGATCTTTGGTATATACTGATTTTATGTTGTTATGTATACGGGAATGACCGTTACTTTGGCCTCCGGGCGGAGAGTGAGGACGGAGAAATTGAGCAGATTCTTTCGCGGACTGGGCCGCACGCTTCTTGTGCTGCTGCTGACGGTCCTGATGATACTGATACTGGCGCTGGGCGCCTGCGCCGTTCTGGCGTGGGGACCTTCCGGTGAGTGGACCCGGCGCTTCGTGGCCACCTTCGACGAGACCAGCGCCATGAAATTCGTCCCGCGGCTGTACCTGAGCGAGGAGACCATCGATTCCCTTCTCCACCCCGCCGCGGAAGCCGAGCCTGCCGCCGAGGAGGACACCTTCCGGGAGCTTTCCTTCGAGGACGGCACCACGGTGCCCGAGCCTGTGGCCGATCCGGGACAGGTGACGGTGGCCGATCCCGCTCTCACCCAGACCGAAAGCGGGGAATGGATCGAGGTCAAGGACATCAAAGGCCCCTCGTACAAGGGCAAAATGATGATCGTGCGCGATCCGTCCAAGGTCATCGTCGGCACGCTGGACGCCTACGGCGCGGCCTATCACGGGCTCTATCTCTATGAGTTCATCGAAAAATACAACGCCATCGGCGGGACCAATGCCGGAGGGTTCTATGATCCCAACGGAGGCGGCAACGGCGGCACGCCCGACGGTCTCGTGATCCGCGACGGGAAAATCGCATGGGGCGCTCCCGGCACCTGGTATATCAATGTCATCGGCTTTGACGGCGAGCATAAGCTTCACGTGGGCGACATGTCCGGCCAGCAGGCTCTGGATCTCGGGCTCACCTCGGCGGTCAGCTTCTCCCCCGGGCCGGTCCTGGTCAAGGACGGCGTCAAGCGCACGGGATTGGGCGGCGGCATGAACCCGCGTACCTGCATCGGCCAGCGTGCGGACGGTACGATCCTGCTTCTGGTGCTGGAGGGCCGCAAGCCGGACAGTCTGGGCGCATCCTACGACGACATAGCCGGGCTTATGTTCGACAACGGCGCCGTGAACGCCGCGAATCTGGACGGCGGCTCCTCATCCCAGATGTATTACAACGGCGAACAGATCACCCGCGGCTCCAACCTGATCGGCATGCGGCAGATGGCCGACGCCATTCTTGTGCTGAATTGAGGATAAGAACATGGCAAGACATATGAAAGACGATTCCCGGGCCCCGAGGGATCCCGGTGATCTTCCGGAGCAGGATGTCCCCGATCTGGAGGATATTCTGGGGGAATTCGGATATTTCGACGATATAGAGGACACGGACACTCTCTCGGAGGAATACGCTCTTCTCTCCGCAGAGACTCCGCAACCGGAGCCCTCTGCCGGGGCGGAGGAGATCTCCGGGCAAAGCCCGAAAACGCCCGACGCTCTGCCCGAGGGAAAAGAGCTCTCCTCTTTCTTTACCGAGGCGGACGCCCCGTCCCCCGAAGATGAGGCAGGCTCTCCCGGGGAAAACGAGCCCGCGGAGACCGTTTCCGAAACGGCGGCCGCTCCCGTGAAAAGGCCGGCCCCTAAAAAGAAGCCCGCCGCCCCGCCGAAGAAAAACAGCTCCGGGAAGAAAAAGCGGCGCAGGAAACGCTCCCGCAGGAAAAAAGACCGCTTCAAACTGGGTCTGATCATATATCTCCTGTTCCTCGGGATGCTCATTGTCGGACTTCTCGTTATGCTCTGGATCGGCCTGGACCGCTCGCAGCAGCGCATGGACGCGGAAAATGAGGCTCTCGCCAGACAGCGGGCCGAGGAAGCCGAGAGGCAGGCCCACGAACGGGCCGTATACCGCGCGCCGCAGCTGGCCTTTGAGCAGTGGCTCTCCGGAGCGGACGCGGACTACTGGACAGATCTGTGGGTCCGTGACCACGACGGCGGTCTGGATGATCCCAGCAGTGTAAAAGAGTATCTCTCCTCTCTGCTGACCGCCGCCGAGCCCTTCAAGGCCCTGGATTACACTGCCGAAAAGCCCGTGTATGTGCTCAAGAACGGCGACCGGCGTCTGGCTGAGATCACTCTCTCGGGCAGCGACGTCAGCTGGAGCGTTTCCGATGTGCGTCTGCTTATCGAAGGCCATGAAAAGGCCTCCGTACGCGTAGCCTCGGGCAGCCGTGTATACTGCAACGGCATCGCTCTGGGTTCGGACTATATAGTGGACTCTTCCAGCTACTTTACCTATGACCCCCTGCGCGACAAGCTGATAAATCCCGTTACCTGGGACACCTACGAGGTCAGCGGCCTCCTTTTGGAGCCCGCTCTGACAGCCGACCCGCCCGAGGGAGGCATCGTCACCGAAACGGCGGAGGGCGATTTCCTGCTGTGTCTGGACGAAGCGTCCGGCAAGCCCTATCAGACACGGGCTGTGAATTTCGTCAAGGCGTACCTGAATTATTACCTCAACGGATACAACGGCACCTGGGGCAATCTTTACGCGGCGCTGGCCTATCTGACTCCCGGTTACCAGGCCTACAAGGACCTGCAGGACACCTACAACGGCGTGGTCTGGAATTCTCCCTATACCAATGTGGACACGAGCCTCACCAGCGCCGGCGACGTCGTGATCTGGGCAGACAACTGCTACAGCACAGACGTGATCTATGACGCCAAGGGCATCCAGAACGGCCAGCAGGGCGGCTATGCCGCCACCATGCGCATCTACTTCCTCAAGACGGACGCAGGGTATATCATCAGCAACTTTGAGATCCTCTGACAAAGGCGGAAATCGATCCATGAACGTTACGATCATCGTTCCCTCTCTCGACCCGGACGAAAAGCTTCTTAAAGTCGTGGAGGGACTGCGGAAAGAAGGCTTTCGGGACATTATCCTGGTCAATGACGGCAGCGGGCCGGATCATACGGCCCCCTTCGAGGAGGCTGCGAAGCACCCGGAGGTCACCGTTCTCACTCACGAGGTGAACCGCGGCAAAGGCAGGGCCATGAAGACCGCGTTCTCCTGGTGCATGAAGCACCGCCCGGATATCGACGGCGTCGTCACCGTAGACGGGGACAATCAGCATCTGCCCCGCGACGTGCGCCGCTGTGCCGAGGCCATGCTCGCCGATCCGGAAAAGATCTGGCTTGGTGTGCGGGATTTCTCTCTGGAGCACGTGCCCCTGCGCAGCCGCTTCGGCAACAATCTTACCCGGGGCATTATGCGTCTGGCCTGCGGCGTTGACGTCACGGACACCCAGACCGGTCTGCGCGCCATTCCGGCGAAAGACCTGTCCCTGATGTGCTCCATAGACGGCGAGCGCTATGAATATGAGACGGAGATGCTCCTCTCCGTGCGAAAAGCAGGCGTCGGGATCGGGGAGGTCGTGATCGAGACCGTGTATATCAACGAGAACGAGTCCAGCCATTTCCATCCTCTGAAGGACTCCTGGAAGATCTATAAAATCATTTTCCGGCATATGCTCCGAGCGAAACGGTGAATTTCATGAAGACAAAAGCGGGCTCCTTCGTGAAATACTCGATCAGCTCTGTGGTCTGTTTTCTATTGGACTACGGGCTGTTCACACTGCTCAACGCGTTCCTCCTGCGGGGGATGGCGGACGGGACGCGGGAGCTTGCCGCAACCTACGGCGCGCGCGCTGTCTCCGCCGCGGTAAACTTTCTTCTGAATCGGAACGTGGTCTTCGCGGACACCTCCGACCCGGCGCGGGCGGCTGTCCGATATACGCTCCTCGCCATAGTCCAGGCCGCGGTCTCCGCCGCGCTGGTATATCTGATCCGGGATCTCTCCGGCGCGAGC
>JAEEGF012093168.1_pt1 | contig 11711 bp, 4 predicted proteins | sample 9134171 | NCBI WGS metagenome assembly JAEEGF01 (sample SAMN16246542, study PRJNA631951) | gut metagenome | biome: gut microbiome; feature: rumen; material: AP-attached | host: Bos | place: Iran: Karaj | collected 2018-10 | reverse complement strand
TGGATACTGCAGGATATCCTGCGAGATTATGTGGGTTTCGACGGCATGGTGGTGAGCGACTATACAGCCATAGACCAGCTGCCGCTGGAAAGTGAAAAGGGAAAAGAGAATAGTGAAGAATTTGCTACCGCAGCAGTTGTACAAAAGGCTGCGATGGCGATTAATGGAGGTAACGATGTGGACTTCCCCTTCGGAGCCAACTACCAGCATCTGCAGGAAGCCATCGACCAGGGACTGGTGAAGCCTGAGACGTTGGAGCGCGCCGTGAAAAACGTACTCCGTCAGAAATTCCGTGCAGGATTGTTCGACAAGGATGCTTATCTCTACAGCAAAGAGGATATCAAACTCGATACGCCCGAGGAGCGTCAGACTGCCTACGACATTGCCACACAGTCGATTGTGCTCCTCGAAAACAACGGCATCCTGCCGCTGAAAAATGCCCAGAACATTCTCGTCACCGGTCCTAACGCCAACTCCATTTGGGCGATGTGCGGTGACTATACCTATCCCGCTATGTCGTACTTCTGGAAAAAGATGGAGGATGTGGCCGACCGCGACAAGCCCCATATCATCAAACTGCTGGAAGGCATGAACGGCCACAAGCCGGAAGGTGTGAACATTCTCTATTCGCGTGGCTGCGACTGGACAGAGGACATCGAGACGAAATTCTCTGAACTCGGCGACGAGCGTGCCTGGGAGTACGAGATCCTGCACCGTAAGGTTGAATCGGGCGAGAAGGCTGATAAGGCAGAGGCGCTCAATTTGGCAAAGCAGGCCGATGTGATTATCGCTGCTGTCGGTGAGAACGTGATGCTCTGCGGTGAGAACCGCGACCGTCAGGGACTCCGTCTGCCAGGCAAACAGGAGCAATATGTTGAGGAACTGATCAAGACAGGCAAGCCCGTAGTGCTGGTAATGTTCGGCGGAAGGGCTCAGGTGGTGTCGGGTCTCGCAGAGAAGTGTGCTGCAGTGATCCAGGCCTGGTATCCCGGTGAGGAAGGCGGCAACGCCTTGGCAGACATCCTCTTCGGCAAGGTGTCGCCCTCGGCCAAACTCAGCGTGAGCTATCCGAATACGGAGATTAATGAGCCTATCTGCTATAACAACTCGACAGAGAAAGACCCACGCGTGCAGTGGCCATTCGGCTATGGTCTGAGCTATACCACGTTCGACTATGCCAACCTGAAGATGAACGGTGAGGCCAAGACGGAAGACGAAAGCATCAGCTTCACCTTCGACGTGAAGAACACAGGTGAGATGGCAGCAGATGAGATCGTAGAAATTTATCTCTCGCCGACGACAGACAATCAGCAGATACGCCCGATACAGTTGCAGGGCTTCCTCCGTGTGTCGCTCCAGCCGGGAGAGACCAGAACGGTGAACTGTAAGCTTTGGACAGAGCAGTTCGGATTCTATTCGAACGACGGCAAGCGCCAATGGAACATCCTGCCTGGCACATTCACCGTCAAAGTCGGTGCCTCATCGACAGACATCAAACTGCAGGAGAACGTAACGCTCAAAGGCGAGCCTGTGGTCAAGCCTATCCGCGATCACTATCTATCGCTTCTTGAATAGAAGTGTAGCAAGAAAGCCGATGAGGAAGATGGTGGTGGTGCCGAGTACGATGGCGAGATAGCCATGCAGGTGGATACCCGGCAGGTGCCACATATCGGCCAGAGAGATCCAGGCAATCACAAGTACACCGCACACGCAGCCGAGCAAGGCTGCTGTGCGGTTGATTGTTTGTGGGATACAACCCAGCAGGAACAGTCCCAGCATACCGCCGGAGAAGATGCTCGACAGCGTCCACCAGGCATCGATGATGCTTTCCACACTCAGCATGGCGATGGCCACGATAATGCCCAGGACACCCACGATAGCACTCGAGATGCGCAGTACAGCCAGATGGTGACGGTCGGTAGCCTTACGGAAGAATGGCTTGAAATAATCCGTCAGTACAATGGTAGCGGCTGAGGTGACGCTTGTGGAAACAGTGCTCATGCCAGCAGCGAAGATAGAGGCTATCAGCAAGCCGCGCAAGCCCACAGGCAATTCAGAGACGATGAAATGCGGAAACACATAGTCGGGCTTCGCAGCGATCTCGGCAGGCAACAGTTGCGGATTGGCCGTATAGTAACTATAGAGTGCCGAGCCAATAAGGAAGAACAGGGCCGAGACGGGGATGAAGAGATAACCGCCGAAGAGGGCCGAGAAACGGGCATCGCGGTCGGTCTTGGCAGCATGGTAACGCTGCACGTAGTTTTGGTCGATGCCGTAGTTCTGTAGATTGATGAAGATGCCGTAGATGAGGCATACCCAGAACGTGGATTTCGTCAGGTCGAGGGAGAACTCACCCAAGGAGAACTTATTGCCCGTAGGGGCGTTGACAGCAAGGTCGAAAGCCTGCATCGGTCCCTCGGGCATCCGGAAGAGCAAGAGGCAAAGGCAGAGCACAGCCCCACCGATGAGGATGATACCCTGAACGGCATCGGCCCAGATGACCGCCCTCAGACCGCCCAGCATGGAATAGATGATAATGCCGATGGAGGTAAGGATAATCACCATGTGGATGTCCCACCCCATGAGGATATACATCGGCACAGCCAGCAGATAGAGAATCGAGCCCATACGGGCAATCTGTGTGAGCAGATAACAGGCAGAGGCATACAACCTAGCCCAGGCACCGAACTTCTCCTCAAGGAAGGTATAGGCCGACACAGAGCCGCTCTTGCGATAGAACGGCACAAAATACTTCGCGGCGAAATAGCTCGCAATGGGGATGCTCAATGAGAAGACAAACGCATTCCAATCGGCAGCGAAGGCCTTGCCGGGATAGCCGATATAGCTGATGCTCGACACGTAGGTGGCAAAGATCGACATGCCCACCACCCAACCGGGAATGGAATGGCCTGCAGAGGTGAACTCATCGGCAGAGCTTCCCTTGCGGAAGAAGCTGCAACCAAACACCACCACGCCAAGGGTAAAGACCAGGAAAACGATGAAATCAATTGTATGCATACATTCTCTTTTTTCGACAACGAATTAAGACGTAATCGCTTTAGCGCTTTTACAAAGCGTAGCGACTAAAAGAATTACACGAATTGAACTAATTATTTCGAATTTTCACGAATTATTTATTGAAACTAATTGCCATAATTGACCATAATGACCATAATATTATTCATAATGACCATAAAAATTATTATGGATATTACGGGTTATTATGGCAATTTGTTTCTTCATTATCATTCGTGTAATTCGTGAAATTCTTGCGTCCCTTCGGTCGTTGTATCAATCATATCTGTATTTTTCCGTTCTCGATGGGGAGGGCGGCGAGGGCCTGACGGATGCGGTCACGTTCGGGTGCATCGAACTTGTAGAACGGTGAGGCCACGAAGTCATCGTTGATGATGCCTAAGAGAGAGAGGGCACACTTCAGGCCCTTGAGATAGCTGGAGCCGTGTTTGCCAACCGTATAGATGGAGGTTGAGATCTGCATGATATACTGCTGGAGCTGGCGGACACGTGTAAGGTCGCCCGTGCGTGCAGCCTCATACATCGCCACATAGAGCTCAGGGAACATGTTCGCACCGCCATTGATGCCACCATGCGCGCCCAACAGCACACACTCACCCGTGATCTCTTCAGGGCCCACGAGCATCGCAAAGTCGCGGCGATCCTGCATCTTGTACATCACCGACTGGAAATAGACGGCGTTGGCCGAGGAGTCCTTGAAGCCGATGACCTGCGGATTGCGGGCGATGCGGCGGACGGTATCAGGCGCAAAGCTTACTTTCACATGAGAGGGCATGTTATAGAGGAATACCGGCAAGGGCAACTGCGGCACCAGTTCCTCGTAGAACTGTGCCAGTTCAGGCTGTCCTGTGGCGAAATAATAAGGCGGGGCACTCACTACACCGTCGGCCCCACAGTCGGCAGCCACCTTAGCCAGACGGATGCTCTCCACTATACTGGTATCGGTGATACAGGCCAACAGCGGCAGACGACCGTGATTGATGCGGCACGACTCGCGGATCATCTGTTTGCGGACATCGTAGCTCAGGCTCTGTTCCTCGCCGGTTGTGCCGAGGATAAACAGACCGTGAACACCGCCGGCAATCAAGTGTTCTATCAAACGTTCGAGACTCTCAATGTCGAGGGTCTCATTATCTTTCAACGGGGTTACAAGTGGCGGGATAATGCCACAAAGGGGAGAGTTATAATTCATAATCAATAATTCAATACATAATAATGACGCAACAGGGGGCGTTTTGTAACGTGATGAAGGGGTACAAAACATGGACTTTAGAGTCTTTATATTAATAAATCAACTTTCGCATGATTAAAAACGACCACAGATTTAACAGATTGCACAGATTGAAGTGGCTAAAGCCACGATTATTTGGGATTTTTCAGATACTGGCTTTGTGTAGTGTCTATGCATGGGGGCAGGATGTTAATACCCAACGACAGTATCTGAGTGGCACGGGTTGTGACGATATGGTGCAGTGGGATTTCAAGTGCTCCGATGGCAGGAACAGCGGCAAATGGACGAAGATTGGTGTGCCCTCGTGCTGGGAACTGCAGGGGTTCGGCACCTACCAATATGGCATGCGGTTCTACGGGAAAGCTACCCCAGAGGGAATTGCCGATGAGAAAGGCATGTACAAGACGGAGTTTACGTTGCCCAAGAAGTGGGAGGGCTGGCAGATACAACTCGTTTTCGAGGCTGTCTTTACCGATGCCAATGTCACGATCAACGGAAGGAAAGCCGGTGCCGGACTTTATCAGGGCGGCTATACCCGTCACACCATCGATGTGTCGGATCGTGTGTTCTTCGGCACGAAGAAGAATCGTCTGGAAGTAGAGGTGTCGAAAGAGAGCGCCAATCCTCAGGTGAATCTTGCTGAGCGCAGGGCCGACTATTGGAACTTCGGCGGCATCTGGCGACCTGTCTTTATCGAAGCCAAACCAGCCCGGAACATCCAGCGTGTGGCGATTAATGCCAAGGCTGACGGCTGGTTTGTGGCCGATGTCTTCCTGAATCAAGCAATGCCCGGCTATTGGGTAGGCATTGATATCCTTGATGCAAACGGGAAAAGCGGCGGCACGCTCCCTGCCTTCCCCGTCAATAGCGACAAGACGCAGGTCAAGTTCGTACTTGACAATCCCAAACTATGGAATGCAGAGCAGCCAAACCTCTATACGGCTGTCTTCACGCTGAAGGACCCAGAAGGCAGGATTCTCCATGTAGAGCGGCAGAAGTTCGGTTTCCGCACGATTGAATATCGTCATTCGTATGCCGGCGACAAAGAGGATGGTGTGTTCATCAACGGTCAGAAGGTCATCATGAAAGGCGTGAACCGTCACTCGTTCCGTCCCGAGAGCGGCCGCACGCTGTCGAAGGCGAAGAACATCGAGGACGTAAAACTCATCAAGTCAATGAACATGAATGCGGTGCGATTGAGTCACTATCCGGCTGATCCGGAGTTTTTGGATGCCTGCGACTCGCTGGGACTCTATGTAGAGTGCGAACTGCCCGGCTGGCATCAGGCTCACGAGACAATCGTAGGTTCGCAGATAGTGGAAGAGATGGTGACGCGCGACGTGAATCATCCTTCGATCATCTTTTGGAGCAATGGTAATGAAGGGGGCTTCAACTATGAACTGGAGCAGGTCTTCAAGAAACTTGATCCTCAGCAGCGTGTAGTACTCTATCCCTGGGCCAATCGCAATGGTTTCGAGACCAAGCACTATCGCTCGTGGGGTGAGACGGCAGAATATATGCGTCAGAAGGAGATTTTCATGCCTACGGAGTTTCTGCATGGTCTCTATGATGGCGGTCATGGGGCCGGTTTGAAGGACTACTGGAAGCTGATGATGAGCAATCCCCGTTGTGCCGGCGGATTCCTTTGGGACCTGATGGATCAGGCCGTGGTGCGTACCGACAAAGACGGAATGCTCGATCCGGTGGGTAACTTCGGCAGTGATGGTATCGTAGGTCCTCACATGGAAAAAGAAGGAAGCTATTATACCATCCGTGAGGTGTGGAGTCCTGTTCAGGTGATATCATTTGACTCCAATGCTTTCTATATCAAGAACTGCTACGACTTCACCAATCTGAAAGACTGCCAGTTCAGTTACAGACTGCTGAAGATGCCAGCATACGGAGAGAAAGAGGTGAAGGTGATGAAGACCGTAAAGCTGCCGTCGCCCGATATTGCACCAGGCGAGAGAGGTCTGCTGAAGAATGAACGGACAGATGCCGATGCAATAGAATTGACAGCCACAGACCCTCATGGTCAGGAGATATTCACTTGGACTCACAGACATCTGATAAAGGCTGGCATGCTGCATAAAAACCTACTTCGTACCAATACGCAGCAATACACCTATATAGAGGATGCAGAACAATTACGAGTTCAGCACGCCAACCGCCAGTATACATTCAGCAAGAAGACCGGTATGCTGATGGGAGTGGATGTCAGGGGGCACAAGCTGTCGCTGAGCAATGGTCCCCGTTTTGTGGCTGCCAAGCGCTCAGATCGTTCTGATGACGGTTTCTACAATCATGATGACAAACAGGCCTTCCAAAAGAAGACGCAATATACAGAATATGCAGATAAAGGTAAGTTTGCCGGTTTTGCTATCAACGACAGTACGTTGGAAGCCAACTATCTGCATGGTTCTATTGACAAGGTGACGTGGCGCTTTCTGGCTGATGGAAGTGTGTATATGAATGTCGACTACTATTTCAATGGTGTTGTCGACCTGATGGGCATCTGCTTCGATTATCCTGAGTCGATGGTGAAGAGCAAGCAATGGGTGGGCAAGGGTCCCTATCGTGTCTGGCAGAACCGTCAGGAAGGCCCCCAATATGGCTATTGGCAGAACGATTACAACGACCCCATTCCCGGCGAGTCGTGGGATTATCCAGAGTTCAAGGGTTATTTCTCGAATGTCGCCTGGATGAAGCTGAATACCACTGAAGGAGAATTTGGCTTGGAAGTGTTGAACGGGAAGATCGGTGTTTATACGCCGCGGGACGGTCGCGACCATATCCTCTACAACCTGCCTGAAACAGGAATCTCTATCCTGAGGGCCATCCCTGCCGTACGCAACAAGGTGAACACAACCGACCTCAACGGTCCTTTGGCACAACCCTACTGGAGCAAAGGAAAAGGTAATATCATGGCCATCCTGCACTTTGATTGATTATAAAACAACGGATTATACGGATTACACGGATATGAAGCGGCTGGTTTTATCATTTCTCATTTGTCATTTGTCATTTAGTGTCAGCCTTGCTGATACAACGAAGCCTTGGACTTTCTGGTACTGGATGTATGGGGCCGTATCAGAAGAAGGCATCAAGGCCGACTTGCAAGCGATGAAGGATGTGGGACTGGGCGGCTGTTATCTGATGCCGATCCGTGGGGCTGCTGAGCATCCTGAATACGAAGGAAAGGCAGATGCGCTGAGTGAGAACTTCTGGCGAATGGTGGATTGTGCATTAGGGCAAGCCGATTCCTTAGGTTTGGGAATGGGTATTCATGTCTGCGACGGTTTTGCTTTAGCAGGAGGCCCCTGGATATCGCCTGAGGAATCGATGCAGAAGATTGTGTTTTGCGATACCGTCGTCAACGGGGGAAAGCATCATTTCCAGATGCCCAAGCCTCAGCATTATGAGAACTACTATGAGGATATCGCAGCCTACGCCATACCTCTGAACAGAGGAGAGAGGAAAGAGGAGAGAGGAAAGAGAATAGTTTATTCCCCTGAAGTAACAGTTAATGCTAAAGGCGTTTACTGTGCAGACGAACCTTGCTGGATTCAGTATGAGTTTGACGAGCCGACCTTGATTCGTAATATTGAGATAGAACCATCCGGTACAAATATCCAATGCCAGCGACTAAAGATAACTGCCTCTGACGACGGTATCATGTTCCGCAAGATTAAACAACTCACGCCCCCAAGACAAGGTTGGCAGAATACTGGTTTTAATACAACCTTCTCTATTCCTCCAACAACAGCCAGATATTTCCGTTTCGAATGGACGCCTGAGGGTTCTGAGCCAGGAGCAGAGGATCTGGATGCAGCAAAATGGAAGCCTGTGCTGAGACTGAAAAACATCAAGTTCTATAGTTGGGCGCTGATTGATAATTGGGAGGGAAAGGCCGGCTACGTCTGGCGTATCGCTCCTGAAGCCACAGAGGACGATCTACCCTTTACCGACTTCCTGCGTCCGACAGACGTCATTCCCTTCCTGATGAAAGGCGACATCGCCGACATCGAACTGCCAGAAGGCACGTGGCGCATTCTCCGTATGGGACACACAAGCACAGGACATACCAATGCAACAGCTGGCGGGGCTAAAGGTTTGGAGTGCGACAAATTCTCGAAGAAAGCAGTAGAGAAACAAGTTGACAACTGGTTCGGATTGTTTATGAAACGCCCCAACCACAAAGCTATCCAATACCTGCATGTTGACTCCTGGGAATGCGGCTCGCAGAACTGGAGCCAGAACTTTGCTCAGGAGTTTGAGCGACGCAGAGGCTATGACATCCTCCCTCTGCTGCCCATCTATGCGGGTGTGCCCATGAGAGGCGGCGAGGAGACCTTACGTGATATCCGCAAGACCATCAATGAACTCATCAACGAAGTGTTCTTCGCTACGGTCGCACAAAAGGCGCGTGAGTATGGTGTGAAGCTTTCCTCTGAGAGTGTCGCCCCCACTATGGTCAGCGATGGTATGGAGCATTATAAATATGTGGATATGCCAATGGGGGAATACTGGCTCAATTCCCCCACTCACGACAAGCCCAACGATATGCTCGATGCCATCAGTGGGGCTCACGTCTATGGAAAGAACATCGTGCAGGCAGAGGGATTTACGGAGGTGAGAGGCGTTTGGGATGAGACACCTGCGAGCATCAAGGCTCTATTGGACAGGAACTTCGCCTTAGGCATGAACCGGCTTTTCTTCCATGTGAATACTCATAACCCCTGGCTCGATAAGAAACCTGGTATGACACTTGATGGCATAGGTCTTTTCTTCCAGCGCGATCAGACGTGGTTTGCAGAAGCCAAGCCTTTTGTGGATTATATCACCCGTTGTCAGACACTTCTGCAAAAAGGCAGCCCCGTGGTGGATATCGCTGTATATACAGGCGAAGCTATTCCCTCTCGGGCTTTGACACCTGACCGACTGGTACCGATGCTACCTGGCTTGTTTGGGACGAAGCGGGTGATATCTGAAAGGCAACGTCTTGCGAATGTAGGACAACCTATGGAAGAGTCGCCCGTTGGTGTGCGCCATTCGGCTGGCATCATCGACCTGAAAGACTGGATCAATCCCCTGCACGGCTATCAGTATGACTCTATGAATAAAGACGCCCTCATGAATCAGCCTTTCAATTACAAGGTGCTGGTGATTCCAACAGGCACTTTGGTATCGAAAGAAGCACAAGACAAAATAGAACAACTGCGCAAGAAAGGTGTACTGATCGTTGATAAGCCCTACAGAAACAGTACTATCGAGAAGGTGGCGCCTGATGTTATCCTGCCAGAGGGTATTGCATATACCCATCGTATTGGTGAGGACTTTGATATCTACTTTTTCTCGAACCAAACCAATCAGGAACAGGTCTTCTCGCCCATTTTCCGGCAGAAGCACGAAGAATGTGTGATTTACAATCCGCTGACGAACGAAAGCTATCCGTTTGACGGCACTATCCATCTGCGCCCTTACGGTTCGCTGTTTGTCTGCTACGGGCTCGCTATTTATTCCCAGGTTGGGAACAATTCATTCCCAAGCTGGGAGCATTACGTTCCCAAGGTGGAAACAAATAATCAGCCTTGGGACATCACTTTCCGAGAGTCAGGCTTGACGCTGAAGAGTCAGGCGCTCTTTGATTGGAGTCAGCATGAGGATTACAGGATTCGCTATTTCAGTGGACATGCCCGCTATACGACTACGTGGGAAATGAAAAAGAATGAAGTGCCGAAAGGCCGTGCCTGGCTGTCATTCCCCAATGTGAAGGATATCGCACATGTCTGGATTAACGGGAAGGATTGTGGCATTGCCTGGACGGCTCCCTACGAGGTAGAGATTACTGGTGCCTTGCACAAAGGCAAGAACACAATAGAAATCGAAGTGGTGAACACGTGGCACAATGCCCTGCGAGGTCTCGATGCGGGCAAAGCTCCATACGAGGGGATATGGACCAATGCAAAGTATCGAACCAAAGGCGACGGGCTGTTGCCTGCCGGTCTTTTGGAACAACCCTACCTGATAATATCAAAAGCAATAACGAAATAATAATAGAACGTATTCATATATGAGAAAAATAATCTGTGTAATCTGTATCATCTGTGGTTTAAGTATAAACGCAAAGGTAAAACTGCCTCATTTCTTCAGCGACAACATGGTGTTGCAACAGCAATCGGAGTGTAACATCTGGGGCTGGACAGAACCAGGCGCATGGGTTAGCATTACCACCTCGTGGGACAAAAAAGGCCACAACGTGCAGGCTAATAAAGACGGACGATTCGGTTTGACGGTGAAGACGCCGGAAGCCGGCGGTCCTTATTTTATTGGCTTCAAGGACAAAGACTACGTACAAATCAGTAACGTGATGATCGGTGAGGTGTGGATTTGTTCCGGCCAGTCGAATATGGAGATGCTGATGAAGGGCTATAAGGCCCAGCCCGTAGAGGGTGCCGCAGAGGAATTGCTTTCCTGTAATGACAACGAGTTGCGGCTGTTCTATGGTAAGCGATTAGCTTCACTGGAGCCTCAGCAGGACATTGCAGGCTCTTGGCTCCCAGCAAATGCAGCCAGCGTCCGAGAGTTCTCTGCTACTGCCTATTTCTTCGGCAAGGCACTAAGGAAGACTTTAGGTGTTCCTGTGGGTTTAATCTGCACAGCTTTCGGAGGTTCTGCCTGCGAGGCGTGGATGCAAGCAGACTGGCTGAAAGCCTTCCCAAAAGTACAGCAGACCATCACAGAGGAAGATGTAAAGAAGTTGCAACAGCGTTGTCCGACGGCACTTTATAACGGACAGCTAAAACCCCTTATCGGCTACGGCATCCGAGGGGCTATCTGGTATCAGGGGGAGGACAATGTACCTCGCCACGATTTCTATGCCCCTTTGCTCACTCGTATGATTCAAGGGTGGCGTTCAGAATGGAAGCAAGGCGATTTTCCTTTCTACTATTGTCAGATTGCACCTTTCGACTATAGTGTCACAGACTGGGCGCTTTACAATAGTGCTCTGCTTCGCGAACAACAGCAGAAGGTGGAGACAATGGTTGACAACTGTCGGATGGCAGTCCTGATGGATACAGGCATCAAGGACGTCATTCATCCTCGTAAGAAACGGTTGGCAGGCGAACGACTCGCCATTCTCGCCCTCGCCAACACTTACGACATAAAGGGTCTGCCCGACTTCGCCAAATATAAAGAAGTGGAGTTTAAGAACGATACGGCTGTGGTGGCTTTCGACCGTTCGAAAGAATGGGTCTATTTCGAAAACGGCTCAACGTCTGAGAACTTCGAGGTAGCAGGCGCAGATAAGGTCTTTTATCCGGCTACAAAAGTCTGGGTCAATCGCAATCGCGTCTATGTAATCTGCGATGAGGTGAAGAAGCCTGTAGCTGTACGTTATGCTTGGCGCGATTGGGTAGTTGGCGATTTGATGCACGATGGT
>JAEEGF011866663.1_pt1 | contig 11711 bp, 4 predicted proteins | sample 9134171 | NCBI WGS metagenome assembly JAEEGF01 (sample SAMN16246542, study PRJNA631951) | gut metagenome | biome: gut microbiome; feature: rumen; material: AP-attached | host: Bos | place: Iran: Karaj | collected 2018-10 | reverse complement strand
AGAAAAGCTGGATATAGTTTCACTTATCGGCGTGCCCCTTGCTGTCTGCGGAAAACTGTACAACTGCGCTGTCATCATAAACATAGGCAAAGCCGTCGGTGCTGTTGCAAAGAAGAATATCCCGAATTACAGCGAGTTTTATGAAGTCAGACATTTTACCGCTGCCCATGACGTTCTCTGTGCAGATGTGGAGCTCGATGATGAGTATTCCGTTCATCTTGAAGAAACTGTTTTCACTTGCAGGGAACTGCCCGAACTCACTTTTGGAGTCGAGATATGCGAGGATATGTGGGTAAGCTCTCCGCCGTCGGAGCGTCTCGCTGCCTCAGGTGGGGTTATCATATTCAATCTGTCTGCAAGTGATGAAGTCATAGGCAAAGCGGACTACCGCAGAACACTTGTCAAAGCACATTCGGGTTCTCTTGCCTGCGCCTACGCCTACGCCGATTCTGGCATAGGTGAATCCACGCAGGATATGGTATTTGCAGGACATAATATAATAGCGGAAAACGGTTCTGTTTTAGCTGAGTCCAAGGCTTTTTCAAGCGGACTGACGATTGCTGATATTGACATAAAAAAGCTGAACTATGAGCGCAGAAGAATAAATTCTTTTTTGGCTTCTCCAAGTATTGATACAGCATATTTTTCTCTTGATGTTTCTGAGACAGTCCTTGACAGGACTTTTCCGAGAACTCCATTCGTGCCCTCCGATAAAAAGGCTCTCGACAGCAGGTGTGAGGAGATACTCACCATGCAGGCTGTGGGACTTATGACACGCCTGCGTCATATCGGCTGCAAAACGGCAGTGCTCGGACTTTCGGGCGGACTTGATTCAACTCTTGCGCTAATCGTTACTGTTCACGCATTCGATATGCTCGGACTTGACAGGAGCGATATCCATACCATAACCATGCCATGCTTCGGAACTACCGACAGAACGTACAATAACGCCTGCTCTCTTGCAAAGGCTTATGGTGCTACGCTGACCGAAATAAACATTTGCAGCAGTGTGACGCAGCATTTTGCCGACATAGGACAATCTCCCGAGGTGCATGATGTTACATACGAGAACTCACAGGCAAGGGAACGCACTCAGGTGCTTATGGATAAAGCTAATCAGCTTGGTGGTATAGTAATCGGTACAGGTGACCTTTCGGAGCTTGCACTTGGCTGGGCTACCTACAACGGCGACCATATGTCAATGTACGCAGTAAATTCGTCCATACCGAAAACCCTTGTGCGCTGGCTTGTAAACTATGAAGCAGAAATATCGGACGGTGAGCTGAAAAAAGTCCTGTTCGATATACTTGATACCCCCGTAAGTCCTGAGCTCCTTCCGCCAGATAAAAACGGCACTATATCGCAGAAGACAGAGGATATCGTCGGACCGTATGAGCTTCACGATTTCTTCATGTATTATATGCTGAGATACGGATTTTCTCCGTCAAAGATATTCCGTATCGCCTGTCTCGCATTCGCAGAAACATATTCTAAGGAATTTATAATGAAATGGCTGAAAACATTTTATCGACGCTTCTTCACACAGCAGTTCAAGCGCTCATGCCTGCCCGACGGTCCCAAAGTGGGTAGCGTGTCGTTGTCGCCACGCGGCGACTGGCGCATGCCCAGCGACGCGTCGTCACGCCTGTGGCTGGCGCAGTGTGACCAACTACCGGAATAATCTTTTTAAAGGTATTTTTGAAGAACGTGGCATTAGATTTGCAGATGAGAGGCAAATTCTACACATGAACATCTCAAAAGGGACATATAACGTGTTGCGCAGTGTGGTGGTGACCATACTGGTGACGGTCGTTGCCCTGTTTGCCTTGGCCTATCTGCTTCTTCTGATGCCGCCGGTGCAGCAACGGCTGTGCCAAGAGGGCGAGAAAGCGCTGAGCAAGTACCTGAACACACAGGTCGATATCGGTTCGGTGTCCATCACGCCGTTTAACCAGGTCGAGCTCAAGGACGTCCTCGTCAATGACCAGCAGGGCGACTCGCTGTTGACCATCGGCAAGATCGGCGCAGGCGTTAGCCTCAAGGAACTGATTACCGACCGACGCATTGTGGTGACCTATGGCGAACTCATCGGCCTGAAAGGTCATGTCACGCGGCAGGATAAGGATAGCCCGACCAATATGCAGTTCATCATCGACGCATTCAAGCCTAAGGACGATAAGCCGCCCAAGCCGTTTGACGTGCAGGTCAAGACGGTCGTCGTGCGTCAGTCTCAGTTGACCTATGATGTGCTGGACCAGCCTCGCAAGCCTGGGCGTTTCGACCCCAATCATTTGGCTGTGAGCAACCTGAGTGCCGACCTTTCTCTGCCTCGACTCAAGAACAACGACTTCGACATCCGCATCAAGCGCCTCTCGTTTGATGAGGGCAGCGGTCTGTCGCTCAAGCGCCTCTCCACCGATGTCCACGTCACCGACAATGCCCTTGACGTCAAGGATATCAAGATATTGCTGCCCCATAGCGACATCCGCTTGGATGACCTGCATTTGGAATACTCCTCGCTCAAGAATCTGGGCTCGGAGTTGGCTGCCATGCCACTCAGGGTGCGCACTTCGGGCAGTACCGTCACACCGTCCGATTTGGCCGCCTTTGCTCCCCAGCTCAAGGAACTGGACGACCCCTTGCGCCTGACTACCGAGGTGATACGTGATGGTAACCGCATCGAGGTGCCTGCCTTGAACGTGTTCTCTAACGATGGCGCCTTGTCGCTTAATGCCTGTGGTGGAATGACCATGCCCACCTCAGGTGGCTATTATGCGCTGGATTTGGACAAAATCGACCTGGATGTCAGCGCTGGTAAGCTGTCGCAGTTCATGCGTCTGGCTCCAGCCCTGCCCCAGCAGACGAAGGACCTGATTAACCGTTGCGGCCATGTGACGGTTAACGGCGAGTTGCGCAGCACGCCTGGAAACCTGCGTGTCAACGGCACTTTGGGAACGTCGTTGGGCAAGGCCGGTCTCAACGGCACCTTGACTCAGCAACAGGGAGGCACACATTTCGTTGGCCATGTCAAGAGCGACGGGTTGCAGCTGGGAACACTGCTTGCCAAGCGTGACTTGATCGATCAGGTGGCCATCGATGCTCAGGTCGATGCGTTTGTAAAGGGCAGTGACGTGTCCGGCCACTTGCAGGGCCATATTCCGTTTATCGATTTCAAGGGCAACCGCTACCACAATATCACTGCCGATGTGGATAAGCAAGGCAATGATTTCATGGGCTCTCTGGCCATGAATGACCCCAATGGCCGTATTTCCATCGATGGTAAAGCGCTGTTGGATGGCCCCAACTCCAACTATGACGTGAACATCAGGACCGAGGGCCTGAACTTGGCGACTCTGGGTTTGACCAACAAATATCCCCACCATCGTCTGGCAGCGACGGCAACAGCGTCGTTCTGGGGCAATTCGCTGGATAACGCATCGGGACATATCCAGGTCAACGACTTCACGTTTGCCGACGCCAATGGCGAGGGCTGGTCTTTTAACACCTTGCAACTGAATGCCGATAACAACGGCATTGACAAGGTCATCAACATCGACAGCGACCACATCAGCGGATTTGTGTCGGGACAGTACGATTTCCAAACGATAGTGCCCACCATCAAGCACATGCTCTCCAATGCCTTCCCGCAATACTTTGGCAACTTTGCCGATTACCGTCATGGCGGCGAACCCAACGATGTGCACATGAATCTGGTCATCACGCCCGACGAGGCTCTGCACCAGATGCTCGAGCTGCCCTTCAAATTGGGGTACCGCACCATCATCGAGGCCAACCTCAACGAGAGCGATACCACATTTGACCTGGTGGTGGACGCTCCCTTGATTATTCAGGGTAGCAATAAGGTCATCGAGCAGACCCGCCTGCTCATCGAGCTGGACAGCCTCACTAACAAGGTGGTGCTCAATGCCCAGTCGCGTTATCCGGCTAAGCAGGGCATGATCGACCTCAACCTGGACGCTAGCGGTCAGGATAACCGCATCGACGCCAATCTGGCGTGGCGCATGCCCATGGAACATGACTTCCACGGCAACCTCAGCATGGACGCTTTGCTGGACCGCGGCTCTCAAGGCGGTCTAAAGGCCGACATCAACATCAATCCGTCGCAGCTGGTGTTCAGCGACACCATCTGGCAGGTGCAGCGCGGCCACATCAACATTGATAATGACGTGGTGACGGTCGAGAACCTGGCGGGAGGCAGGGACGAACAGTTTATCCAGATCAACGGCAAGGTATCGAAAGATCCCGACGATCAGCTGTGCCTGGAGATGAACGACATGAATCTGGATTATGTCTTCGAGACATTGGCCATCGACCATGTGGACTTTGGCGGCAGGGCCACGAGCCGCATCTACGCCAGCGACCTCATGTCAGGGACACCTCGGGTGTACACGCCCAGCCTGTTCATCAAGAACATCTCCTATAACGGCTGCGTGATGGGCGATTTGGATATCGGCGTGGAGTTTGATAACGAGACCAAGGGCATCCTCGTTGCCGGTGACATCGCTCAGCCCAATGGAAAGAGAAGCTTGCTTGATGGCGGCATCTATATCGCCGACGACTCGCTCTATATCGGGTTTGACACCGACCATGCCAACATCGCGTTTCTCAAGCCCTACATGGAGGCCTTCACTAGCGATGTGCAGGGCGAGATGTCGGGCAAGGCCATTCTGTTTGGCAACTTCCACACCATCAACCTGGAAGGCGACATCGTGGCCGACTCGATACGCTTCTTCCTCGATTATGTGAACTGCTGGTACACCGCAAGCGATGTGCCCATTCACATCATCCCCGACTACATCGAGTTTAGCGACATTCCCATCCATGACAGGGAGGGACATGAGGCCAAGTTGGGTGGATGGCTCAAGCACGACGCCTTCCACCGTCCCGAATTCAGCTTCGCCATCACCGATGCCCGCAACTTCCTCAGCTACGACACCAACCCGTCGATCAACCCCGTCTGGTACGGCACCATCTACGGCAACGGCGCTTGCTTTGTCGACGGCGGGCCTGGAATCGTCAACATCAGGGTCAACATGACGTCGGCACCTCACAGCCGTTTTACCTTTGTGATGAGCGACTCCGAGCAGGCCGATAACTACAACTTCATCACCTTCCGTGACAGGGATGCACTCAATGCCCCTGTTGTTCAGCAGCCTGTCGACACGCTCGACATGATTCTCAGTCAACTCAAGCAGAAGGTGCAGCAGGAGGAGAATGCCGAGCCCAGTGCCTACAACATCGACCTGCAGGGCGACATCACACCCGATGTGGCGCTCACAGTAATCATGGACCCCGTCGGGGGCGACCGCATCAAGGCCACGGGCAACGGTCACATGCGCTTGACCTATAACAACAACGGCGAGCTGGAAACCTACGGCAAATACACCCTCGACAAGGGTACCTACAATTTCACCCTCCAGGATGTGATTATCAAGGACTTCACCATACGCGACGGCAGCAGCATCAGCTTCCAGGGCGACCCCTATGCCGCCACGTTGGACCTCGAGGCCCTCTATTCGCTCAATGCCAATATTCGCGACCTGGATGAGTCCTTCGGCAGCGATCCCGACCTGAACCGCACCAATGTGCCCGTGCATGCCCTCTTGCGTGCCAAGGGCATCATCAGCCAGCCCGACATCTCGTTTGACTTGGAATTCCCCTCCCTCACGACCGATGCCTATCACAAGGTCAAGAGCATCATCAGCACCGACGAGATGATGAATCGCCAGATTATTTACCTGTTGGCGCTCAACCGCTTCTACACCCCCGAGTATATGGGCACCTCGTCCAAGCAGAACGAGCTGATTACCTCGGTGGCCTCATCGACCATCGCGGGGCAGCTGAGCAATATTTTGGGCAAGATGTCCGATAACCTGTCGATCGCGCCCAATGTGCGCACCGACAAGGGCGACTTCAGCGACGTGGAGGTAGATGTGGCGCTGTCGAGTCAGTTGCTCAATAACCGCCTGTTGTTGAACGGCAACTTCGGTTACCGCGAGAATACCTACAACACGAGCAACACCAACTTCATCGGCGACTTTGACTTGGAATACCTGCTCAACAGCAAGGGCACTTTCCGCCTCAAGGCCTATAACCACTTCAACGACCAGAACTACTACCTGCGCAACGCCCTCACTACTCAAGGCGTGGGCATCGTGTGGAAACACGACTTCGACAAGCCGCGGCGCAAGTCTTCTAACCCGACCGTCACATCCGCCCCCGTGGACAGCATCCCCAGGCGGGAACCGTCGCCCGCAGTGCCACGTGACAGCAGCATTCGTCAACCGGTACCCATGGTCACGTTGCGCTCGTCTCAATCCCATGTGCCATCAACAGCCGAATGAAGAAGCGTCTGGTCATATCGTTCCTGCTCGCATGGTTCACAATGAGCTCTGCTTGGTGTGCCGAGATGTCGGCCTGGAATGATGTGGCAACGGCCGATGACCCGCTAGTGCATCTCGACAGCTTGGCTAAAGGAGCCGATAGCGTCGCTTGCCGCTTGGATGATATCGCCCTGCGCATCAACAGTGTTGCCAGCCGTTTGGACAGCGTTTCTAACCGTTTGGACAGCCTGTCAGAGGCCAGGGATACCGAAAAATTACTTTATTGGGAGTCGGTTATCTTTCGCCGTGGGTGGAGCATCAACGACACTTCCATCATTTATCCTCCTGCTATTGACTTCGGCTTCAAGGCCTACCGTTGGCTCAACCATGCACTCAACTATTATGACAGCACCTATGTGTCCAATCCAGGCAAAACCTCTGGCAAGAAGTGGAAAATCATGCTCAAGAACGACAACTGGATTGACTTCTACTCGGGACATCTGAGCCAATGGAAATCCTATGTGCAGATGAACAGCGATGTCACCTCGCTCTTCGGTTTCCAGATCTGCGGCATGGGACTCAGTTTCACTTACATGATCAACGCACGAGACCTGTTGGCGGGAAAGTTCATCCGCAACCGACGTCTGCAGTTCTCCTTCACCACGTCGCGCATCTTTGTCGAGGCCTATTACCGCAAGCACGACCAGAGCACACTGCACCTCAACTGGCTGGGAAAGTGGCATGGTAGCAAGATTTTCTCGGGACTCAAACGCGAGAGTTACGGCTTCGATGCCTATTACATCTTCAACCACACCCACTACAGCCAGGCTGCGGCCTATTGCTTCTCCAAGTACCAGAAACGCAGTTCCGGCTCGTTGCTGGCAGGTATCTATGCAAGTCACCAGGATGTGGTTATGGACATGAGCTTGCTGGACCCCGAACTCAAGCCTTATCTTCCCGACAAGGTCACCGATTACCGTTTCCGTTACCGCGATTTCGGTGTGTTGCTGGGCTACGGATACAGTTGGGTCTTCCATCATGGCTGGCTGTTCAACATCACCTTCGCCCCCAGCATCGGCTATAGGCACAGCTTCCCCAACTCCATCGAGGGCAAGAAGTCGCTACTCTCCACCAATTTGACAGCCAAGATGGCACTCGTGCGCACCGCCGGCAACTTCTTCTATGCCCTTACCGTCAACCACGAGGGGCACTGGTACCAGAGCGTACGCCACAGCTTCTACAACAGCTATAGCGACTTTGACCTCACCGCCGGCTTCCGCTTCTAGCATCCCCCAAACCACTAACAAAATCAAGTCCCGCATTCACGGGAGTGAACACAGGACTTGATAGTAAAAGTTCTTGTCAAGACATTATTGCCCCGACGAGAGCAGCATATCGATGAGCACTGTCACATCAGTAACGTTAATGATCCCGTCACCATTCACGTCGGCATAAGATGGCTGTTCGCTGTCACCGAGCAGCATGTCAATCAGGCTTGTTGCGTCAGCAACATTAATTACACCATCGCCATTTGTATCACCAGGCCCAGCACCGACAAATGGTACGATAAGCGAGAAACTGCCCCATTCCTCGTGAGTACGATAAGCTTCCAACGACTCATAAGGGACAAACAACGTAGCTTGCTCATAGATGCTTTTGTAATCTTCATCATTAATGTTTTCATTGCTTATTGCTATACAATACGCATCAGGTGGTGTTATGGCAAAACAAGTTATACTCATGATATTTGGACAGTTCATAAAAGCATCTTCGCCAATGTAGTTAACTGAGCCTGGAATTGTTACATTTGTTAGATCGTAGATGTACGTGAATGCACCACTACCGATGCTTGTAACAGAATTAGGAATACTGGTGTTCTTACAACCAATAATCAATGAATTACTTGATGTTTCAATAATTGCATTGCAGTTATTTCGTGAATCATAGGTCGGATTATCGCTTTCAACCATGATATTCGTTAATCCACTGCAGCCTGTAAAAGCAAAGTTATTGATGGTCGTAACAGAGTTAGGAATCAATATACTTGAGAGGCTAGTACAGAACCCAAACGCAGAACCGTCAATAGTTGCAACAGAGTTGCCGATGGTTACGTTTGTTAAACCAAAGCAATGGCTAAACGCATATTCGCCTATTGAGATGACAGAGTTAGGAATTGTTATGCTAGTTAGACTTTCGCAACTCTCAAACGCAGATTTGCCAATGTACATGACATTGCTCGGAATCGATATACTTGTCAAGCTAGTGCAGCCTCTAAACATATATGAGCTGATGCTTGAGACGTAGTTGGGCATTGTCACAGTTAATAAATTAGAACAACCGTCGAATACACATTCACCTAAGCTCGAAATGGCGTTCGGTAAGGTCACGTGAGTTAAATCAGGGCAAGAACTGAAAGCATATTTGCCTAGTTTCTTAACAGAGTTTGGGATTGTCACTTCCTTAAGCCCGCTAAAAGTGAAAGCATTATCACCGATAGTAGTAACAGAATTACCAATGGTTACATTAGTCAAAGCGTCGCAGTGATAAAACGCATACCCGCTAATATAAGTTACAGAATTGGGAATTGACATGTTTCTCAAACCCTGGCAACCATAGAACGCATTCTCATTGATGTAAGTTACGGTGTTTGGGATAATGGTGTTCATGCAACCTGCAAATAACTTATTGCTTGATGTCTCGATGATGGCATTGCAGTCATCGCGGGAATCGAAAATGGGATTTTCGCTGTCAACATTTAAATGTGCAAGATCATTGCAGAATGAAAATGCCCTTTTGCCTATGGATGTGATTGAGCTTGGTATGAATATGTTAGTAACACCAGATCTAAAGAATGCCTCATCACCAATCATTGTTACTGAGTTGGGGATGATGGTATTTTTGCATCCAGCAATCAGTTTATTACGCGACGTCTCGATGATAGCGTTACAATTATCACGTGAATCATACTTTGGATTACCGCTATCAACGGTTATGCTTGATAGGGCACTGCAACCCCAAAAAGCATCGCTGCGAACACTGGTAATAGTACTCGGTAGGCTTACACTTGTCAAACCATTGCATCCATCGAACGCCCGATAGCTGATGGTTGTGACAGTGTAGGTCACTCCATCATAAGTCACAGTCTCCGGAATGACTAAGTCGCCCGAATAGTCACCTTGACCAAGTGTTTTATAGGTTACAGTCACATTATTTCCGTATTTGTGATAGAAGATGCCATCGACTTCAAAGTCGTAGGCATGGGCGCAGAAGGCTGCTGTCAGCAGCACTAGGAATAAAATAATTTTCTGTTTCATAGCCTTGTGAGAATTATAGTTAAACAAAAATTGTACTTTTTCCTTTATGGTGAGAACTATTTGCTGTTTTGGACAAAGATAGTCACTTCTGTTTGCATATTACAAGCTTTTTAATGAAAAAGAGTGGCTGTCTGGTTTTTTAAATTGTATTGTGTCTAATTTTTTTACACTTTTCGCTTCATTGGCATTGTGTTAACCCATAATGCTGGGAGAGTGAGCGTGTTTTTAGACGCAGTCAATCTTGGTAATTGTGTTTGCATTGAAATTGAGACGCAAGATTTTGCGTCTCTACAAAAGTTATTAGTACCTTTGCAGTCGATTTTTTGAGAGGAGATAAACTGTGAGTGTAACGATATTAGGTATAGAGTCGTCGTGTGACGATACGTCGGCAGCGGTGTTGCGTGACACTGTGCTGCTGAGTAATGTGATTGCTAGCCAGCGTGTACATGAGGCTTATGGTGGCGTGGTGCCCGAGTTGGCATCGCGTGCCCATCAGCAGAACATCGTGCCTGTTGTGAGCGAGGCGATCCGTCAGGCAGGTATCGACAAGAGTGACATCGATGCCATCGCGTTCACGCGTGGTCCTGGACTGCCAGGTTCGTTGCACGTGGGTACTTCGTTTGCCAAGGGGCTCTCCCTCGCACTCAACATACCGCTGGTGGATGTGAACCACCTGCATGGCCATGTCCTCTCCCATTTCGTCAAAGAGGAACCAGACGCCGAGGTGCCTGAGTTTCCCTATCTGTGCCTGCTCATCAGTGGCGGCAACAGCCAGATCATCAAGGTCAATTCCCCGCGTGACATGGAAGTGCTGGGGCAGACCATCGACGATGCTGCGGGCGAGGCCTTCGACAAGTGCGCCAAGGTTATGGGCTTGCCTTATCCCGGTGGTCCCGTCATCGACAAGCTGGCCGCCGAGGGCGACAGCAAGGCCTTCAAGTTCGCCAAACCGCACGTTGACGGTTACAATTACAGCTTCAGCGGCCTGAAGACGTCGTTCCTTTACACGCTGCGTGACGCCCTCAAAGAGAATCCCAACTTCATCGAGGAGAATAAGGCCGACCTTGCGGCTTCGTTGCAGCGCACCATCATCGAGATATTGATGGACAAGTTCGGTAAGGCCATCAAGGATACGGGTATCAAGACCATCGCCATTGGTGGCGGTGTGTCGGCCAACAGCGGCATGCGGGTAGCCGTTGAGGACTATGCCCGCCGTCACCGCCTCAAGGCCTTCATCCCCAAGCGCGTCTTCACGACCGACAACGCCGCGATGATCGCCATCGCCGGCCATTACAAATACCTGAACAAAGAATTCTGCGACATCACCGCGCCACCCTTCCAGCGAGTCATCATCTAGTTTTTCTAGATACTCTAGATAATCTAGTTATTACTCCTAATGGCCCTGATGCGTTGCGCCAGGGTGGGGTGCGAGTAGCTGAACCACACCACTAGCGGGTGGGGCGTGAGGTTGCTGAGGCCGTGGCTCGCCAGTTTCTTGAGGCCGCTGATGAGGGTCTCGCCGTGGCCGTGCTCGGTGGCATAGGCGTCGGCACGGTATTCGGCTCGGCGCGAGATGGCATTGCTGGCGGGGTTCAGCAACAAGTCGATGGGCGAGAACAGCAGCGAGAACGCCACAAGCGCCAGGATGAACGACGGGGCGGTGCCGCCCAGGGCGGCAGGCAGGTCAGGGTTGCTCACCAGCAATGAGAAGATGAATAGGTTGACGGCCACCATCACAATCGAGATGAACATGTTCTTGAACGTGTCGCGGTGCTTATAGTGCCCGAATTCGTGGGCCAGTACGGCGACAATCTCGTCGTTGGTCATCTGGTCTTGCAGCGTGTCATACAGCACGATGCGCTTCTTGGGACCGAACCCCGTGAAATAGGCGTTGGCCTTGGTCGAATGTTTGCTGCCGTCGATGATGTAGATGTCCTTAAAGCGTGAGCCAAAACTCGCCACTGCCGCAGTGATGGCATCGCGCAACTCGCCCTCGGGCAGGGGGGTCTGCTTGTTGAACAGGGGCACGATCAGGTTGCTGTAGAACATCGAG
>JAEEGF010480468.1_pt1 | contig 11711 bp, 10 predicted proteins | sample 9134171 | NCBI WGS metagenome assembly JAEEGF01 (sample SAMN16246542, study PRJNA631951) | gut metagenome | biome: gut microbiome; feature: rumen; material: AP-attached | host: Bos | place: Iran: Karaj | collected 2018-10 | reverse complement strand
GCCTTGTACGCGCCTGTGTACTGCGAACGCTCCTTCAAATCGCGGAAGGCGCACCATTGTCCCTGCTCGTGGCTAATCATCGGCGAGTTGTTAGGCTCCTTGCCCTTGTAGTTTCTCGGAAACTGAATGTCTTTCAGATAATCATCGTCTGAATGTGGCTTGCGTTTGCTCCAGTCCAAGCCTCGACCGCCGCCCTTAACGTGATATTCAGAGCCATCGTCCCAAGCCCATCCGCCGCCAACGTTGGCACCGCAATATATACGTCGCGAGTCGGTCTTCTTCCAGTAGGCAACCCACTCGTTGCACCACTTAACCCAACCTCCGGCAGGCTCGTTTCCAGCCGATAGCATCACGAACGACGGATGGTTTCCGTAAGCCTCGACAAGTCTCTTTGTATCGTCCATCAGATAGATGTCGATGTACTGTTTGTTGTAGAGTTTAACGCCGTGGTTAGGCCATGACGGACCTTCGGGCTGAAGATAGAAGCCGAGTTTGTCGGCTGCCGTGAAAGCCGCCTCAGGAGGGCAGTACGAATGGAATCGCATGGTGTTGAGTCCGTATTCCTTGCACTTCTTGAAGATAGCCGTCCACGAAGCCTCGTCGGTTGGAGGATAGCCGGTCTCTGGAAAACAGCAGTTGCCCACCGTTCCGCGCACATATATCTGCTTGCCGTTGAGCAATATGCGAGTGCCATCGACTTTTACGCTTCTCATTCCGAAGACTGTTTCGAAACGGTCGGCACCGCTTATTACGGCGAGTTTGTACACTTTCGGATTGTACTCGTCCCAAAGACGCATCTCGTCGCCAAGAACAATCTGGTAAGTGCTGTCTGTCAGTTTCTTTGACTTAACAGCCTTGCCGTCAATCTCGAACTTGAATTTCTTAGCCGTGCCTTTCACCTTTACGTCGATGAGTTTGTTCTCGACATCAGGAAAGACAGCCACGTTGCTGATATATGCCATCGGATGCGCATCGAGCGACATTCTGCCCACGATTCCGTTCCAGCAGCCCTGTGTCTGGTCGGTAACCGAGTGCGAATCCTGACCAACGCACACGTTCTCTATTCCGTTGTAAATCTTTATCGCAATCTCGTTGTCCTTTCCGGGAACGACGAAGTTTGTGATGTCGAACACATGAGGAGCAGAAAGGCTCATCTGATGTCCGACTTCCTTATTGTTTACGAAAACGGTTGTCTCGATATGCGGACGTTCAAGAGTCAGAATCACACGTTGCTTCTTCCACGTCAGCGGAACGGAAACTGTGCGTCTGTACCACGCGTTGCCCACATAATGTTTGTCTGGAGTTAGGAAGAACGGAAACTTCATGTTTCCCTCAACCTGATATTTCTTCATGTATGGGTTGAAGAAATAAGATGAGTCGTAGAGCGAACTGACCCATCGTGTCTTTAACGACACAACATCGCCCTTTCCACGGGTTAGCATAGAGCCGGGAAGTTCTATGCTGTCATCGTATTTTGATGTAGCCGTAGCGGTTCCGTCTCTGTCTATCTTAAACTGCCATGTTCCGCTCAAATCAATTCTGTTTTGCGCGAAAGCCGCTGTTGTCAGCAAAAATAGTGCAAAGGATAAAAATCGTCTTTTCATGATAGCAAAAATTACTGTCAATACATTATTTGCATTAAGGAGAAAGATAGTAAAAGGTTAGAGCGCTACCTTATACGCCCTAACCTTAATTATATAGTAATGTATATTACTTCTTGTGAGCCTTAACCCACTCGCGGGCATTCACGAATGCCTCAATCCACGGAGTTACCTCGTCATGCTTGCGCTCTGACGGATAGCAGCCGCATTGCCATGGGAAGAATGCACGCTCCAAGTGCGGCATCATTGCCAAATGGCGACCGTCGGCGCTGCAAATTCCGGCAACAGAGAAGTCTGAGCCGTTAGGATTTGCTGGATACTCGTCGTATGAATACTTCAGAACAACATTGTAAGCATCCTCGCCTTCTGGCAATGAGAACTTGCCCTCACCATGAGCAACCCAGATACCGAGCTTGTTTCCACTCAGCGAGCCGAGCAATACGCTACGGTTTGTCTGAACAGTCAGACCAAGGAAGTTGCTCTCGAACTTGTGCGAGTTGTTGTGAAGCATGTGAGCGCGCTTCTTGTGCTCTGGGTTGATGAGGTTCAACTCAACCATCAACTGGCAACCGTTACATACTCCGAGCGAAAGAGTATCCTCGCGAGCATAGAACTTGTCGAGCGCAGCCTTAGCCTTAGGGTTGAACAGGAATGCACCAGCCCATCCCTTGGCAGAACCAAGAACGTCTGAGTTAGAGAATCCACCGCAGAACACGATGAAGTTGATGTCCTCGAGAGTTTCGCGACCTGTAATAAGGTCGGTCATCATCACATCCTTAACATCGAAGCCTGCAAGATAGAGCATGTATGCCATCTCGCGCTCACCGTTTGTACCCTTCTCACGGATGATTGCAGCCTTCAGGCCGCTTGCCTCGCGACGGTCTGGATTCAAACCGTACTGCGACAACTTGCCGGTGAAGTCTTTGTTGAATGCAAACTCAACAGGCTGCTTCTTGTAGTTCTCGAAACGAGCCTTTGCACAGCCGTTGAAGCTCTGCTTTGTATCGAGCAGATATGATGTTGAGTACCACATATCGCGAAGATAGTCAACGCCGAACTGATATGTTGCGCCGTCTTTCTCAACAAGGATATGACGCTCGTCTGTTGGAGTACCAATCTTTACGAAAGCAACGCCAGCATCCTCAAGAATCTTCTTGAACTCTGACTTGTGCGCATCAGCAACCTGAACCACAACGCCCGGATTCTCGGCAAACAGAACCTTTATCAGGTCTTCTTCCTTGAAACCGTCGAGGTTGGCAACAATACCGCCCTCAACATTTGCGAAGCACATCTCGAGCAATGTTGTAATCAGACCGCCGGCTGAGATATCGTGACCAGCAAGAATCAAGCCCTTCTCTACCAACTGCTGAACAGCCATGAAGGCATCGCGGAAGTATTCGGGATTCTTACAAGTTGGAACATCAGAACCAACCTTGCCAAGGCTCTGTGCGAATGCCGAACCGCCAAGTGCAAGTTTGTCGAAACTGAAGTCGATATGGTAAAGTGTGCTCTTCTCAACCTTTGCAAGAACTGGAGAAACGACCTTCTTAACATCGCTAACCTCGCCACCAGCCGAAACGATTACTGTTCCCGGGCTGATAATCTTCTCGCCGTTTGGATACTGCTGAGAAAGCGAAAGCGAGTCCTTACCTGTAGGAACGTTAATCTCAAGGGCGCAGCAGAAGTCAGACAAAGCCTGAACACCTGCATACAGACGGGCATCCTCGCCCTCCTGCGAGCGGCAAGGCCACATCCAGTTAGCAGAAAGTGAGATGCTGTCCATTCCGTCGGCAAACGGAGCCCAAACGATGTTTGTAAGAGCCTCGGCAACAGAAAGAACCGAACCTGCGGCTGGGTCGGCAAGACCTGCCTGCGGAGCATGTCCGATAGATGTAGCGATACCCTTGTTGCCTCTGTAGTCGAGTGCAACAACACCGCAGTCGCTCAATGGCAACTGAAGTTCGCCCTGACACTGCTGACGTGCAATCTTACCTGTTACCGAACGGTCAACCTTGTTTGTCAACCAATCCTTACAAGCCACAGCCTCGAGCTGAAGCACGCGCGCAACGTACTCGTTTACGTTTGCTGCTGAATATGTTACGTTCTCGTATGTACGCTCAACGGTCTTGTCAACCATCACAGTCTTTGGAGAATGGCCGAACATCTGAGCCACGTCGAGGTCGAACGGACGTACGCCGTCGCCCTGCTCAAAGCAGAAGTGTGCATCGCCGGTTGTCTCACCAACAACATACATCGGAGCGCGCTCGCGCTCTGCAATCTTCTTAACGTGCTCGATGTGCTCTTCCTGAATAAGCAAGCCCATGCGCTCCTGACTCTCATTGGCGATAATCTCCTTCGAAGAAAGAGTCTGGTCGCCGATAGGAAGCTTGGTCATGTCAATCTTACCACCGCACTCCTCAACAAGTTCAGACAGACAGTTAACGTGTCCGGCAGAACCGTGGTCGTGAATAGAAACAACAGGATTTACATCCTCCTCGCAGAGAGCACGGACAAGGTTGTTGGCACGCTTCTGCATCTCTGGGTTGGCACGCTGAACGGCGTTCAACTCAATGCCGCTTGAATAACGGCCGGTATCAACAGACGATACAGAACCGCCACCAAGACCGATGCGATAGTTATCGCCACCAACAACTACAATCTTGTTACCCTTCTCTGGAGTGCCCTTCAGGCAGTCGCGCTTTGTGCCGTAGCCAACACCTCCGGCAAGCATGATAACCTTGTCGTAGCCATACTTCTCGCCGTTCTCCTGATGCTCGAATGTGAGCACAGAGCCTGCGATAAGCGGCTGGCCGAACTTGTTACCGAAATCAGAAGCACCGTTAGATGCCTTGATAAGAATCTGCTCTGGAGTCTGATACAGCCAGTTACGAACAGGCATACCGCCTTCCCACTCGCGCTCGCCGTCGGTGCGTGGATAAGATGTCATGTAGACAGCAGTTCCGGCAATTGGCCATGAACCAACTCCACCGCCCATACGGTCGCGAATCTCACCGCCCGTACCGGTAGCAGCACCGTTGAAAGGCTCTACGGTTGTTGGGAAGTTGTGAGTCTCGGCCTTCAGAGAGATAACGCTCTCAATATCTTTAATTACAAAATAATCGCTTGTTGAATGATCTTTCGGAGCAAACTGCTCGACAACAGGACCTTGTGAGAATGCAACGTTATCCTTGTAGGCAGAAATAATCTTGTTAGGATTCTCCTGAGTTGTCTTCTTAATCATGGCAAACAGAGACGATTCCATCTCCTTGCCGTCGATGATGAACGAGCCTCCGAAAATCTTGTGACGGCAGTGCTCTGAGTTAATCTGCGCAAAACCGAACACCTCAGAATCGGTGAGTTTGCGACCAAGCTGCGCCTCAACATTGTGAAGGTACTCAATCTCGGCTGGAGAAAGAGCCAAGCCTTCCTGCTCGTTGTACGACTCAAGATCGTCGATGTACTGAATAGCAGCCGGCTTGATGTTTACTGTAAAAATGTCCTGATTCAAGCCCTTGTACATGCGCTGAAGCATCGGGTCATGATCGGCATTCTCGTCCTTTACTGGAAAGTACTCCTCAATTCGCTTCACGCCGCTGATGCTCATGTTCTGAGTAATCTCAACGGCATTGGTGCTCCACGGAGTAATCATCTCACGTCGAGGACCAACGAAACAGCCCTTCAGGTTATCCTCACTCTCTACGGTAGCGTCACCGTACAGCCAGCAGAGTTTCTTAACGTCCTCTTCGCTAAGCTGTTCAGCCTGAGTAGCGATGATGCTACCAGCCTGTGTTCTGAAGAAAAAAATCATATTTATTGGGTGAATTTAACTTAGATACTTTTGAGTGTTAGTATGAACGTGCAATGAGAACACGGCACTTAGATGGCTTGCCAGAAACCATGTCAACGCCCTCGGTCTGCTCGAACATGTAAGGAACGCAACGGATTGTAGCCTGAGTGTCAGCCTTAATCTTAGCCTCGGTCTCGGCTGTGCCGTCCCAGTGGCAGAGGAAGAAGCCGCCGTTCTTAACCTTCTGCTTGAACTCCTCGTAGTCGTCGCACTCGTAGATGTGAGCATCGCGGAAGTCCTTAGCCTTCTTGAAGATGTTCTTCTGAATCTCGTCGAGAAGATTCTGAACGTATGTCTCTATGCCGTCGAACGATACAGTCTCCTTCTCGAGGGTATCGCGGCGCATAACCTCAACGGTATTGTTCTCGAGGTCTCTGCCGCCCATAACCAAGCGGACAGGCACACCCTTCAACTCGTAGTCGGCAAACTTGAAGCCCGGACGCTTGTTGTCTGCGTTGTCGTACTTCACGCTGATGCCCATCTTCTTGAACTTGTCGATGAGAGGCTGAATCTTGTTGTTGATAGCCTCGAGTTGGTCTGCACCTTTATAAATAGGAACGATGACAACCTGAATTGGAGCAAGAGCCGGAGGAAGCACCAATCCGTTGTCATCAGAATGTGTCATGATAAGAGCACCCATCAGTCGGGTTGAAACGCCCCATGATGTAGCCCATGCGTAGTCGAGTTTTCCGTCCTTGTCGGTAAACTGAACGTCGAACGCCTTTCCGAAGTTCTGACCGAGGAAGTGTGATGTTCCGCTCTGAAGAGCCTTTCCGTCCTGCATCATCGCCTCGATTGTGTATGTGTCGAGAGCACCTGCAAAACGCTCTGTCTCGCTCTTCACGCCCTGAACCACAGGAACAGCCATATACTGCTCGGCAAAATCGGCATAAACCTTAAGCATCTGCTTTGCGCGTGCCTCTGCCTCCTCGCGTGTTGCATGAGCGGTGTGGCCTTCCTGCCACAAGAACTCTGATGTGCGGAGGAACAAGCGTGTACGCATCTCCCAACGCATTACGTTGCACCACTGGTTGCAAAGAATAGGAAGATCGCGATATGAATGAATCCAGTTTTTGTATGTGTTCCAGATGATAGTCTCTGATGTTGGGCGGACGATGAGTTCCTCCTCGAGTTTAGCCTCTGGGTCAACAATCACGCCGTCGTGTGTCTCGTTTGTCTTCAGACGGTAGTGTGTAACCACGGCGCACTCCTTTGCAAAGCCCTCAACGTGCTCGGCCTCGCGAGAAAGGAAAGACTTAGGAATAAGAAGAGGGAAATATGCATTCTGTACTCCTGTCTCCTTGAACATGTCGTCGAGCACTCTCTGCATTTTTTCCCAGATTGCATATCCGTAAGGCTTTATAACCATACATCCGCGAACGTCGGCCTGCTCAGCCAAATCCGCCTTAACCACTAATTCATTATACCACTTCGAATAATCCTCACTGCGTTTAGTAAGGCCTTTCAGTTCTATAGCCATTTAAAAAATTACTTTTTAGTTTATAAACTTGCGACAAAATTACAAAAAATGCCCGACATATCTTGTATTAAAAGATTTTTTTATAATTTCGCATTGTTTTTTTAACAAAAAAGATGAAAGGCTGGAAAAAATATTGGCACATTATCGTTAGGACTTTTCAGATTACACTAATCGCATTCTTGGTATCGACCATCACGATGGCACTAATATACAAGTGGTGTCCGGTTTACTACACTCCCCTGATGTTCATACGCGCGGCTGAGCAGATTGGCGACAGCGACTTCAAGATGAAGCACCGCTGGATTCCGCTCGACCAGATGTCGCGCCATCTCCCAAAGGCGGTAATCGCCGCCGAAGATGCACACTTTATGGAGCATTGCGGATTCGACTTCGATGCCATTCAGAAGGCTTTCGAGGATAACCGGAAGGGACGAAAGAAGGCTCGCGGAGGAAGCACCATCAGCCAGCAGACCGCCAAAAACGTATTTCTTTGGCCTACAAGCAGTTGGGCTCGCAAGGGACTGGAAGTTTACTTCACCGCCCTCATCGAACTTACATGGAGCAAGGAACGTATCATGGAGGTCTACCTCAACTCGATAGAGATGGGCAAAGGCATCTACGGAGCCGAGTCGGTGGCAAACGAGAACTTCAACACCACGGCAAAGGAACTGTCGCGCCGCCAGTGTGCGCTCATCGCTGCGAGTCTGCCTGCTCCGCGAAAGTACAACTCGGCAAAGCCGGGCCCTTACCTCGTAAAGCGCAGCGGTCAGATTCTGAGGGGCATGAAGTTTGTAGACGACTTCAAGATGACGTCTTCAAACGATGAAAAGAAATAAAAAGAGGACGGCATCGCTGCCGCCCTCAATCAAACCTGTCTCATCAATGCCTTGTACGGTTCATTGAACCTAAAAGCACTATGCAGGATTCAGATACGCAGTCTTCATGTTAATGCCGCCGTAACTATTCGCACTCGCTAACATCGCGGCATCACTCTGGTATTTCTCCAGTATATCGTTCACCACCAGAAGTCGCTGACTGCTAACTTTCAGGGTACTACCACTCTCCCGACTGTGCACCCATGCCGCTCCCTCGTTCTTCAGCGCATGATTCATACCAAGCACATAACCGCTACCGTCTGATGCTGCCACGGAAGTAAAGCCTTCCGACTTCACAACGTCCAGCAATGGGGTTTCGTTTGTAGTGTCCAGTACAACCTTACTTGCCGTCATCGTAGCACGCGGAATTCCATCACTACCCTGCCACTGCACTGCGTCAAAGAACGTTAGCTGGTCGCCATCTTCCCAATCATCGTTGTGCTTCACTATCGCAATCGTCAGGTCGCTCACCGTCGTCCCCTCGTCTATCACCAGATTGCCAAGGGCGATGTCGCTTACCAGCACGCCGTCATTGAGGGCGTACCCAACGGCAGGCAGACTGCCACGGCTGAACTGATAGCTCGCCAGCACGCACGCTCCAGCCATGCGCTCCTGCTTGGTGATGTACGTCGCACCGCTACCATAGTTTGAACTTACAAACAGATTGAAATCACTCAGTCCTGCGCTCTTGCCTTCGAATGCCTGCGCCAACTTGCCGTCATACAGTTTGAAGTTCGCCCCCATGTTAGCCATCTGGCACCGCATGTTAGCCTGCTTCTCACTTCGGCGAGGCACCCCCTTCTTGCGAGGCGTCTTCGCTATTACCGTACCGAATGCAGTCTGGCGCATTACAAAATTGTCATCCAGTCTTCCACTGGTTTGACTCAAAAATCCAGCTACTTTTGCCATTTTTCCTCCTTTTTTTGTTAAACAAAATTCTTAGAAAATAACTATCTGTATTTAAGGACTATCTGTCGACGATAATCCTGAAGCGATGTAAAACCGAACATCAACGCCGTGCACGCACGAGCACTACCGTGGCAAGAAGGATTAAGGCAATAGCCATTATCCACCTTAAAGCCGACACGAAAGCCTGCTTTGAATCCGTTGATTTCTCTTGATGCCTTGACATCGAATCTTGAATCAATACAGAGTCTCGTGTAACCACATATACAGTGTCCCTTACTGCCAGCACATCTTCCTTCCTGTGTTTTACGTCATACCGCGAACGCAGTTGGTCGCGCTCAGTCACTTGCGTCACTTTTAGAGTGTCACCCTTGTCGTTTGTCATGATAGTCAAAGTGGTTACCTCGCGCAGCATGTCTCTCTGTTCCACTACCACACTATCCACTCTTTCTATCTTCTTCTCACTCTCAACAGTAAGGACGCTCCGCTCTGCACTCTTAGCAACCGTCATCTGTCGGCTGCTGCGGCATCCCGTCATACACAGGGCACACATCCCTATGAGGACAGCGGTCAATTCTTTGTATCGCATTGCGCAACTCCTTTACTTCTTGACGCAGTTCGCCCACCTCTCGCTGCAAGGGCTCAGCAATAAAGGTGCGGAACTCCGTCACGTATTCCTTACTCAGTTCCATGTCTTTCTGTCGGTTGTCGGCTTTCAGTCCTTCCACTTCTTGTCTGTGTTTCTTACGGTCTACCATCCAGCCGCATCCGCTCAGCAAAGTAATCAAACCGAGTACCACGCTTGTAATGTCTATTGTTCCCATTTTGCCATATACTTTTAATTATCAACCCTTTGACAGTCTTTGATAGCCGTTTCCTGACTTCTTCAGTATCTGCCGTCGGTTAGTCCCGTTTTTCTTCCACGAAACGTGTACGAATGTCGGATAAAGAATCACTTGGTCGTACTTACCCTGTTCAACAATTACAGCGGCCAACTGTTCCAGTTTGCTCCCGGATTTTAAAGGAGAGATATCTGCCGCTTCGCCAACCACGTGCTGACTCTGTGGCACTCCGCCCACAGCAGCATTGTGTTTTGGACAACGGAAACCAGAATTTACGAAAATTGCCATTCCCAGTTTTTCCCGTGCCGGGTCCAACACATTCTCCACCAGAGCCTCGATGTTCTCAGTAAAGCGAACCTTACCGCAACATCGGCATTCGAATTCTTCCATCTTAAAATACTTCATGTTATTTACATTTTTTTAGTATCAAAAAAAAGCCCCCGCGCTGTTTTAGCACGAGGGCTCGCTAATCGAAGGGACGATGTCCATCTGGGCTATTTCGATTCTGCAGCAGCCTTGACACGCTGCTGTTCCTCAACAAATCGCCTCATTTCTTTCAGGTACTCTTCCCGGGACATACCCAAAGTCTGCTCAAACTCTTTCTTTGTTACTGTTTTTGCATCAAGAACACAAATTTTATCCAATAAGTTCACTTCCATATTATTTGAATTAAAAAATATCACTTAGCCCTGTTAGTTCTGACAATCTTTATCACTTCGGCTTCCAGTTTCTTCACTTCTGCCATCTTAATGCGCAGTTTCTTCGAGATGCTACGATAGCTGTTCGTTTCGCGAACCAAGTTCACATAAACTACCAGCCGCGGATGCTCTGACACATATTCCAAAATATTGGCATACCCTAAGTCCTTCATCTCTTCTTCCATCTCCAGTTCATCGGCCAAAGCTTGTTCTAGTTCCCGAGCCACAAGTTCGTTATTCATAGGCTCTGGCTCATTCCGTTCTCTCCAGTCGCGCAGGCGGTGACTCATCTCACTTCTTATGATTCGTATAAACTGAGTTGGCAAGTCAAGTCCCTGCTTCCATTTCCACGCCCCCGATGCCCACTTCATATAAGCAACCTTCGGGAAGAACACCGCAGCCTTTTCCGTCAGGACTAATTCCGAGAATGGACCGCTCGTCGGATTTCCATTCAGTCTCTTGACCACCCACTTACCTGACAGTTCCATGGCATCCAAAATTTTCTCCAATGGCACATCATTTTGCCGCATCTGTTCATGCTTCTCCTTTGTCATATTTACAAACAGTTTTTGATAGTAAAAAATTGATTATCTCATAGGCTCCATGCCGTTCATACAAGACCAGCAAAGATGCCTTCATATATATCTAAATCCAAAATGTTGCCCGCGCTGATTTTCAAGTACTTGCAAGCACATCTCAGCATAAAAGAGCGGCGTTTCCATCAGATATCTAATCCTCAAGAAACACCGCTCACATATGAACTTATCAGATATTGCTTGGCTTCGTTTCCGAAAACCTTACACTCTTATCTAAATCCAAATCATTGCCCAATCTAATAATCAGGCAGTTACTGATGTATAACACATATTTTTTCGGCTCAAGCGAAAAATCATAGGGGTAATCCTTTATTTGAATTAAATTCTTTACCTTTGTCGCATGGAAGACAAAGGATTACAGATGCTAGCCCGTATGGTGCTACCCAATGAAGTGCTTGATCACTTTATTATTGTGAAAATCGAGTATGTTGACACTAAGACTTACGATGAGCCAGAGATGCACATCCATCTAGATGAGAAGATGAATGATGAATTGCAGAGTGACTTTCATTTCGAGTCCAAGGGATTCATTGCTCCTGTGGAGGTGACAGACTTTCCCATCCGTGACCACAAGGTCGTATTAGTTCTTCGCCGTCGCCGCTGGGTTGATACTCGTACAGGAAAGAGCTTCATTCTGCCTCTAAAGTTGACAGCCGACGGTACCCGCTACTCGAAGGAGTTTGCGGCTTTTTTAAAAGAAACGTATGGAGAAATCCCCAGTGACTTGCCGTACGCTTGAGGATTTCTACTACATTGACGCACACACGTTTGAGAAGTATTGCTGTCCGGTAAAACTCAAAAGGCAATAAAAATCCTCCCCGAAGCCCAGTAAATATGCGCCTCGGGGTCTTTTTTTAAAAAAGTAA
>JAEEGF010356011.1_pt1 | contig 11711 bp, 10 predicted proteins | sample 9134171 | NCBI WGS metagenome assembly JAEEGF01 (sample SAMN16246542, study PRJNA631951) | gut metagenome | biome: gut microbiome; feature: rumen; material: AP-attached | host: Bos | place: Iran: Karaj | collected 2018-10 | reverse complement strand
TGTCCTTTCCTCAGTAAAAAGATGTGAATACTCTGTAGGCAGTGCATCGGATCGGCTCAGACATGACGACGATGTTATCCGCGCAGTTCTTGAGGCACATCCGGGTCAGTTTGAAAATCTGCCAGATGACGTGCAGGAGGACCTTGATTACATACTGTTCGGACTCGAGAGTGTCATTAAACATCTTCCCGATCCGGAAAACTACAGCTTTTTCGCTGACTCGACAAGCGAATACTACTCAGATTTCGCTCAGGCGGAGGATGATTTTCTCGATATATTCGAGTCGATACCATCCGAAGATCTGAGGGACGACCCTGATCTCAACGACAGAGTCAGCCAGCTTGCCGTTGAGCTGCACAATGCTTATTACAAAGAAGGATACTATCCTTTTGAAGACGTTCATGACGATTTTATCCGCAGAGTGGAAGCATTGTACGAGGAATATGATTTACCGGTCAGACCGGTTCTGAAAAAGGCAATCGAAGCGCTTCGTCAGGAAAGTGAAAATAAGAAAGACCAGAAATACATGGATCTTGATCCGGAAGAAAGATTGTTTTATGAAAATCTTGACCTGTACGAAAAGATCGTCGGCAGATCTGCTGTCAGAAACGGAGCGGAAGGCGAAAGAGATTATCTAACACCTGACGGTGGTTTCATTAAAAACTGTATGCAGTCTTTTGTTAAGGATCTTGTGTACGCACAGAGCGGACTTTACCACGACAGCAAGCTTTGGGATGACGACAGTTATACGGTAGATCTGGATAAAGCGTATGAAGAGATCCGTTCGCGGCTGTCGCCAAAGATAAACGTAGTTAGGAATGCTTACGATTCTTACTATTCTGAAAACATAATTGTAGACGTAACCTACGACATTCATCTCATTATTGTCAGAGAGGCACCGCTGAAGATAATGGAGATCTGGGTGAATAAAATCGATTCTGAGCATGAACACGGTAAGTGGCTCGCCCCTGACAGACTTGGCGAATTCTGTGATATGGTTACACATATCTGCGATATTTACGGCAAATACGAAGAGATCGCAAAGCAGCACGTTGCAGAACTGAGTGATAAACTCGGTTTGTAATGTTGAATTTCGTCTTGATAATGGCGAAAACTCCGGCATCAGATGAGTTGAACACACTATTATCCAGGTCGCTTGTTTGTTCTAATACCTGGGCATTTCTGTTTGAAATGCTTACGATTGTTACTGTCAATCTGTATATTAATCCTGAATATATTGATTGATATGAATCTTGCAGTGAATTTGCTCTTTTTTTTTGATAGACAATCATTATGTATTATTGCTATACTAATCCAAATTGAATATTGCAATGAAAGGATAGAGGCGCAGCTTTCATAAGTAATATCGGTGCAGAAGGTCAGTCGGATCGTTGCCGGTAAGAAAGGGGATGCTGCCGAAGACAATGACATGACAAGTCTTTGTCTGGGCATACAGATAACATCTGTATGACTGTCGCGAAAGCGGAGAGCTATGTATTGATTGTGGTTCTGCAGTTTATCGTATATTCTGCGGATTGTTTGGGTACATCACTACAGCCAATGCGTTCTTCCGTATTGGCTGTTTCTATTTCCGTTGCAATTGACAGTTAATTTAAATGAGGAGTTTATCCTAAAATGAAAAAGAACACGATTTTTCAGGGCGCTGCCACGGCACTTATCACACCTCTGAATGAAAAAGGTGTTGATTACAATGCTTTCGGCAAATTGATTGACTGGCAGATCAGTGAAGGTATCAATGCACTTGTCATTGCCGGTACTACTGGTGAAGGCTCAACGCTTTCAGATGAAGAACACAGAGAGGTTCTTAGATATGCAATAGAAAGAATTAACGGAAGAGTTCCGTGTATTGCAGGAACCGGGTCAAATGATACGGCCTATGCAATTTCTCTTTCCAAATTCGCAAGTGATCTGGGATATTCAGCACTTCTTGTCGTTACCCCTTATTACAACAAGGCAACCCAGAAAGGTCTGATCCAGTCCTTCAATGCTATTGCTGATGCTTCTGACACACCGGTTATTCTGTATAATGTTCCTTCAAGAACCGGTGTTGGATTTGAACCCAGCACTTATGTTGAGCTTGCAAAACACCCAAACATTGCAGCCATCAAAGAAGCGAACAGCAATATCAGCAAAATTGTTGAAACATTTTCTCTTGTCGGTGATCAGCTTGATATTTATTCCGGCAATGATGATCAGATCGTTCCCATTCTTGCAATGGGAGGAAAAGGTGTAATCTCTGTTCTCTCCAATGTCATTCCTAATCCCGTTGTCCAGATGTGCACACGCTGGTTTATCGGAGATACTGCTGGTGCTGCAAAAATGCAGTGTAACTTTATGCCGCTTGTAAAATCATTATTCTGTGAAGTGAATCCTATTCCTGTGAAAGCCGCTATGGCTGCCATGGGCTGGTGTGAGAACTATCTCAGACTGCCTCTGACAAATATGGAACCTCAGAATGAAGAAAAACTTCTTTCAGTTATGAGATCAATGGATATCATCAAATAAGGATGTCAAAATGAGATTACTTGTTTGTGGCATTAATGGCCATATGGGAAGGGCAGTTGTCGAACTGGCAAAAAAAGGATGTCGTGGTGCTGAAGTGACTGCCGGAGTGGATCAGTTTGTTGATCCGGCCAGTCAGATTCCTTGTTCACCTGATTTCAGTACAGCATCTGCCGATGTTGACTGTATTGTTGATTTTTCAAATCATGAACTGACCAAGGATCTTCTGAATTTTGCAGTAAAAAACAATCTGCCTCTTGTTATAGCTACTACCGGGCAGTCGGAAGAAGAACGGGAACTGATTAAGAAGGCAGCATACAGGATTCCTTTGTTCTTCTCGGCAAATATGTCGCTTGGTATTGCAATACTGATCGAGCTTGCGAAAAAAGTTGCATCTGCCATGCCTGATGCAGAAATAGAGATTATTGAAAAACATCATGACAGAAAACTGGACGCTCCCAGCGGAACAGCTCTTGCAATAGCCAAAGCTATTCAGACTGTCCGTGACAATGCTGAGATCAATCTCGGACGAAGCGGTCATGCCAAACGAACTCCTACCGAAATAGGTATACATGCGGTCCGTATGGGTAATATTGTTGGAGAGCATGAAGTCATGATCGGTACAAATAATCAGACTATAACTCTTAAACATGAAGCCCACGACAGAGCGTTATTCGCAGAAGGTGCTATCGCAGCCGCAGAGTTCATTATCGGGAAAGAACCCGGTCTTTATGAAATGAAGGACATTGTTGCTTTTTAAAACAGTGAGAGGAAATCAATGAGAATTGCAATTTACGGATATGGAAATTTAGGTAAAGGTGTTGAATGTGCTGTCAGACAGAATGCAGACGCTGAACTGGTTGGCGTATTTACCAGAAGAGATCCTTCTTCGGTAAAAACACAGTTTGGTGCTCCTGTTTATAAAGCAGATGACATACTTAAATTTGTTAATAAAATAGATGTGCTTATTTCCTGTGGCGGAAGTGCCACGGATCTTCCTGTTTCAACACCGGTGCTGGCACAGAACTTCAATGTTGTTGACAGTTTTGATACCCATGCAAATATTCCTTCTCATTTTGAAAAGGTAAACAGTGCGGCAATGCTTGGGAGGCATACTGCTTTGATCTCCTCCGGATGGGATCCCGGAATGTTTTCGCTGAATCGTCTTTATGCTTCGGCGATCCTTCCTGAAGGCGAGACTTATACCTTCTGGGGCCGTGGAGTCAGCCAGGGCCATTCTGATGCAATCAGACGTATTCCCGGAGTAAAGGATGCAAGACAGTATACCGTTCCTGTTCCTGAAGCTATCGATGCAGTGAGGAGAGGAGAACAACCTGATCTGACAACCAGACAGAAACACAGACGTGAATGCTACGTCGTTGCAGAGGAAGGGGCAGATCTCGAGCAGATCAGACAGCAGATCATAACAATGCCTAACTATTTCAGTGATTATGACACTACTGTTACTTTCATATCAGAAGAAGAATTATTGAAGAATCATTCCGCATTGCCTCATGGCGGAGTCGTAATCAGAAGCGGAGTAACAGGCAATGGAAACAAACATACCATAGAGTATAAACTTACTCTTGATTCAAATCCTGAGTTCACTGCCAATGTGCTTGTAGCATTTGCAAGAGCAATTTACAGAATGCATAACAGAGGAGATAATGGGTGTAAGACTGTTTTCGATATCGCTCCCGCAGATTTATCTGTTTTATCTCCTTCAGAATTGCGTAAACAGCTTCTTTAACGGAGAATTTTATGAATTATATTTGTGACAACATTTCATCCGACAATAACGGCAATCTTCTATTTGCCGGTCAGAATGTTCCTGAACTTGCTGAAAAATACGGAACGCCTTTATATCTGCTTGATGAAGATCGTATTGTAGCCAATTGCCGAACATACAGAGATGCATGCAGGGTCAATTTAGGTTCAAATTTCAAGATTCTTTATGCAAGTAAGGCCAATTCATTCAAGCAGATCTACCGTATCATGCAGAATGAAGGTTTTGGAGTGGATGTTGTTTCAATAGGTGAAATGTATACTGCTTTGAAGGCTGATTTTGATCTTTCAAATGCATATTTTCACAGCAACAACAAGACCGATTCGGATATTCGTTTCGGTATGGACTACGGACTTGGCTATTTTGTTGTGGATAACATTGAAGAGCTGGACACAATAGAAGAAGAGGCTGCGGCCAGAAACAAGGTTCAGAAGATCCTTCTCAGACTTACTCCCGGTATTGATCCTCATACTTATGAAGCGGTCAGCACCGGAAAAGTGGATTCAAAGTTCGGTTCAGCTATTGAGACCGGGCAGGCTGAATTCATCACAGCTTATGCATTGAAACAGCCTCATATCTCACTTGAAGGTTTTCATTGTCATATTGGCTCGCAGATCTTTACTGAGGATGTCTTCGAACGTGCTTCAGTTGTAATGCTTTCCTTCATTGCCGACATGAAGAACAAATACGGCTATTCAGCCAGGGAACTGGATTTAGGCGGAGGATACGGAGTCAGATATGTGGAGAGTGATCCTCAGATCAATATTGCTCATAAAATAGCTGTTCTTGCTGAGGTAATTAAGGAAACATGCACATCTCTTGGTATTTCTGTTCCTATGATCCTGCTTGAACCGGGAAGAAGTATCGTTGCTGATGCAGGTATGACTGTGTATTCTGTCGGTTCCGTCAAAGCTATCCCCGGATATAAGAATTATGTATCAATAGACGGCGGTATGCCTGACAATCCGAGATATGCTCTTTATAAATCGTCATATACCTGCCTTGCTGCAAATCATATGAATGACACTCCCAATATGAAATGTTCTGTTGTGGGACGCTGCTGTGAAAGCGGTGATATCATTCAGGAAAATGTAATGATGCCTTCCAATATAACCCGCGGTGATTACGTTGCGGTCTGTACTACCGGTGCATATAACTACTCGATGGCATCGAATTACAACAGAATATGCCGTCCGCCGATAGTTATGCTTCATTCGGGCGAATCATATATTGCCGTCAAACGTGAAACCATAGACGATATTATCAGACTGGATAACTAAGCGATCTCATCCAGGTTGTATGGTGTAGTCTGGTACACGTGGTAGTTGAGCCAGTTTGAATAAACAAGATTGGCGTGCGAGCGCCAGCTCATGACCGGTGTTTTGGTATCGTCATCATCCGGATAATAATTCTTGGGTACTTTTATAGGCAGTCCGAGATTTTTGTCTCTTCTGTATTCTCTGTCAAGTGTAAGCCTGTCATATTCAGAATGACCGAAGATAAAGATCTGTCGTTCATCCTTGGATCTGACTGCGTATAAGCCTGCCTCGGGTGATGATGCAAGTATCTCAAGATCACTGCATTTCTCGACATCTTCTCTTCGTACTTCAGTATGTCGTGAATGAGGTGCCATGAATACATCATCCGATCCTCTGAAAAGCTTTGAGTATTCTTTTTCGACAGAATGGTGGAATACACCGAATACTTTTTCCTCCAGAGGATACTTTTTGATCCCATAGTGGTAGTAAAGGGCGGCCTGGGCGCCCCAGCAGATATGGAATGTGCTGAAAACATGGGTTTTTGACCATTCCATGATTTCGCACAGTTCCTGCCAGTATTCAACATCTTCATATGCCAGATGCTCTATCGGTGCTCCGGTAATGATAAGTCCGTCAAAGTTCTGGTATTTGATATCATCAAAGTATTTGTAAAAGCTGACCAGATGTTCTTCCGATACATGACGGGCTTTATGTGTTTTTGTCTGGATAAGATCTATTTCCACCTGAAGAGGAGTGTTGCCGAGCAGTCTGCATAACTGTGTTTCTGTTTCTATCTTTGTCGGCATAAGATTAAGAATGAGTATCTTGATAGGACGGATATCCTGTGTGAAAGCTCGAACTTCATCCATTACAAAGATGTTTTCTTTGGTTAACGTATCATATGCCGGAAGATGCTTTGAAATTTTAATAGGCATTTATTTGTCCTTAGATCTGATCAAGTGCCTGCTGGATGTCATCTATAAGATCCTGTGCGTCTTCAAGTCCGCATGAATATCTTACAAGATCAGGTGTGATACCGGCGGCAAGCAGTTCTTCGTCATTCATTTGTCTGTGAGTTGCATTGGCAGGGTGGAGACAACAGGTTCTTGCGTCTGCAACATGTGTTTCAATGGCTGCAAGTCTGAGGCTCTTCATGAATTTTTCTGCTGCCGGTCTTCCGCCTTTTATACCGAAGCTGATCACACCGCATGAACCGTTGGGAAGATATTTCTTGGCAAGTTCATGATATTTGTCACCGGGAAGACCGCAGTAGCGTACCCATGATATCTTGTCATTGTGAGACAGATATTCTGCGATTTTCTGTGCATTTTCACAGTGTCTTTTCATTCGGACATGAAGGCTTTCAAGACCGAGATTCAGATAAAATGCGTGCTGAGGTGACTGGATCGAACCGAAGTCTCTCATCAGCTGGGCAGTGCATTTAGTAATAAAAGCGCCTTCTTTACCGAATTTAGTGGCATAGGTTATTCCGTGATAACTGTCATCAGGAGTGCATAATCCGGGGAATTTATCTGCATATTTCATCCAGTCGAAATTACCGGCATCTACAATGCATCCTCCGACTGTTGCGCCATGACCATCGATATATTTGGTTGTCGAATGTGTGACAATATCGGCACCCCATTCGATAGGTCTGCAGTTTACCGGAGTGGCAAAGGTGTTATCGATAATGAAGGGAACACCATGTTCGTGAGCTGTCCTGGCGAATAATTCGATATCAAGTACTGTCAATGCAGGATTTGCGATTGTTTCACCGAAAACTGCTTTGGTGTTTGGTCTGAATGCAGCATCAAGTTCTTCTTTAGTGCTGTCAGGTGAAACGAAAGTGAAATCTATCCCCATTTTTTTCATGGTCACAGCAAACAGATTATATGTGCCGCCGTATATTGCGGAACTTGCAATAACATGATCGCCGTTGTTTGCAATATTAAAAACTGAGAAGAAATTGGCAGCCTGTCCTGAGCTGGTCAGCATTGCTGCTTTTCCGCCTTCAAGACTGCAGATTTTTGCTGCTACCATATCGTTGGTAGGGTTCTGAAGTCTGGTATAAAAGTAACCGCTGGCTTCAAGATCAAACAGCTTGCCCATATCTTCACTGGTATCATATTTGAAAGTTGTGCTCTGTATGATAGGCATCTGTCTTGGTTCGCCGTTTTTGGGAGTATAACCTGCCTGAACGCATTTTGTATTGATTCTGTATTCTTTCATTTTCTTCACCCGGTATAAAAAATAACGCTATTTACATAGAAAATATATTTAGAAATCTTAACACATTTATTTAAGACATGTTAACCTGCGGATTGTATTGATCAATTATTCATATCCAAACACTAGTCTCTACTAAACAGTAGTGGTACTATTGTCTTATCTTCAGCGTGTAGGAGATATGTCAGTGAGTAATAAACTATACAGACTGTTTACTATACTATCTGTCATATGTGTAATAACCGCTTCTGTTGTATACACTGGTATCACTTTGAAAGCTGACAGTGCAGCATTTCAGTATTCACCGACAACATTTAGCAGAGGATCAGTTGTAACTCTGACTTTGGAACCTGCTTTTGAAGTTGCACCTGGAGATACAGCTACATCATTTATTATTACCTTTAATGAGACTGCATCATATGATGATTATATTGCTGATGATCCTAATACATTTGAAGTCACAATACCATCAACTGTTAATTATTTCACTTACCCGGTTGTGATCACTTATCTGGGAGACTCAACAAGCAGTGTGGTAAGTGGTGTTTTGACTGCAGAACAGCCTGTTCTTTCGATACAGCCAACTGAAATCAGTGAAGGGGATTCCATTACGCTTGTAGCACATAATCTTGTTCCAATGCAGCCTTATGTACTTTGCTTTGCGCCTGATTTGCCTGTGATCCAGGGAATAACTGCTGGTGAGTACAAGTACTATACATTCAATTCCCCAAATGGTGAACTATCTACTGCTATTCCTATTACTTTTATATATGGTAATCAGGCTGTTGGGATTTTACTATCCAATACTCTCGAAACGGTGAATGGCGGGAGTATAAGTGTTGCACCTCATGTACAAACAATTACAACTGAATTAACGACAGTAATCAATGAAACTGAAACGATAACTAATGCTTATACGACTTATGTAACGGTAACACATGCAGCCACACCGACTACCACTACAGCAACGAGAACTGTAACTGCTCCAACGAGAACCGTAACTTCTACTCCTACTACAGTGACGGCTACTCCCACCACTGTGACAGCTTCTCCTACTACCCTGACACAGACAGAAAGTGAGACTGTGACATCTGTAACAACTCATCGTGTGACTGATACCATTACGTTGCCTGCATTGACAATTGCCGGTCCTATTACCAGTGTCTTCAATACGATTACCAACGAAACCACTGTTACAAAGAACCAAACTCAAACCATAACAAGTACCGTTACTGAGACTCCGAAAAAGAAAGATGGAACAGTTACGGTAGTATGGGCTGTAATCATTGCTGCCGGTTCTTTAATCACAGGTATAGTCTTAATGACGCTGATAGTCAGGTCCCGTATGAGGTATTAATATCCAAAAAGTATCGGTGTATAATTGACCTTATTCCGAAAAGAATTGGAGTATTTAGCCGATGATCGATTTAAATCAGGCACCAAAAGTGCTTATATCAGCAGAGCAGATCGCTGCCAGAAATAAGGAATTGGCAGCTGAATTAACGAAAAAGTATTCCGATAAATGCCCGCTGTTTATAAGTACACTGGTAGGCTCTGTTTTCTTTGCGACTGATCTGCTGCTTGAACTTGACTTCAATATTGAACTGGATTTTGTCAGGACATCCAGCTATGGAAGAGGGGATAAATCAAGCGGGAACGTGATAGTCTCATCTATGCCGCTTCTTCCTCTTAAAGACAGACATGTTGTGATAATAGAAGATATTATTGATTCCGGAAATACTCTTTCCAAACTTAAAAAACTGTTCATGGAAGAAGGTCCTGCATCCCTGGAGGTTTGTTCTTTGCTGGATAAACCTAGCAGAAGAGAAGTTGATTTTGTTGCTGACTATGTCGGCTTTACTATTCCTGATTACTTTGTGGTCGGATACGGACTTGATTATGCAAATCATTTCCGTAATCTCAAGGATGTCTGTTATTTCGAATAAGTGATAAACCTGGCATGACCCGTGTTTATCAGTACAGAGGGCCTCTGTTATCCATGTACGTGTTGGGTCTCAGGAACTGAGGACGATGAAGTCTGGTATACCAGTCATTGAGTCTTCTTACTACTTCTTCGTCTGAAACTGTCGACCAGTTCTTATATGCTGCAGATACGTAGTACTTGCCGGGACTGGGTTCAAATCCGAGAACAACCCTTACGTTTTCTTTTCTGACCAAATTCAATGCTTCTATGGAAGAAGATGGTGCAGTGACTATGATTTCCTTTGGATTTCGTCGTTTGATGGATTGAATGGCTGCCAGCATGGTGTATCCTGTTGCCAATCCGTCATCAACAAGAACCACTGTTCTTCCTGATATCAGAGTAGGAGGTCTGTTTCCTTTGTACAGCTTTGTTCTGTGCTGGATATCAAGACGTACTTTATTGATGATATAGTTCACGTCATATTCTGACAGATTAAGAGACCTTAAAATAATCTCGTTGAAGATTGGCATTCCATTGTCTGCAACGGCTCCGAATCCGCCTTCTGGACGCAGAGGGATAGGGAGTTTTCTTGAGATCACAACATCAAGATCACCGCCAAGTGCCATTGCGATAGGGATAGCCAGAGGCACTCCGCCGTTTGGGATAGCAAGAACCACAGCCCCGCGATACTGCTGGAGCTTCTCTGCCAGTTTGCTTCCTGCATCTGAACGGTTTTCAAACGGGGAATTGGTTGGAGGAATATTCGATGGTATCAATCTTTGTTTTTCTCCTGTTCCATCTGCTCAAGTATAATATCTTTCCCGTAGCTTAGCAGTTCTTCACGGTTTGATTCACTGTAGTTGCCGGAATTAGTGTCAAGATACAGTTTAAGAAGTTCTTCAGGAGGGAGCTTATCTGAACTGAAATCAACTCCTGCTCTTGCTCTTGCTTCTTTCTCAATGTTCTTTATCATTTCAAAGTGGTAAGCCGATGAAGCTGCCTGTCTTATTTCCTCATCATTGATGAGCTTTTCCATTTCTTCGCTCGTTGATATTGTCAGCTTCACAATGTTACCTTCAAGGTTTTTCGTTCTGGAAAGCAATTGAATGATTGCTGCTGTAGGATTGAGATCATTAACGCTTATTGCATAGTATAGTTTGATGAATTTCCTGCCGTTTGTTGGAACAAATTCATACTCACAGCTGCCGGTCTCTTTATCTATATCAACAACCATAAAACCTTTTTCTTGATCGGCATCGCCAAAATCAAGTGAATCAAGGCTTCCTGAATATACAACTGCCGGTTTTTCTTTTCGGAGTATCTGCTGTCTGTGAATATGACCCAGAGCAACATAATCAAATGCATCAAGTGCAATGTTGGAAACCAGTATTACAGGATCAGACCCGAGAGTTATCCTTGATTCTTCGCTTCCGGCCTTTGAGCCGTCACACCATAAATGACCTGCGAAAACACAGGGAATTGAACGGTCAACTTTTGATGCAAGCTCTGCAGTTATACTGGTTACAAGCTTGGCTATTTCAGTATTCAGTTCATCTATAGTTTTGTTTTTCAGACTGGATCTCTGCATTACGAGAGATCTTCTGATCCATGGCATTCCGACTATCTGGATCTTGCCGTGTTTAGTATCAATAACTGTGAGTTCAGGTTTGCTAATAACTCTGACACCATCAATTTGAAGAGTGTTGAAAATATCAGCTGAAGACGCAGAACTGTTCAGATTGGGAAGATCATGGTTTCCCATAAGGAGATAAACAGGAATGCCTGCATCAGTAAGCTTCTTTATTCTTATGGCAAATTCTCTTTGCTGAGTCATTGAGGGATTGGACTTTTTATAAACATCACCGCAGAACAGGACAAGGTCTGCCTGTTCTGCGATGGAATAGTCTACAAGTTTATCAAAACTGTCCAGAAAGTCCGCTACACGGCTGTTAAGACCATGTTCGTTGATAGACTTTCCGTATGTCTCAACGCC
>JAEEGF010865014.1_pt1 | contig 11713 bp, 3 predicted proteins | sample 9134171 | NCBI WGS metagenome assembly JAEEGF01 (sample SAMN16246542, study PRJNA631951) | gut metagenome | biome: gut microbiome; feature: rumen; material: AP-attached | host: Bos | place: Iran: Karaj | collected 2018-10 | reverse complement strand
GGCCTTGGCTCTCGCTTATGGTGCGTCCCAGGTCGAAGATGCGGTTGATGGCGCTGTCGTTGCCGTTCTTGAACTTCATGTTCTCGAAGGCATCCAGCTCCTCATCGTCGTAGCCCCAGTTGGCATAGGCAAACTTGTCGTTGTTGGGCTCGCGCAGGTTGAGCACGCCTCGCAGCTCGCCGTTCACATATTCTATTACGGGCACGTATGACTGCACGTCAACGTCGATGCCTGAGCGCTGTATGATGGTTTCGAGTGCGGGGTCCATGAATCGTGCGTTGTTCTTCCACACGTCGTTGCCGCCGTTGCGCACCACGAGCTGCTTGTTGCGTATGTATGGTTTCTGGGGGAAGAATGAGTAGTTGAACTGGTTCTGTCCGTCGAACACCTTGTTGCTCTTCAGCTTGAATGAGCGGAAGCGCTGCGAGCGTGTCCATCCGCCTGAGCAGCTAATGTTCACGTCCTGGTTGAACAGCATCTCGCCTTCGGGCGACAGGTAGCTGAAGTTCACGGGGCGGTCCCAATCGCAGTTGTAGTTGCGTGGCCAGTCCTGCCCGTTGCCGGTCTTGCCGTTGGTGCCGTCGCCGTCGCAGTCGAAGCCAATCTTCGGGTCGGTGAAGTAGCGCCTGTCGCCCACGATGCTGACTATGGGCAGGGTGTACTTGTTGTTGGTTTTAATGTAGCTGCGTGTGACGGGCGCGCTGGGCAGGAAGCCATCCTGGAACAGGCGCACGGTGAGGGCTGTGGTGTTAGTGATGGTGAACTGCCCGTCCTGGCTCTCTTTCGACGGATCTTCTTGTCCGTCGCCGGTGTAGAGCTCCCATGTCACGTTGTCGAAGTAGAAGTAGTTGTCCTGGCGGTCATCGTTCAGGTTGAAGGCAATGGTCTGCATCCTGCCTTCTGTGGTCTGTCCTGTCCACCAGTCGTAGCCCGAGCCCGTCTGCTCTTCGGTAATCACTCCCTCGTAGACAATCTGTTGCCATGTGGTGCCTATGTTATAGCTGCCATCCATGATGCTGCCGTTGATGTAGTCGTGGGGCTCGCCGTGCGTCTGCGAGGTGATGCGGCTGGCCTTGTTGGCTCGCACCCACATGCTGAAGCGGTATTTCTCGCCTGCCTGCCACACATGGTTGGGGGTGTAGACGAAGAGCTGAGCGTCGTAGTTGTGCTGTGGGTTGGCGATGGCATGTATGCGAATGCCGCGCGAGTAGTCTATGCCTACGCCGTCAACGATGCGCTTCACGTCGCCACTGCCGTCGGCATCACGGCTGATAAGGCTTACGGCTTCAGGTCCCTCGCTGTCGCCGTTTACCACGTAGTCGGTCCAGGGCGACACCTCTTCGCCGCCCTTGGGTGCCGATGGCAGGCTGCCGTCGGTGGTGTACATCAGTGTGGTCCCTTCGGGTATTGCCACGCTCACCTGCAGGGTGCCGTTGAAGAGCCGGCTGCCCACGCTGACCACGGGCGGGTCGAGCCGCTCAGTGGCGAATACCGCCGTGGTGTTGGTGGCACCGGGTGTGGCGTTGGCCGTCCATCTCCACTCGCTGCCGCCGTCGGTGGTGCGTGCCCAGGCGGTGTGGCTCTTGGCTTCCGGATAGTCCTGGCTGAGCAGCAACTCACCGTTCTTGTTGCTCAGGTAGATGGTGCCGCCATCGCAGTCGAGCTTGAAGGGAGCCTGGTCGGTTCTGATGTCGTTGGAGCCGAGCCAAATGACCTTGAAGCCGCCGGCGGGAATGCTGCCCATGTCGTTGGGCATTTGCCAGCGCTTCAAGTTGCTGGCATCGTCACTCAAGTACATGCCACCCAAGTTTACCGAGGAGCTGCCAGGGTTATAGAGCTCTATCCAACTGTCGAAATTAATGGCGGGGCTCATCGCCTCACCCACGTTGGCGGCCATCATTTCGTTGATGACCAGTGCCACTGTTGCCAAAGTAGTGCTTATCATATACATTATTTATAATTGCGCTGCAAAAGTACAAAATTAAAAGCATAAAACCTAAACTGTTGTAGCCAAAAACACCTTTCAGTGTATTGTGGTTACATAAAATAAAGAAAAAGATACAACAGATGGGGGTCGGATTGTAAAATAAATTGTATTTTTGTGGCGTAAATGAAATAATAACGCAAAAAACTATGAAGAAAATTCTGTTGCTTTTGCCATTGTTGGCATTCATGGGTTGCTTTAACGGTGAGAGAAAAGCCGACAATCCTGTGCTTACCATCGAAGGCGGAAAGATTCAAGGCGTCATGGCTGAGAATCCTGGCGTGTATGTTTACAAGGGCATACCCTATGCTGCGGCGCCCATCGGCGACTTGCGTTGGAAGGAACCGCAGCCCGTGGTGGCGTGGGACAGCATACGCCTTTGCGACAGGTTCGGCCATCCGGGCTATCAGGCCGTGCACTATCCCGGTTTCTATGCATCGGAGTGGGGCTGTGGCGACGAGGCGACCTACAGTGAGGACTGCCTCTACCTGAATGTGTGGACAAAGGCTCCCGGACAGGTGGATAAGAAGCTGCCCGTGGCGTTGTGGATTCATGGCGGCGGCTATCGCGAGGGCTGGGGCACCGAGCCGGAGTTTGACGGCCAGGAATGGGCATCGAAAGATGTGGTGCTCGTCACCATCAACTATCGCTTGGGCATCTTCGGCTTCATGACCTATGGCGGCCTGTCGGAGGAGAGCCCCAACCACGTGAGCGGCAACTACGGCATACTCGACCAGATACAGTCGCTGAAATGGGTCAAAGCCAACATAGCGCAGTTTGGCGGCGACCCCGACAACGTCACCATCTTCGGACAGAGCGCAGGCGCCGGCAGTGTGCGCACGCTCTGCGAGAGTCCGCTGGCACGCGGTCTGTTTCACAAGGCTGTCATCATGAGCGGCGGTGGTCTCAACGTGCCTGCCAAGGAGGGTGAGGAAGCCAAGCCCGCCACGCCCGTGAACCGCTTCTTCACCTATAACCCCACACTGGCCGAGAGCGAGGCTGAGACAAAGAAGGTGATGGACTGGGCCGGGCTGACCGATGTGCAGAAGTTGCGCCAGGCCTCTACCGAGATTATGTACACCGTAGGCCAGCTCTACAACATGGTGACGAAGAACGATGTGTTCCTCATGCAGCGCCCCATCATCGACGGCTATGTGTCGCTGAAGAGCTTTGATGAGGCTGCACGCGAGGGCACCATCGCCGACGTGCCCTACATGATTGGCTACACACTGAATGACATGGGGGCCATGGCTCCCGGCATCGCCGAGTTCTGCAAGGTGCGCCAGGAGAAGGGCGGCAAGGCGTGGGCCTATGAGTTTGCACGTCCGCTGCCCGACGACGGCAAGCATCCCGACATTACCGACCGTCTGAAGGGTGCCTTCCATTCGAGCGACCTCTGGTTCGTGTTCAAGAGCCTGAAGCACTGCTGGCGCCCCTGGACGCAGGGCGACTGGGACCTGAGTGAGAAGATGCTCACCGCCTGGACCAACTTCGCGAAGTATAGCGACCCCAATGGCAACGGCGAAGGCAACGGACTGGGCTGGGAACCCTGCACGGCAGAGAAGCCGCAGTTCATGCTGTTTAAACTCGACGACAAGGATGCTGAAGCTTCGGAGATGGGTGAACCCATCATGCCCAATTGAGAACAGAGAGTTGTCGGTATTTCCGACGTAATATAAAAAGCAGAAAGCTATGAAGTACAGCAAACACACCAACTTGAGGCGCTGGGCATTGAGCTCAGTGCTTCTCGCCGCCTGTTCTATGACAGGCTCGGCACAGCCAAAAGTGAACGCCGACGGCACGGTGACCTTCCAGTATAAGAACGACTCGGCAAAGGCCGTCATGGTAGATGTGCAGTTTGCCGGGCGGCAGACGATGACACGCGGCGCTGACGGCGTCTGGACCGCCACACTCGGCGTGAAGGGCGACGTGAACACACCACCCGCCCCCGACATGTATCCCTACTGCTACATCGTGGACGGGGTGAGCGTGATGGACCCTGCCAACAACCAGTACTTCCCCAACGAGGGCTTCAAGAACAGCCTGCTGGAGATTCCCGCCAAAGAGGGTAATCTACCGCACGACATACGCGATGACGTGGCTCACGGACGCATAGAGTATGTGCATTACTACTCCAAGAGCCTGGGGGGCACCAATCAGGCCGTGGTCTACCTGCCCCCCTCGTACATGACCGACTTCCAGAAGAAGTACCCCGTGTTCTACCTCATCAGCGGTACCACCGATACCGAGGAGGTTTATTATAAGGTAGGGCGCGTGAACTATATACTCGACAACCTCATCGCAGCCAAGGAGGCAAAGGAGATGATTGTGGTGCTGCCCTATGGCAATCCTACGAAGCTGCTTGCCGCCCCGCCTGCTGCCGCTAGTGGCGCCCCGCAGACTCGTTTTGGTGGCGATGTGTTCAGCCAGGATCTCATCAACGACCTGATGCCGTTCATCGAGAAGAGCTACCGTACCAAAGCCGACCGTGACGACCGCGCCATTGGCGGGTTCTCGCGTGGAGGCAACCAGGCGCTGTTCAACGGCCTGAGCCATCTCGACCTGTTCTCCTATCTGTGCAGCTACAGCTCGTTTACCTCGACCGATATCCCCGACGTATACGACAAGGCCGACGACACGAACAAGAAGATACACCTGTTCTGGCTCGGCGTGGGCACCGACGACTTCCTCTACGGCAATGCACGCGACTACATGGAGTTTCTCGACAAGAAAGGCATTCGCAGCGTGAAGGAGTTTACCACCGACAAGTTCGGACACACATGGATGAACGCCAAGTACTTCCTCTATAAGACGCTGCCGCTGCTCTTCAACAAGAAGGCAGCCGAGACCGCTATGAACGGCGCACAGCCCGCTCCCGCCGCCACCGGCCAGGAGCAGCAGTTCACGCCGGGCGTCATGGCACGCCTCTTCCCGCGACCCATCATCTCGCCGGAGTATGGCGAGCAGGGCATCACCTTCCGCTTCAAGGCTCCCGAGGCACGCTGTGTGCAGCTGGTGTGCGAGGTGCTGCCCGACAAGGTGGCTATGGAGCGCGACAGCGACGGTGTGTGGAGCGTGACTCGTAGCGAGCTGCTCTTCGAGACCTTCCGCTATTGCTTCGACGTGGACGGCACCCTCGTGGCCGACCCCAGCAATATGTATCTCTCGTCGGACGAAGGCTTTAAGTTCAGCTTGGCCGACAATCCGCGCTCGCCCTTTAACTTCGCCTCGCAGGGCGACATACCCCACGGCCACACCAGCTACGATCTGGAGCATCAAGAGGCATGGTATACCGCTCCTTCGCTCGGCTTCGGCCAGGGTGCGCCCGCCGGCCCCATGTCTATGCCCGTGTTCATACAGCTCATACCCGGTGAGGGTGAGACCATGGAGAGCTGGTTCAAGGAGGGCGGTGCCGATGCTATTGCCGACCGCCTGCTGGCCGACGGCAAGACACGCGCCTGCATCATCACCACCAGCGCCCTCGAATTCATGCAGGGCATGCCGCAGATGCCTGGCGGTGGCGGTGGCTTCGGCATGAAGATTCTGAAGGCCGACGACTATCCTACCTGGGCTCAGCGCCGTCGCGCCTTAGTGAAGCTGCTACTCGACATTGGCAAGGAACCCGCTCCCTCCTTCCCAGGAATGGGCAGGGGTAGAGGCGGCTTCGGCGGAGGCGGCGGCTTCGGCGGCGGAGGCGGCTTCGGTGGCGGCGGTGGTTTTGGCGGCGGCAGACCACCTTTCGGTGGCGGCGGCTTCTAAAAAGCTTTTAAAATGAATTACTAAAATGGAAAAGTGGCATTTTGTATCGTTGTTGACTTTGTTCGTCTGCGCCCAAACTGTGGCGCAGACAGGCAAGGAGTGGGACAACCCGAAGATAACCAGCGTAAACCGCGAGGTGGCACACACCGTGGGCATCAGCATGGGCAGCGAGGCCGATGCTGCCGCTACCGACATGTCGCTCTCGCCCTATTACCAGTCGCTTGACGGTAAGTGGAAGTTCTTCTGGGTCAGTGCCCCTACGAAGGTCAACAACGCCAATTGTGCCAAGGACTATAACGACGCCGCATGGACTGAAATCGACGTGCCCTCGTCGTGGCAGGTGTGGGGATTGCGCAATGGCAAGTCGTGGGACAAGCCGCTCTATTGTAACGTGGCCTATCCCTTCTCGTACAATGAGAGCACCTACAGCGTCATGGCCGACCGCCCCGGCTGGTTCACCTACAACAGCAACATGCCCAACCCCGTGGGCACCTATCGCCGCACGTTTACTGTGCCTTCCGAGTGGGAGGGGCGCGAGGTGTACGCGCGCTTCAACGGCGTGGGCCATGGCTTCTACCTTTGGGTGAACGGTCAGCGTGTGGGCTACAGTGAAGACTCCTACGTGCCGGCAGAGTTCAACATCACCCAGTACCTCACTGAGGGAGAGAACAGCATGGCACTGCAGGTGTACCGCTTCACCAGCGGCTCGTTCTTAGAGTGTCAGGACTACTGGCGCCTCACGGGCATACAGCGTCACTGCTTCCTCTGGGCAGCGCCTAAGAGCCAGATACGCGACTTCTTCTTCACCACCTCGCTCAACAGCTCCTTCACCTCTGCCAACGCTAAGGTGCAATTGCAGATAGACAATGCCGATTCCCTCAGCGGTGCCACCATCGAGGCCCGGCTCACAAGCGGCGGCTCGCCCGTTGCCACTGCCACTGCCTCTGCACAGGCAAGCACAACCCTGCAGATGACGGTATCCAACCCGCAGCTGTGGAGCGCTGAGACGCCCAACCTCTATGACCTTGTGCTGACACTGAAGGACGGCGAGGGGCAGACCGTTGACATTCGCGGTGCCAAGGTGGGCTTCAAGCAGGTGGCCATACGCACCAGCGACGGCGCCCTTACCATCAATGGCAAGCGCATGGTGTTCCACGGCGTGAACCGCCACGACTTCTCACCTGTGAATGGACGTGCCATCACCGCCGAGGAGATAGAAGAGGACATCAAGACCATGAAGCGGCTCAACATCAACGCAGTGCGCACCAGCCACTATCCTAACGACCCCGTGTTCTACGACCTCTGCGACCGCTACGGACTCTATGTGCTGGCCGAGGCCGACGTAGAGTGCCACGCCAATACGCGACTCTCGTCAGTACAACTGTTCCGCCCCGCCATGGTGGAGCGTTCGCAGAATCAGGTGCGCTGGCATCGCAACCACGCCTGCATCTTCATGTGGTCGTTTGGCAACGAGAGTGGCAACGGCGACAACTTTAAGTATGTGGCCGAGGCCGTGAAGGCTCTCGACAAGACACGCCTCACACACTATGAGGGCAACAGCGACTATGCCGATGTGTCGTCGACGATGTATGGCAGCTGGGACCACATCAACTGGGTAGGCTCTTCGCAGCATAACCGTCCGCACATTCAGTGTGAGAACTCGCACTCCATGGGCAACTCCATGGGCAACGTGCGCGACATGTTCGACCTCTACGAGAAGTACCCCTGCCTCACGGGCGAGTTCATTTGGGACTTCAAGGATCAGGGACTGCTCACCAAGACCAGCAGCGGACAGCAGTACTGGGCTTACGGTGGCGACTTCGGCGACAACCCCAACGACGGCAACTTCTGCATCAACGGCTTGGTGCGCCCCGACTGGAGTTTTACGGCTAAGTCGTACAACACGAAGAAAATCTATCAGCCTGTGGAGTTCAAGACCGTGAGCCTGAATCAGGGCCGCTTCCGCGTGAAGAACAAGATGGCGTTCCTGCCCACGTCGGTCTACGACCTGAAGTACGAGCTGCTCGATGAGGAGGGCAACATGCTCTCGCAGGGCACCATCGACAAGGATGTGGCTGCAGCCGACAGCGCCATCGTTACCCTCGACCTCTCGGCCTTGCAGACCGTAGGCCCCGAGCAGGAGGCATTCATCCACTTCACCGCCACGCTGCGCGAGAACACTCTTTGGGCTGATGCCGGCTATGTGGTGGCTGAGGAGAAACTGCCCGTGCAGAGTGCGCAGAAGCCCTACTACGACCTGTCGAAGCTGGCCGCCTGCGCCGCACTCACCGTTGATGACGGCGCCAACATCATTACCGTGAGCGGCAACCGCTTCAAGGCTACCTTCAGCAAGAGCCAGGGCACGCTCAGCAGCTATACGTACGATGACGTGCTACTGATGAACAAGGCGCTGCTTCTCAATGTGTTCCGCCTGCCCACCGACAATGACGGGCGGCAGACGAGCAGCTGGGATGCCATGGGACTGCGCAAACTCAACGTGAAAGGCAAGTCCTCCGACGTGAAGATGAGCGAAGACGGCAAGACCGTTACCGTGGCCATGACCAGCGTCTACACGGGGCAGGGCATCACGCGCTTCGACGTCAGCCTCAACTTCATCGTCTGTGCCGACGGTACGGTGATGGTCAACTCGCTCATCGTCCCCTCCATCACAGGAACCATCATCCCCAAGATGGGCTTCCGCTTGGAGATGCCAGCACAGATGGAGCAGCTGTCGTGGTTTGGCCGCGGACCGTGGGACAGCTATCGCGACCGTAAGGAGGCCTGTCTGCCCGCCATCTACAAGAGCACTGTCAGCGCCCAGCGCGAAGACTACATCAAGCCGCAGGAGCATGGCACCAAGCAGGAGGTGCGCTGGCTGTCGCTCTGCAACGACAACGGTCAGGGCCTGCTCTTCGTGGCGCCCGACCGTATGGCTGCTTCGGCTGTGCACTTCCGCCCGGAGGATAACTACACCAACGGCAGCAGCCGCTCCATGCATACCTATCAGTTCAAGACCTGCACCACCGCCGTGGTGTCGCTCGATGCCGTCACCCGTGGACTGGGCAACGCCTCGTGCGGCCCCGACGTGATGGAGCGATACGAGCTGCATGCTGCCAACACGCCGTTCCGCTTTTTCATCATCCCGCTCAATGCCCAGGCATCAGCCTCTCAGCTCGCCAGGGTCGACATGCCTGTGTGTCAGCCCGTCAGCTGTGAGCGGCTCAGCAACGGACGCATCAAGATGAGCACTCCCACAAAGAATGCGGTCATCTACTATAGCATCGACGGCGGCGAGTATCAGAAGTACACCACCACCATCCTGCAGAACACCGCCTGCACCATCACGGCCTACTGTTCGCTCGACGGCCTGCTCGACAGCCCCGTCACCACCTACGACTTCGCCCTCTACATTAGCAAGAGCAACTGGAAACTGGTCAGCGCCGACAGCTATCAGAGCGGCAACGAACCCAAGCTCGCTTTCGACGGAAAGACCGACACCTTCTGGCACACCGCATGGGGAGCCAACGAGCCGCGTCCACCTCACACCATCATCATTGACATGGCGCGCATCTACAAGGTGACGGCGTTCACCTATCTGTCGCGTCAGGATGGCAACGAAAACGGCATGGTGAAGACATACGAAGTGTATCTGAGTCTTGACGGCCAGAATTGGGGACAGCCCGTTGCCTCCGGCGACTTGAAGAAGACTACATCTCTGCAGACAGTAACGCTGAAGACACCTGCCAACGGCCGTTACCTGAAGCTGGTGGCCAAGAGCGAAATCAACGGCAACGCCTGGACCAGTGCCGCAGAGATAGGCATTGAGGCCGAGGCCGATGTCTCCGGCATACAACCCCTGCCAGCAACCAACTCTCTAACCAGACAAACAACCGGTGTCGTCTACGACCTACAAGGACGCCGCATGAGCACCACTCACTATAATGGTATAGGCATTTATAACGGAAAAAAAGTCATACGATGAAAGGCAAAACCATTATCACCCTGCTACTCAGTCTCTGTCTGCAAGCGGCTGCTGCCAAGACCATCCCCTTTGGTCAGGGCCGGCTCACCGTAACCACCGTGGCCCCCAACGCCGTGCGCGTGCAGTACACTCCCAAAACGACGGAACAGCCCAGCGAACCCCTTCCCAACTGGCTCTATGTGCAGTCACCCTCCTCCACTGTGTCAGGCGGTTCTCCTGCTGGCAGCCCCGCCATCAAGGTGAAAACCGATGCCCGCCGCCAGACGCTCACCGTCAGCGACCGCAAGGGTAGGGTAGTGTTTACCGCCATCAGCCACCAGCTGGAAAACGGGGAGGCCACCCTGGCTTTCACTTCACCACAGGACGAGTGCCTCTACGGCTTGGGACAGTTTCAGGACGGTCACAGCAACGTGCGCGGACTGTCGCGCCGCCTCACGCAGGTGAATACTCAGATTAGTCTGCCCATGCTTATCTCCAGCAAGGGCTACGGCATTCTCTGGAACAACTACGGCCTCACCGAGTTCAATCCCTGTGCCCAGAGCGTGCGCCTAGCGGTTGCAACGTCGGCTTCAGCACCCGGTGCCGCTGAAGAGGTGAACGTCACCACCACCGAGGGAACGCGCCGCGAGGTGCGCCGCCGCAACATCTTCGAGGCAACGCTCAACATCAGTGAGACGGCTGACTATGCTTTGCTCTTAGACGTGGGGCAGAAGATGGCACGCCGCCATAATGTAGTTATCGACGGCAAGCCTGTCATTGAGATGCAGAATATGTGGCTTCCACCTACCGCCTCCACCATCGTACGCCTGGAGAAGGGACAGCACACTGTCAGTGCCGAGTTGTCGAGAGGCGACGATCCTACCTTATATTATAACAAGGTAGAGGACAAGACCGTGTTCCGATCACCCGTGGCCGAGGCCGTCGACTATACGGTGTTCGTTGGCTCGCCCGACGAAATCATCGCCACCTACCGCCAGCTCACCGGCCCCTGCCCCCTCATGCCCTCCTGGGCACTGGGCTACATACACTGCCGCGAGCGTTTCCACTCCTCGCAGGAGATATTAGAGACAGCCAACCGCTTCCGCACGGAACAGTTGCCCGTCGACGTCATTGTGCAGGACTGGCAGTACTGGGGCAAGTATGGTTGGAACTCCATGCAGTTTGACGAGGCCAACTACCCCGACCCGAAGGCGCTCACCGACAGTCTGCACCGCATGGGCATTCGCTTGATGGTTAGCGTGTGGTCGAAGATTGACAAGAACAGCGAGGTGGGCCGTCAGATGGTGGCTAGCAACTACTACATCCCCGGCACCGACTGGATAGACTTCTTCAACCCCGAAGCCGCCGCTGCCTATTGGCGCAACTTCAACGAGCGCTTGGTGCCCCTTGGCATTGATGCTTGGTGGCAGGACGCCACCGAGCCAGAGAACGACGACCTGGTTGGCCGCCGCGTGAACAACGGCAAGTGGGCTGGCGAGCGGGTGCGCAACGTCTATCCGCTGCTGGTGAACAAGACGGTGTATGAGGGATTGATGAGTAACAGACCATTAGCAGATAGAAATGGTGATGCCCCGGCAAGCTCTCATTCTGCCAACAAAACTGACTACTCATCACTAAGTGCTCATTACCCATTAATATTGACCCGCTGCGGCTTCCCCGGCATTCAGCGCTATGGCTCGGCTCTGTGGAGCGGCGACGTGGGCAATGACTGGGAGACGTTCCGACGCCAGATAGTGGCCGGACTGGGCGTGCAGGCAGCTGGTGTGCCCTGGTGGACCTACGACGCAGGCGGATTCTTCCGCCCCGGCGACCAGTACACTAATCAGGACTACATAGAGCGTATGTTGCGCTGGATTCAGACCAGCGTCTACCTGCCCCTGATGCGCGTGCATGGATATATGAGCAACACTGAGCCGTGGAACTATGGCGACGAGGCCAAGCGCATTATTGCCATGAGCCTGAAGGAGCGTCAGCTGCTGCGCCCCTAC
>JAEEGF011889129.1_pt1 | contig 11714 bp, 8 predicted proteins | sample 9134171 | NCBI WGS metagenome assembly JAEEGF01 (sample SAMN16246542, study PRJNA631951) | gut metagenome | biome: gut microbiome; feature: rumen; material: AP-attached | host: Bos | place: Iran: Karaj | collected 2018-10 | reverse complement strand
TCCACTTCCAGCCGCTTCACCAGCACCGGGAACTGCGTCCCGTACCACTCGAAGGAGGTCTCCCCCACCACGCGTTCCAGATAGGTCTGCATAATGTCGGAGAGGGTATTCCCCTTCAGCCACACCTCGCAGGCCACGGAGTCTATGACGCCAAGATCCGCCAGCTTGTATTCCAAACGGCCCCACGGCATTTCAGCCGCATCCGGCAGGAACTTCAGGGGGGTCAATTTCATTTGAAAAACCGCTTGTACAGCCCCAGGAAACCGGCGCCGTGGCGGGCTTCGTCGCGGGCCATTTCGTGGATGGTGTCGTGGATGGCGTCGTAGCCCAGTTCCTTGGCGCGCTTGGCGATGGCCAGTTTCCCTTCGCAGGCGCCTGCCTCGGCCTCATAACGCTTCTTGAGGTTGGTCTTGGTGTCCCACACCACTTCGCCCAGGAGTTCGGCGATACGGGCGGCATGGTCGGCTTCTTCGAAGGCGTAACGCTTGAAGGCGTCGGCCACTTCCGGATAGCCCTCGCGCTCTGCCTGGCGGCTCATCGCCAGGTACATCCCCACCTCCGAGCATTCGCCGGTGAAGTGCTCCTGCAGGCCTTTCCATACTTCCGGATCGCAGCCTTTGGCCACGCCCAGTTCGTGCTCGCAGGCCCACTGGGGACCATCGGCCGACTCTTTCACTTCCACGAATTTATCTGCCTTTACGTGGCAAACGGGGCATTCTGCGGGGGGATTTTCCCCTTCATAGACATAACCGCAGACGAGACATCTGAATTTCTTTTTCATAACAAGTATTCTTTTACGTGTTTGACAAATATACGGATTATTTCGCGGAAATTCACTATCTTTAACACAAATTATGACACCCTTCCTCCGGCAGGCGGCCGCCCACTATTTCACAGGCCCCGACATAGAAAAAACCTGTTTCGTTTTCCCCAACCGCAGGTCCCTGGTTTTCTTCAGGAAATACCTGGGAGACCAGGTGCGGGAAAGCGGCGACGGCGTTCCACTCCTGTTACCGCCGCTCTATACGGTGAGCGACTTTTTCGCCCGGCTTTCGGGCGTGGCAGTATCGGACAAACTGCCCCTGCTGCTGGAACTCTACGAAGTCTATAAGAAACGGAATCCGCAGGCGGAACCGCTGGACGAGTTCATCTTCTGGGGGGATGCGATGCTCTCGGATTTCGACGACGTGGACAAATTCCTGGCAGATGCCAAAGGCCTGATGCAGAACGTGCAGGACCTCAAGGCCATCCAGGACAATATGAGTTATCTCACGGAGAACCAGCAGGCGGCCATCGAGCAATTCCTGAAGCATTTCCAGGGCGGGAAGCCGAGCGTGGTGAAAACCCGTTTCCTGGGGCTGTGGAACCTGCTGTATTCCATCTACCTGGACTATAACGCAGTCCTGGACGCCAAGGGAATGGCCTACGAAGGGAAAATGTACCGTAGCCTGGCGGAACGCCTGGAGGCGGGAGCATCCGTGGCCGATATCCTGAAGGCCGCTTTCCCGGAGACGGAGAAATTCGTTTTCATCGGCCTGAATGCCCTCAACGAATGCGAACACCTGCTTCTGAAGCGCATCCGCGATGCGAAGCTGGGGGAATTCGTCTGGGACTATGTGAGCGAGGCCATCCGGGACAGGAAGAACAAGTCCTCCTTCTTTATGAAGGACAATGTGGAGGAATTCCCGCAGGCGTTCCCGCTTGAACCGGAATCCGAAAAACCCGAAATCACCGTCATCAGCGTCCCTTCCTCCGTAGGACAGGCCAAGCTGGCCCCGCAGATCCTCTCCGAATGCGGCGGGGATCCCGTGGAAACGGCCTTCGTGCTGCCGGACGAGAGTCTCCTGCTGCCGCTGCTGAACGCCCTTCCGCCGGAGCAGGAGAGCGTGAACGTGACGATGGGCCTTCCGATGGCCTCCAGCGCCGTTTACGCGCTCGTCAAAGCCGTCGGGCAGCTGCAGCTGAAACTGCGGAAGAAAGGCGATGTGTGGTACTTCTATCATCGGCCCGTACGGGAGGTCTTTTCCTCGGGTCTCGTGAAGAAACTCGCGACGGAAGAAGATGCCGCCGCCATCCGCAAGGTAAAGGCCGATGCCAAATACTACATTCCCCTGCAGGACCTGCAGGGCGGGCCGATCCTGAGGCTCATTTTCCAGGCGGTCGTCACCGAGCCCGCCGCCACATCGGCAGCCGCCAACCACCGGATGGAGACGTACCTGCTGGATCTGATCTCCTATGTGGGCGCGCATCTTTCGGCCGCCGGCGAAATGCTCCTGGAGCTGGATTTCGCCAAACGCTGCCACACGCAACTCACCCTGCTGCAGGATACGGACCTGGAGGTGCTGCCCGCCACGCACCTGCGTCTGCTGGAGCGCAGCCTGGAAGGGATTTCCGTCCCGTTCCGCGGCGAGCCGCTGCAAGGGCTGCAGGTGATGGGCCCGCTGGAAACCCGTGCCCTGGATTTCCGCAACCTGATAATCTTAAGCGCCAACGAAGGGATGTTCCCGCGCCGCAGTGCCAGCGCCTCGTTCATCCCGCCGGAACTCCGGAAGGCGTTCGGACTCCCTACATTTGAGTACCAGGACGCCGTCTGGGCCTACTATTTCTACCGGATGATCCAGCGGCCTCAGAAGGTGTGGCTCCTCTACGACAGCCGCACGGAAGGCCTCAAGAACGGCGAAGAAAGCCGTTACATCAAGCAGTTGGAGTACCTTTTCGCCGACAAAGTCCGTCTGTCGCGCCGGGTGGCGACCACCTCCCTCCTGCCGGTTCAGCCGGCCGGCCCCCTCGTGAAGACGGACGCGCACGTGGCAGCGGTGCGGGAGAAGGAACTCTCGGCCACCAGCCTGCAGAGTTACCTCGCCTGCCCGGCCAAGTTCTATTACCAGACGGTGGAGGGACTGAAAGAAGAGGATGACGTGGCCGAATCGCTGGATTCCGGTATGCTGGGGGACGCCTTCCACAAGGTGATGCAGCGCCTCTATGGCGGGAAAGCCCTGGTAAAGCGGGCCGAGCTTGAAGCCTGGAAGAAGGACAAGGCCCTCCTTCGAAAGATGGTCCGCGAGGAGGTCCTCGCCCAGATGCACAGCATCGAAGTAACGGGCCGGAACCTGGTGCTGGAGGGTGTGATCCTGGACTATGTCCTGCGGACGCTCGCACACGACGCCTCCCTGCTGGAAGCCGCCGGGCAGGACGCGTTCCGTATCATCGGCCTGGAAAAACGCGTCCGGATGGAATGGAACGGCTTTCGGTTCAAGGGGTTCATCGACCGCATCGACGCCTACAAACCCGGTCAGGTGCGCATCGTCGACTACAAAACCGGCAAGGTGGAAGACGCGGAACTCGTCATAACGGACGAAAGCGCCGCCTCCGTGGCGGAAAAACTCTTCGGCCCCAGGAACGAGGGCCGTCCCAAAATCGCCCTCCAACTGTTTCTCTACGATGAATTGGCCCGGAAGGACCTGGGGATCAAAGAGCCCCTGGTCAATGCCGTCTACAGCATCTCGCACCTCTATGGAAAGGGTGCGCCGGAAAGTCCCGAAAGCGGGGAGTTCAGCCGTCTGGCCGGCGAGGGACTGCAGAATCTTTTGGCGGAAATCACGGATACTTCCGTCCCCTGGACCCGTACTGAAGAGGTGAAAACCTGCGAATGGTGCCCGTTCAAAGGTCTTTGCGGGAGGTAGGTCTCAGCGCCGCGGATGATGCTCCAGTACGGCCTTGTGCCAGGTGGAGGTGTCGATGTGAGTGTAAATCTCGGTCGTGAGAATACTCTCGTGCCCCAGCATTTCCTGAACGATCCTTAAGTCCGCCCCGTTTTCGATGAGGTGCGTGGCGAAGGAGTGACGGAGACTGTGAGGAGAGATTTCCTTGCGGATGCCGGCCAATAGGGCCTGCTCCTTTACCAGGTTGAAGATGGAAATACGGCTGAGAGGCTTCCCGAAGCGGTTCAGAAACAGATAATCCTCATAGGCGCGGGCCGCGGGGTCCGGACGTGTGGGGAGGTAGGCGCGGATGGCATCGGCCGCCATTTCACCCAGCGGAACCAGGCGCTGTTTGTCGCCTTTGCCGATGACGTCCACGAAACCGTCGTCCAGGTGCACGTGCGAGATGCGCAGGGCGGCCGCCTCGCTCACCCGCAGGCCGCAGCCGTAGAGCACTTCCAGGATGGCGCGGTCCCGACGGCCGAAGGGTTTCCGCAGATCCACCGATTCCAGCAGGGCCTCCACTTCCGCCACGCTGAGCACTTCCGGCAGGTATTTCCCCAACTTGGGCGCATCCACCCGGTCGCAGGGATTGTCCTTCACGTCCCCTTCCTGGACGCACCAGTCGAAGAAACTCCTTAAGGAACTCACCAGGCGGGCGGCGCTGCGTTTGGAAAGGCCTTTTGCCGTTACCTCGCCCAGATATTTCCGGATGTCCTCCGGCGTGACGGCGCGGGGCTCCAGGTCGCACCAGGTGAAAAAGCCTTCCACGTCGCGGCAGTAGGATGCCACCGTGTTGGGCGACAGCCTGCGTTCGATGCGAAGATAATTCCTGTAGTCCTGAATAATCACAGTACCCCGTACTTCTTCCCGTATTCCAGCATCTGGCCCAGATAGTCGTCCGTATAGACCGGCTCATAGTCGACAATGCTGCCGTCATCGGCCAGAACGGGCCGGATGTCCGGGTTCACGAAACCGCCGTAGGGTTTGAGGTTCAGGGCTTCATAGCGTTCCTTCACCTCCTTGTGGAGCGCCGGGTCAATATGGACGGCGTAGGTCTCGACGAGCGCCTTGCCGGCCTCATAGTCGCCTTCGCTCTTGATTCGCTGGATTTCGGCGAGGAGCTCCGCGAACAAACCGCGCAGTTTTTCGTAATCGTTCACCACGAAATACGTCTTGCCGTCCTTCACCTTCTTCTCGATCACCTTGTCCGCGGCGCCCTTCTCATAGCACCATTCGGCGATGAGCTTGCGGTTCTGCATATGGGCTTCCGTATTCGGCCGGCCCAGCTCCACGCGGGTGAACTGCACCATCAGGCCGTTGCGGATGTAGGAGGCATATTCGGCCTTGTAGGCCTCCGGATCGGGCATAATGCCCAGTTCCACCATCTTCGGATCCGCGGCGAAATATAGGCCGAAGAGGTCTGCGCGCGCCTCTTCCAGGGCCGATGCATACTCGCCCATCGCGGTGGCGCTCACCCCGGGCAGGAGCTGGCCGCTGCCGTGTCCCAGGCACTCGTGGAGGTCCGTGTGGATTTCATCGGCCACGGTGCCCCACTTCTTTGAGAGGGCGATCTCTTCCTCGCTGTAGGCGAACTCCTTAAGGGTGCTGGTGGGCATCTCCTGGGCCGAATAGTCATAGGTGTGCGTGATGTTGGCGATGGTGACGCTCTTCGAGCCGTGCTCCTTGCGGATCCAGTCCGCGTTGGGCAGGTTGATGCCGATGGGCGTGGACGGATAGCTGTCGCCCGCCAGGCACACGGCGTTGATGACTTTGGCCGATACTCCCTTCACCTTCTCCTTCTTGAAGCGGGGATCCACCGGGGAGTTGTCCTCGAACCACTGGGCGTTGGCGGAAAGGATTTCCGTACGCTTGGAGGCCTCGAAGTCCTTGATGTTCACGTAACCCTCCCAGGAGGCCTTGCGGCCAAGGGGATCGTTGTAGTCCTCGATGAAGCCGTTGATGAAGTCCACGGTGCCGATGGTATCCTTCACCCATTCGATGTTGAACTTGTCCCAGGTGCGGAGGTCGCCGGTCTTATAATAATCTATAAGGAGTGCCAGGGCGCGCTTCTGGATGTCGTTTTCCGCCACCTCGGAGGCCTTTGCAAGCTCCTCGCAAATCTTTTCGATGGCTGCGGAATAGATGCCGCCAACCTTCCAGGGAAGCTCACGGACCTTGCCGTCCTTTCCCTTCACCACCTTGGTGTTGAGGCCGTAGGAAATGGGCTCCGGGTCATTGGGCTTCATGATACCGGCATAGTACTTTTCTACCTCGTCACGAGAAACGTTCTCGTAGAAGTTGACGGCGGAGAGCTTCACTATGTCTCCGGAGGTCTCCGTGGAACGGCGCTGGGGGTAGATTGCCGGGTTGAAGACAATCTCCGGAAGCTCAGTATCATTTACACCGGCCTTCTCCAGGAGGGAGGTGAAATACTCCCTGGAGCATCCGGGAAGGATCTTGTCCTCCGCGTAGTGATGGTGCATGCCGTTGGAGAAGAATACGCGCTTGGCGTACACCAGGAAGGCCTGGTACTCAGGATTGTCGTTATCGGCCTCTACGTTCTCCAGGATAGCCTCGAGGGCGTGGCGGAGACGGAGGTTATCCTTGCAGTTCTGGTCCCAGAGGATGTCGCGGCCGTATTTTGCCGCCTCTGCAAGATGATATGCATATTCCTTCTGCTGGAGGGAAAGGTCTTCCCATCCGGGAATGCGGTAACGCATGACCTTGAGGTCTGCGAAAGAATCTATGGTGTATTTGAATTCCGGCTCCTGTGATTTGGAGGCCTTGTTTTCACATCCTGCAACTGCTGCAGCTGCACAAAGAGTGAGAATCATTTTGAAAAGTGTTTTCATATCCGCAAATTTAGGAAAAAAATCTTTATCTTTGTAGTCTATGAAGAGGCTTTCGGTCATACTGCTTGTGCTTTGCACACTGGTTTCCTGCCAAAGGGACAAGTACTTCTCCTTCGAGAGTGCAGATCCTTCCGGCAATGCAGACACGTGGGCGGAGAAAACCCGCGTGGAATCAGAGGAAACCAGAAGCGTCATGCTGCTGTATTCCGCAGGCTTCAATTCCCTTGCGGAATACCTTTACAAGAATATCGAGGAACTTGAAGAAGGATTAGTCCCTGAAAGGAAAACCAGGGCGGACCACATCCTTCTGGTCTATTCCAAGCTCACGGACATAAACGACCACGGCCGCCCGGTAACGGATTACTCAATCCCCACTAAATCGGCCCTGTTCCGTATGTACAAGCAGAACGGGAACGTGGTAAGGGATACCATCAGGGTCTGGGGAGAAGATGTAAACGCATCGGATCCGCAAACCCTACGTGAAGTATGCCAGACGGCGTACAACTTTTTCCCTGCAAAGAGCTACGGCATGGTGTTCACGTCCCATGCTTCCGGCTGGCTCCCCTCCGGTTATTACAATGATCCCAGTGTCTTCGAGAAAGGCAGCACAACCATCTGGAAGAGGTCTTCCGCTCCCTCCGGAAGGAATCAGCGCAGCTTCCCTCCCATAGAAGAATCCGGCCTTCCCGTCAAGAGCTTCGGGCAGGACAACATCCCCGGCAATTCCGTGGAGATGGAGCTGGACGCATTTGCAAATGCAATTCCCTTCCACATGGACTACCTCCTCATAGACGCCTGCCTGGCAGGCTGCGTGGAGGTAGCGTACCAGTTCAGGGGCAAGGCAGATCTGGTTGGCTTCTCGCAAACGGAGGTACTGGCGCAGGGATTTGACTACAAGGCGCTTACAACCAGCCTCCTCAAGAATACGCCGGACCCCGTCCAGGTGTGCAAGGACTATTTCCAGTTCTACGACACCTATCTGGAGAGGGAACCCGGAGCATCGGCCCAGAACCGTTCCGCCACCATATCCGTAGTGGATACAAGGGAGATGGAGCCTCTGGCGGAGATATGCAAAACCCTGTTCGAAAAGTATCGTGAGAAGCTCAAAACCATGACGGGAAACTACGTCCAGGGCTATTTCCGCTACGACCGCCACTTCTTCTACGACCTCAAGGACATCCTTGTCAAGGCCGGCATTACTGCCGATGAAAAAACCGCCCTCCAGGCTGCGCTGGACCAGTGCATAGTGTATAAGGCCGCCACGGACTACTTCCTCAACATCAGGATCACCACCGCCTGCGGACTGTCCATGTACCTTCCCTCCATGGGAAGCGATTTCCTGGACGAGTTCTACCTGAACCACATAGCCTGGAACGGCGCCACCTTGCTTGTAAAATAACAATACCTCTATATGAAAGATTTCGGTAAAATGCTGCTCGCAGTGGTATGCGGGCTCCTTATTGTTCAGATTATCAAGTACCTCCTGCTGTTCATGTTCATAGGCAGCCTGTCGGCAATTGGGTCCGGTTCCTCCAAAGTCCTTCCCAAGGAAGGCGTTCTGGATCTGAACCTTTCTGAGATACAGTTAAGCGAACAGCCCGCAGAGATGGCCACGCCGGCCTTCTCCCTGAGCGGCCTCAACATGCAGGTGGCCCCCGTGGGCCTCAGAGACGCCGTGAAGGCTCTTGAAACCGCCGCCGCAGATCCCGGAGTAAAGTATATCCTCCTCCGTCCGGACAATGTGAGTGCCGGCATGGCAGACCTTGAGGAACTCCGTGATGCACTCAAGGAGTTCCGCCGCAGCGGCAAGGCCGTTGTTGCATACACGGAGAATCCCGGAAACGGCTCCTACTACCTTTCTACCGTCGCGGACAAGATTTACATGGGCAATCTCAAGGGTGGAACCTATCAGCTGGTTGGCGTTTCCGCAACCATGCTCTTCCTTAAGGATATACTCAACAAGCTTGGCGTAAACGTCCAGCTCATCCGTCACGGAAAGTACAAGAGCGCCGGTGAGATGTACATCCGTTCATCCTCTTCCGCAGAAAACAGGGAGCAGAACCAGGTGATGATAAACTCCGCCTGGCACAACATGTGTGCAGAGATCACCGCCGCCCGCGAGATATCTGAGGCGGATTTCAACAAGCTCATCGACGACCTTGCCCTGGTCTTCCCTGAAGACTTCCTCAAGGCCGGCCTGGTAGACGAGCTCATGGACCACGAGGCCCTTCTGGACAAGCTCTGCACCCTTGCGCAGGTATCTGATTCCAAGGACCTTAAGCTCATTCCTTTTGCCGATTACGTCAACGCCCACAAGGACCTCGGCCTCCCCGGCCGCAGCAACGTGGCCATCATATATGCCGATGGTGACATCGTAGAAGGCAAGGGCTTCGAGGGCGTAGCAGGCGACCGCTTCGTGAAAATCATTGACGATGTCCGTAAGGACGCCACCGTTAAGGCTGTGGTCCTCAGGGTGAACTCTCCCGGCGGAAGCGTAAGCGCATCGGAGAAGATCCGCGCCGCCCTGGCTCTCCTCCAGGAGGAGAAACCCGTTGTGGCATCCTATGGCAACTACGCAGCCTCCGGCGGCTACTGGATCTCCAACGGCTGCCAGAAGGTATATTCCAATGCCAACACCATCACCGGCTCCATAGGCGTGTTCTCCATGATTCCGGAGTTCTCAAAGACCACTCACAAGTTTGGTGTGAACGTGGAAACCGTAGGCTCCAACAAGCACAGCGACATATTCTCCCTGATGCGTCCCTTCGACGCCAAGGAAACAGCCTACATGCAGGCTTCAGTGGAAGACATCTACAACACCTTTGTGAACATTGTGGCAGAAGGCCGCTCCCTTGAGCCCACCCGCGTGGACCAGCTTGCCCAGGGCCGCGTATGGCTTGGTTCTGACGCCCTTGACATATCACTTGTAGACGAGATTGGCACCCTTGAAGACGCCATTGTGTACGCAGCCGGCCTTGCCGGGCTCCACACCAAGGCAGACTACCGCGTGGTCTCCTTCCCCAAGCCCCTCACCATGGCCCAGCAGCTGAGCATGGTCCTTGGCCAGGGCAACGAGGAACCCACCATCCTCTCCGGCACCCCGTTTGAGGCTATGGGCCCTGCCATCCAGCAGCTCACCTCCAACAAACCCTCCGCCGCCTACGCCAGACTTCCGTACGACATAGAGATTCAATAGCACGCCGGTGCTATACGAAAAGCCTCGCGAGCAGTTTTGCTCGCGAGGCTTATTATAAAGCACTTTCTTATCAGAAGGAAGTGGCGATGCCCAGGAAGTCTTCTGCCTTGAGGGCGGCGCCGCCGATGAGGCCGCCGTCGATGTCTTTCTCTGCGAAGAGTTCCTTTGCGTTGGAAGGCTTGCAGGAGCCGCCGTAGAGGATGGTGAGATCATCGGCTACCTTGGGACCGAACTTACCCTCGATGACGTTGCGGATGCAGGCGTGGATTTCCTCGGCCTGGGCGGCGGTGGCGGTTTTGCCGGTGCCGATTGCCCAGACGGGCTCGTATGCAATCACGATGTTCTTCATGTCTTCTGCGGTGAAGTTGAAGAGGACGTTCTTGGTCTGCTCAGTAACTACCTGGAAGTGCTTGCCAGCTTCGCGCTCGTCAAGATTCTCACCAACGCAGAGGATGACCTTAAGGCCTGCCTCCAGGGCGAGTTTGGTCTTAACGACGAGCTTCTCATCGGTCTCTCCATAGTACTGACGGCGCTCGCTGTGGCCAAGGATGGTGTACTGGCAGCCGATGGAGGTGAGCATGTTAACTGAAACCTCACCGGTGTATGCCCCCTTCTCATGGTCAGCGCAGTTCTGGGCGGAGAGCTTTACCTTGGAACCCTTCAGGGCCTCTGCCACAGGGGCCAGATGGGTGAAAGGAGGAGCTACTACCAGCTCTACGTTTGCGGGGAGATCCTTTGCTTTTTCAACAACTTCTTTGGCGAGCTGTACGCCCTCCGGGACGGTGGTGTTCATTTTCCAGTTCCCGGCTACGATATACTTTCTCATTTCGTTTTATTTAAGATGCCCGGTCGGGGCCGGGCATGACTGAATAATCTATTTTGCGGAAATAACTGCGGAGGCGATGGAGTTGAGTTTTACGTCAACGGAGTCGGCGCGGGAGGCGAGGATGCAAGGGACTTTGGTGCCAACAAGGAAGCCGGCCTGGCGTACGCCGGTGGCGAGCTTGGAGTTGGTTTTCCAGAAGACGTTTGCGCTCTCGATGTTGGGGAAGAGCAGGCAGTCTGCATCTCCGGCCACGGGGCTCTTGAGCTTCTTGATTTCCACTGCTTCCTGGTCAATAGCAACGTCCAGGGCAAGAGGGCCGTCACCGATGGCCTTGATCTGGCCGCGGTCGCACATCTTGGCAAGCATAGCGCCCTCTATGCAGGCGGGCATGGAATCAAGCATCTGCTCCGATGCGGCGATGAAGGCAATCTTAGGCATTGCAATGCCGAAGCTCTTTGCCACGCCGGTAACGAAGCCGGCCAGCTTAACCTTCTGGCGGAAATCCGGCTGAGGGATAACTGCCATGTCCGTAAGGAAGAGCAGCTTGTGGTAGTTGGGATTCTCAATGACGCCAACGTGGGAGAGGAGACCCTTTGCAGGGAGCAGACCCACTTCCTTGTTAAGGATGGCGCGGAGGAACTTGTCCGTGGAGCACAGGCCCTTCATGAGGACGTCGCCCTCACCGTCGTGGACCATCTGGACGGCCTTTGCAACGGCCTTGAGTTCATCCTTTTCAGGGACGATGGTGAACTTGGACTGGTCTATCTTGCACTCTTTGCAGACGGCGTCTATGAGGTCAGGATCGCCAACCAGGGTGGTGGTTACGAAGCCTTTGTCCGTAGCAAGGGATGCAGCCTCAATGGAGTGGGAATCCACACCCCAGGCGACGATCATTCTCTTGCAGATTCCTTTTGCCTGAAGCTCGGCAAACAAGTCATTGAAAGATGTAATCATGGTTATTGTAGGTTTATTCTTGGTTATCAAGTACTAAGTGCATGGTGTCACGGGCTATCACGAGCTCCTCGTTGGTGCAGATGAGAGCGGCCTTAACGGTGGAGTCCTCCGTGGTGATGATGGCGTCCTCTCCCCAGGCTACGTTTGCCTCGTAGTCTACCTTGAGGCCCAGGTAGGAGAAG
>JAEEGF011021252.1_pt1 | contig 11714 bp, 11 predicted proteins | sample 9134171 | NCBI WGS metagenome assembly JAEEGF01 (sample SAMN16246542, study PRJNA631951) | gut metagenome | biome: gut microbiome; feature: rumen; material: AP-attached | host: Bos | place: Iran: Karaj | collected 2018-10 | reverse complement strand
TGGTAGAAATTCTTGCACTGATAATTCGTATTCTGTTATTTCGTTCTGTATAGCAGGAAACAATAACAGCAATTCCCCGCAGTTTTCCTACTCCAATAAAACGATGTTCGGTTTCTGTAGAGTGTTCGGCATCGTATTGCTCCCAAAACAGGGGATCATCGAATATCGGCAGGATATCGATGAAAGCAATCCCATGTTTCTGTTCATTTATCAGAGCTTTGCTCTCTTCCCATTCAAATCGGCCGTAAACAACAGTTTTTCCCATAATACCCTCGGCTGACAATTAGAATATACAATATGTATATACAAACTGTCAATATGATTATGTTCTCAGCAAAACCAATTGTGCTGTATTTATATACACACAAAAAAAGTTAATTTTGCTTTGCCTTTTGAGAAAAAAGTTTAAGAAAGGTTAAAGCTAGGTGGCTGGGTCTACCTGATGCTCATCTTCACGTTCTGAATCATGCTGGCGTTCTTTGGGTTGTCGGGCTCGCTGCGTTTAAGCGCTACTTCGATTGGACCGGGAGCCGGTTTGACTGCCAGGTCAATGGTACCAGTGTAGATCGCGTTGCTGCCCTGATAAAGAGTAGCCTCAAGCTTGATGAGATACTTTCCAGTTGGAACTTTCTTGCCCTGATTGTCAGTTAAATCCCAGACAAAGTGCTGTACACCGGATTTCGGAGTAGCACCGCTTATAGCATCAATCTCTGTATCTGACATTTTGCCAGGCTTTGCGATGGCCACCCAATTGTTCAAGGACTGTTCGCGCTTCTTGTAGCCGCGTTTAACGCCTGTGAAATCGGTGACAAACAGTGTCTTGACCACTTCGCCATTCTCATTCTCCACCCACAGTGCAAACTGGTTGGATGCAAAGCCGCTCATCGCCTTGTAGTCAAAGTCGACTTCGACATCGGCATACAGTGCAGTAACTGCAGACAACAGCAATAAAACTAAAAGCTTTTTCATTAATGTCTCCTTACGGGCAGATCAGGGTGCCGATGTAAGGTCTGTCCTCCAGGATGTTGCCGATGTTCTCAATATCTTTTCCGCCGGCCACAATCACATCAAGAGCCAGCTCCTTGGCCTTCTGGGCGGCGATAGGGTCGAAGGGGACATTCTTGCCGGGCATCCATTCGGTTCCCACTATCTTCTGGAAATCAACCCAGTTTATCTTGTCCAGCGGCTTTGCATCTGGATTTTTCTTAGGATCATCGGAATACACTTTTACGATATTTGACAGGTTGACCACAGTCTTGCCTCCGAACCGCTCTGCCAGATACACTGCATCGAAATCGGTGGAGAAGCCTGGTTTCCAGCCGGCGCCTACAAGTATACGGCCGGTGAATGATATGTCTGCAGATGGGTCAGTGACTACTGGATCCTTGCAAAGGTCACCGAATATAGATTTAACCAGCTGAGCATTGAGCCTTGTAGCTGTAATTCCGATCCAGTCCTGCACATCTGCCGGTGCATTGGGCTCTATCTCCCGGAATGCCTTCTGATAAACCCGGGCAGGAGCGCCTCCGCCGATCACCAGAATCAGCTTCCGCTCTGGATCCTTTGCCAAATATCCTTCCACCAATGTTTTGAACTTCTTTAAGAATGCGGTGTCCACTCCGTCGGGAGCAACGATTGATCCGCCAAGTGATAATATTTTAACCATGTTTCAATCTCCTTTAATGTCTTTTTTTATCGGCTTTCACCTTCATGTCCAGATGGACAGAGTAGGGGAATGTATCCTTTATCTCACGCATGGCAGCCTTCCGGATCTTTCCTATCATCTCACCGTTGTGCCCTATGAGGATCCGCTTCTGGCTCTCGGTGTCCACTGTCAGGAATGCCCGCACCCACAGCCGCTCCATGCCGTTCTCTTCCTTCATCTCCATATCCTGGATATTCACCCGGATGCAGTGAGGAATCTCGTCCTGGGTCCGGTTTATCACTTTCTCCCTGATTATCTCGCTGATGCGGAAGTCCACCTCTTGGTCGGTGTAGTACTCCTCGGGGTACATCATAGGCCCTTCTGGGGCTGCATCCATCAGTGCTTTGAGCAGCTCCTGAGTGCCGTCGCCGGTCCGGGCAGAGATTGAGAAAATATGTGATTCAGGAATATTGAGGGCTTGTGTGAAAAAAACTTTCCGCTCTGCAATTGCCTTTGCCGCATCCCCCTGCTCCTCGGCAAGTGTGTCACATTTATTCAGTGCAACAAAAAGAGGTCGCTGGGTCTTGGTCACTATACCGGCCAGTATCTCTTCTTCTTTGCCAGGCTCCCGGGTCATGTCTGTGACGTAGAGGATAAGGTCGGAATCATCCAGGGCCGACAGGGTTATCTCCTGGAGTGCCAGGTTGGATTTCTTGTCGCTGTCGTAGTAGCCGGGGGTATCCAGGAATACGAACTGTCCCTCCGGGACGGTATAGATGCCTCGTATCTTGTTCTTGGTGGTCTGGGGTGTCCTAGATACAATGGCAACCTTATGGCCGCATATTGTGTTGACCAGTGTGGATTTGCCTGCCGATGGGCGTCCTGCCACTGTAATAAATGCAGATTTCATCATTCACAGAATAGTGGGTATTGGGAAAAAATGCAAGGATAAAAAAAGGCTGCCCTTGCAGGCAGCCCTTTATGGTATCGCAACGGGGGACGCGATATCAGTTGATTTTGATTGTCTTAGGCATAGCTTTTTCCATCTTTGGAACTTCCAGCTTCAGCAGGCCATCTTCGAATGTAGCTTTGATCTTCTCTGCATCGACATTGTCTGGCAGTGTGAAGGATCTTGAGAATTTCTCATACCGTTCGCTCATGATGTAGTGGGTCTTGGAATCCTTCTGCTCTTCCTTTGCCTTCTTCTCGGCCTTCAGTGTCAGATGGTTCTTATCAATCTTGACCTCAAGTTCATCTTCCTTGAAGCCAGGGAATTCTGTCTCAAATACATATTCGGTAGGTGTCTCCTTGATGTCGGTCAATGGAGTTCTTGAACTTCCTGCCTGCTCAACTGGTGCGAAGAAGTCGTCGAAGAATGTGTCCCAGAATGGAACTGCTGTTTTGTGCATTGGTCTAAGTGTCATTGTGTTTGTCATATTGTTACCCTCCAAATGGTATTTCAATTTTTGTTTTCACTAAATATACTGCATTTTTCGTGCCAAGGCAAAAAATTTTTTAAAAAAGTTTATAAATCATTGTGTTATAAAGAAATCTATTTGGACTATGTGTGTCGTTATGACAAGAGGGCAATAAGTGATATTGAGTAATAATGACACACAGGCTGTTTTAACCTGTATGGTGAGTCAAAATGATACAAAAACTTGTGTCAGCCGTGGGTATAACGGGTCGTCTGTCCGAAAGCGGTCAGTTTCCCATCCTTTATAGTAGATATGGCACCATGGCCGCAGCATATATAGAAAGGCTTACTGCTCTTGGCTGTCAGGTCTGAGGCAATTTCCAGGAGGTCCTTCCGCTCCTTCCGGGCCAGGTCGCTGTCCACGTTCACCGATGTCATGAAGAGGTCTGCCAGCTGGTTGTACTTGGTCCGCTCCGGGGAGATGCTCTTGAGGTTCAGACAGCTGTCCACTGTGAAGAATAAACCAGCTTCCTCATTGAGCAGGAAGAGCTGGCCATACTGGTGGCCGCCATGACTTTCCAGCACTGTGAATGTGTAGCCGCAGGCTTTAAGGGAACCAAACACGGGGAATGCACCCACCTTGTCTTTATCTGATGGCTGGAACTTCTGATATGAGTCCGGCGGCAGCCATTTGGAGAAGGTTCCGATCATGGTTGTGTAGATCTGCTCCAGCTTGGAGCCCTCTGTCACAGACTTGTAGGCTCGGTTTCCGCTGCGGATCAGGTCTATGGTCTCCGGGTGGGAGTAGGGTACCATGCCTATATAGCCGGCTCCGCCGCAGTGGTCTGCATCACCGTGGGAGATGAAGAGTTTTTTCTTCTTATCATTCTGCCAGAGGCCGAAATGCTGGCACATCCTCATTATGTCATCGTGGTAGATGCCGTAGCCTGTGTCGATCATCAGCGATTCTGTGTCATTCTCAAGGATATAGACATTACCTCCGCAGGGAAGCTGGAAGCAGTGCAGCGATGTATCTGGTTTGAGCTGGATGACCTGGTAATCGGCATAGAAATTCTCTCCCAGTGTATTGTTGAGAGTCTCGCCGTTCTCGTAGATCTTCATGAAGATATCTTCCGGGTCGTATCCCAGTTTCTTGAGCTCGAAGGCTATGCTGTTTATGTCGGCCAGGAAGCTGAGGACAAAGTGATCTCCCTGGTCATGGGCAAAGCGGCGTATCCTGTTTGCATAAGTAATATAGAAGATTGTGTTGTCCAGGTCCTCGTTGTTGGGGGTGTACTCCACAATGTCGATGGCATATGTGGTCTTGAGATAATCCAGGAATGCCTTCACGCTCTGGCTCTCCACTGCGTTCAGCATGAGTACCAGTGTGTCGTCCTTCTTGGTCTCCTGGGTGTCGAACTCCATCAGGGTGATGATGACTCCTGCGTCGTCAGCGTGGGTAAGAATCTCGGAAATGGCCCTGGCTCTCCGGGGAAGATGAATTTTTATCTTGATGAAGAGAGGCTCCTGCACGGTTGAGAGGATATAGTCGGACTGCATCAGGCCAGCCATAAGCTCGTTTGAGAAATTAGCAATCTCGAAGAAGGCGATGCTTGAGTCTATGCGGCTGTTGTAGAGCACCTTCTTGACAATGCCGTTGTACTCGTTGATGACCGAGATGATCCTGCGTATATCGCTGCTCTCTTTGACTTTTGCTGCAAATGAAAAATTCTTTGAACTCATTTTATCAACTCCTGGGCTTTCTTCACCGCTTCCACGCCGTTGGCAGAGTAGTGGGCACCTATGGACTGAGCCCAATCCTCGGTGACAACTGCGCCGCCCACCATGAATGCTGCCTTTATGGCTGACAGCTTGGCCTGTTCTATCACTTCCGGCATTCTTATCATAGTGGTGGTCATGAGGGCAGACAGCGCAATGATGTCCGGCTTTTCTCTTTCGGCCGCCTCCACAATCTTTGATGCCTTCACATCCTTTCCTAAGTCTATGACCTCAAAGCCGTAATTACGGAGCATAAGGATAACAATGTTCTTACCTATGTCGTGGATGTCTCCCTCCACAGTGGCAAAGAGAATCTTTCCTTTCTTCTCCCGGTTTGCAGAGTTGAGAAGGGGCTCCAGCACTGTGAATCCCATCTTCATGGTCTCGGCGCTGGCTATGAGCTGAGGGAGGAAGTACTCCTTCTTCTCATACAGGTCCCCCACATGGACAATGGCCGGAATCATCATATTCTCAAGTATGTCTGCAGGCTTGAATCCGCTGTCCAGTGCAGCTTTTACAGTAAGCTTTATATCTTCCCTTATTCCGTTTATGATGCCGTTCCTCACTGCCTCCTCCGGGCTTTCTGCAGCCTTGGCTGGCGCTGTGGGTGCAGCAGTTTTATTTGCGAATGATGTTATGTAGTTGATGCCGTCCGGGTCGGTGCCGGAAAGGAGGTCCGATGCCAGCTTGATATTGGTGAGCACCTCCTCCATAGGGTTTGCGATGACATGGGTAAGGCCCGCCTGGGTAGCCATGGCCAGGAAGGCGGCGTTGGCCCACTTGCGCTCCGGCAGTCCGAAGGAGATGTTGGAAAGGCCTATGACAGAGCCGAATCCTTCCTGGGCTGCCCACTTTATAGTCTTTAAGGTTTCGGCTGGCGCCTTCTGGTTTGCAGAGACTGTCATGGCCAGACCGTCTATGAGTATGTCGCATTTCTTGAAGCCGTACTTCTCGGCCTTCGAATAGATATCATTGATAATAGTGATCCGCTCCTGGGCAGTGGCAGGAATCTGGTTGCCCATGATAGGTAGCAGTATGAACATAGCTCCGTACTTGGCGGCGGCTGGAAGCAGCTTCTCAAGCCGGGGGCTCTCTCCTGATATTGAGTTCAGAAGGGGCCTGCCAGGGTAGAGGCGCATGGCTTTCTCCGCAGCCTCAGGGTTGGTGGTGTCTATTGAAAGTGGCAGGCTGGTCTGGGGTGTCAGGAGAGAGATTATTTTAAGCAGTGTCTCCTCCTCGTTGATCCCCGGCATTCCTGCGTTCACATCCAGGACCGCCGCCCCGGTGCTTTTCTGTTCCCGGGCAAAGGTCTGCACTGTGGTGAAGATGCCCTCTTTCAATTCAGCCTGGAGTTTCTTCTTTCCTGTAGGGTTGATGCGCTCTCCTATGATGCGCACCGGGTTTCCAGACCTGGTTATCACAGCTTCCCGGGCACTGGATAGTGCGGCATAATCCGGGGCGTATGCCGGCCGTGGGCTCTGGTCTGCCATATTGGTTGCCAGCTCCTTGATATGGTCCGGGGAGGTGCCGCAGCAGCCTCCCATGAAGTTTACTCCAGCTTCTGCGAACTGGGCTGCATAGGTGCCGAACTCGGTGCTCCCCATTGGGAACTTGGTCTTGCCATTCTCGATGTAGGGGAGGCCGGCATTGGGTTTGGCCACCAGCGGTATATGGGCAATCGGTTTGAGCCTCTGTATTATAGGCAGCATCTCCGCAGGACCTGATGAGCAGTTGCAGCCGAAGGCATGGACCCCCAGGCTCTGGAGAGTTATGAGTGCAGCCTCCGGGGTAGTGCCGTTCAAGGTGCGCACTGTAGGTTCGAATGTCATAGTTGTAAGGATAAAGTTGGGGCACATCTCCTTGATTGCAATGACCCATGCCCTGGTCTCCTGGATATCGATCTGGGTCTCCACGGCGAACATGTCAACGCCGCCATCCAGCAGGCCCCGGATCTGCCGCTTGAACATCTCTACAGCCTCATCAAAATCCAGCTCTCCGAAAGGCTTTATGAACTTGCCGCAGGGGCCGATGTTTCCAGCCACCAGAACTGTCTTTCCTGCATTGTCCGCACATTTGCGGGAAACCGATGCGAGGCGGCGGTTCACCTCCTCCACATCATCGCAGCCATATTCTGAAAGCTTGTAGTAGTTGCCGCCGAAGGTGGGGGTGTAGATCACATCGGAGCCAGAGGAGATATATGCGTTGTGGATTGCCTCCTGCACATCAGGGTGCTCCAGTGTCCACAGCTCAGGGCAGACACCTGCCGGCATTCCCCGCATCTGCAGCTGGGTTCCGGTGGCTCCGTCCAGTATAAGAATCTTTTTTGCAAGAAGTTCATTTATCTCTTTTACACTTCTCATTATCTGACTCCTGTCATTGCTATGACTGATTTTTCCGGCACCAGCATGCAGCTGTCGGTAAGGTGGATATCAAACTGCTCAAGATGAAGAAGGGAATAGAATATCCTCTGGTTTGAAAGGTCGAAATCGCCGTATCCTGGGGAAAACCGCTTCCTGCTCACCACCCGGCTCTGATGCTTCAGCATGGTGGCCGCATACTTCACTATCCACTCAAGACCCCAGTCTGTTATCTCGCTGGCAGTGGCATCGAAAATGACAGCCCGCTCTAAGTTTGTGCTCTTGAGTTCCTCAATTTTATCCATGATTGTCTTGCCTGATGTGGCGGCCATTATCAGGGCTGATGAGGCGCTTTCATTAAGCTTTGCAGGGAGTGTGCCAGTGATGATATCTCCTGATTCCAGCTCTATACCATGCTCTGTCGGCTTGAAATCCTGGATGATATATGTCCCTTTGAGAGTTATGAATCCAGCCGCTTCCTCTATGACAGACTTCACAGCCTCCAGCTGACAGCTCAGCATGGTGCTGGTGGACTTCTTATAGCCCAGACGGGTCAGGATGCGGGTGTAGGGAATCTCAAAAGGTATATCCATGAGGCCAGTATGGCATATTTTTAAAAATAATGGTACTATTATAATATGAGAAAAATAATAAAAGGGATTCTTATCATGTGTCTGCTTCTTCTGATGTGCATTCCATGTATGTCCCAGGAGGCTAAGTTGAAAGACGGTATTTATGCAAAGATTATAACAGACAGAGGAGATATCCTCCTTTCTCTTGAATATGAGAAGGTTCCTGTGACAGTCATGAACTTCACAGGTCTGGCAGAAGGAAAGATTGACGGCGGCCAGGGAATCGGAAAGCCATTCTATGACGGCCTTAAGTTCCACAGGGTTATCAGCCAGGCAAACGGCGACCCACAGGACTTCATGATCCAGGGCGGCGACCCCAGGGGCAACGGGACAGGGGGACCAGGCTACTCATTCCCCGACGAGTTCGACATCAGCCTCAAGCATAACAAGCCAGGTGTCATCTCCATGGCAAACAGCGGCCCTAACACCAACGGAAGCCAGTTCTTCATCACCCACGTGCCGACCCCATGGCTCGACGGAAAGCATGCAGTGTTCGGCCATGTTGTAGAGGGACAGAAGGTGGTGAACTCCATAAGACAGGGCGATACAATCAAGAAGATCGAGATTATCCGGGTAGGAAAGAAGGCTGAGGAATTCAAGAACGACGAGGCCACATTCAAGGCCGAGATCAAGCTGATGGCAGAGAAAGAGGCAGCCAAGTTCGCAGCAAAGCGTGAAGCTGACGAGAAGCTTATCCAGAAGAAGTGGCCGGAGGCAATCAAGACTGAGTCAGGACTCCGCTACATTGTCCGCAGAGAGGGAACCGGCACCGAGTCTCCAAAATATGGACAGAAGGTGACAACCCATTATCAGGGAATGCTCCTCAACGGCAAAATGTTCGACAGCTCCTACATGAGAGGCCAGCCGCTGGTATTCCAGGTGGGACAGGTCATCGAAGGATGGAACGAGGCTCTCATGAGCATGAAGAAGAACGAGAAGCGTACCCTCATCATTCCTCCTGAACTGGGCTATGGTGCGGCAGGAGCTGGTGGAGTCATCCCTCCATACGCTTATCTTGTGTTCGAGGTTGAGCTTTTAGATTTCTAATCTGAGCTGCTCCGGTTGAGGAGGGCTTTGCGTTTTATCTCCGCCTGGTAGAGCAGACAGGAGAAGAAGGCCTGTATTTCGCAGTACACAATGTGTATGGTGCGGAACAGGCCTTTTTTATGCTTTGGTGTCCGTGCCAATGCTGCGGTATGAACTCTGTGCCAGGTTGCAAAGACCTGGGGTATGAAGTTGATGGCCAGGGCGATGGCTGTGGCCGGGGTCGATTTTCCCAGGGATTCTTTTATCTCAAGGGGAGATGTGGTCTCGAAAACGATCTGTGCCGCAATAGCGGTGATGAGGAACCGGATTGTGTAGAGCAGACCGGCGGCAAATGCATCTTTTATGGGCTGGTTGAACACCCGGAACAGTATCATGAGTGCTCCGATTATAAGGACAAACTTGACAGGCTTGAAGGATGTCCTGCTGCATCCCGACATGATGAAGAGCAATATGGTCATGGCAAGGCAGACAGCAGTGCGGATTATAAGAGCTGCATTCAGCACCGAATCTGAAGTCTCGTACATGCCTCCGGCAAAGGTGACTATGCACAGTATGATGAGAGAAAGTATTTTCCACCTGGCGTTCAGATGATGGAGGGGGGTGTTTCCTCTGCGGTATGCAAACAGTATCATAGCCAGATCATCTCTTTTATAGATTTATATGCAGTCATAGGATTTCTTATGCCCCAGCTCTCAAGATCGGCTGCAAGGCCAGATTCCGGTGTGCCGTCAAATACCAGATGCCCTTTGTCCAGAACCATGAAGCGGTCTGCCAGGGCCAGCACCTTCTCAAGCTCGTGGGTCAGCACCAGCACAGTCTTGCCTTCTTCCTTCAGCTGTTTCATGATGCCGCACACCTGCTGCACCCCTGGCCAGTCCAGGTTTGCAAAAGGCTCGTCAAAGATGATGAGAGACCGGTTCATGGCCAGTATGCCGGCCACAGCCAGGCGGCGCTTCTCGCCTCCGGAGAGAAGCCGGGCGTAGGATACGCGCTTGTGTTCCAGGCCGGTTTTGGCCAGGGCGAAATCCACCTGCTCTGCCACCTGCTGTTTATTAAGACCGCAGTTCTTGGCGCCGAAGGCTATGTCCTCCTCCGGGGTTTCGCCCAGAATCTGGGAATCAGCATCCTGGAACACAAGCCCCGCCTGGCAGCCATGCAGCGTGATGGTCCCTTCCGAAGGCTCATCCAGGCCTGCAATCAGGGACATAAGGACGCTCTTGCCGCTTCCGTTGGAGCCTGCAATTACGGCAAACTCTCCTTTGCTTATGGAGAAGGAGACATCCTTAAGAGCCACAGTGCCGTCTGAGAAAGTCCGGCCCACACCTTTAACTTCCAGAGCTATGTTCTCTTCCATCTCAATCCTGCTTAAGGTAGTTGTTTACAATAGGCCTGAACTTCTTGGTCAGCATGACCATGAGTATGATTTTCAATATATTGCCCGGGATGAAGGGAATCAGCACTGCCGCCATGGTCTTGCCGAACTCGTAGCCGGTAAGCTGCATGAAGCGCACTATGCCGCAGGCAAAGAGCACGAATGTGGCAACCAAAGCTGCTATGGTGATGATGATATAGGCCCAGGAGGTGCTTGATTTTTTGACTGAAGGCAGAAGTAGGGCCAGTACCAGCCCTGCAGCCAGTGCTCCCAGGAGGTAACCCACAAGGAAGCCACCGGTAGGGCCGGCCAGGATCACCTGTATTCCTGCCTTGCCGGTGAATACCGGCAGCCCGATGCAGCCCAGCACTAAAAATATCAGCACCGATGCAGTGCCGTAAATAGGTCCTAAGATCATGCCGGAAAGCATTGCCAGCATATCCTGTATAGCTACGGGAACACCCCCAGGCAGCGGAATATGGATAAAGCATCCTGCCGAGATCAGTGCCGCAAAAAGGGCGGTGAGCACCAGTGGTGCCGATTTCTTCTTTTTCATGTTGCAACTCCTTAGATGTACGATTTTATAAAGCTTCCGGTGCCAGGGAGCATGATCTTCTCTCCTCTGGAACCCGGTGTATAAAGCAGGGCAGAACCGAAGTGGTCTATCCCTCTGAAGATTACTGTCTTACCGCTGCCGGCAAGGCGCATCCGATGGTCTGTGTCCAGGCACAGCCTGTTCCATTCCTCGGCAAGCCAGGGTGACTGCTCAACTGCCAGCTTCTCCTGCACCTTGAACTCATCCCAGAACTGGGAGAGTATCTCCTTTCTTGTGATAGGTGCATCCCGGTGGAACAAGGAGTCGGTGCCAGGTAGCCTGGGCCTGTGGGTTATGTTGATTCCTATTCCCAGGTTGATCCAGCTTGTGGTGTTGCCGCAGGAGGAAAGTTCCTCCAGAATGCCTACAACCTTGCCATCCTCGGACCAGATGTCGTTGGGCCAGCGGATGTAGAAGGGGCGGCCTGTGATGCGGCGGAGCACCTTGGTCAGGGCCACCTGGGCTGCCATGGTCATCCTGCTATGGCATGCCAGCGGCAGGTTGTTTTTAGTAATGATAGTGAATGCCAGACTGCCCCGGGTGGTGGTCCAGCTCTTGCCGCTCTGGCCCACTCCATGGGTCTGCACGTCGGCGGTTATTATATGGGTCTCTCCCGGCTGGGCCTTCCCGGATTCTGCTATCCGCTTCGCCTCGGCCATGGTGCTGCCTGTGGAGGCAAAGTGGGTGAACATGGCCTCGTCGGCACCGAACTCCCAGGGGTAGATGCTGTCGGCCAGGTCCTTCTCCAGCCTGTAGCCTTTCCTGCTGATGCTTATGCCGTAGCCTGCCTCCTGCAGCCCCTGGACAGTCTTCCAGACTGCCACCCGGCTCCTGCCAGTTGCATTGGAAAGCTCAACTCCAGATACAATG